>Ga0302215_10001019_pt1 | contig 20393 bp, 18 predicted proteins | sample II_Fen_N3_1_FD_194580 | JGI IMG/M metagenome (GOLD analysis project Ga0302215, IMG submission 194580) | Peat permafrost microbial communities from Stordalen Mire near Abisko, Sweden - II_Fen_N3_1 | ecosystem: Environmental > Terrestrial > Soil > Wetlands > Permafrost | place: Sweden: Abisko... | reverse complement strand
CATACACTTCGGTTATAAAATGGAGCGGATTTCCGTCATTATCCCGTATTAAAATAGTGCTGATATCAACCCATACAATATTCCCGGTTTTGTGAATATACCTTTTTTCCCAATGTGAAGATTCCTTTTCTCCATTAAGAATTGAATTATTTCCTTTTAGATTAAGCTCTATATCGTCTTTATGTGTAATATCAACAAATTTCATCCCGGACAATTCTTCCTGCGAATATCCCACAATGTCGCAAAAAGCCTTATTGACTGTAAGTTTACCATCAATAGATGTCAAAGATTTTCCTATAATTGATTTTTCGAATACTTTTTTGAACATTTCTTCACTATTACGCAAAGCTTCTTCTGCCAGTTTTCGATCTGTAATGTCGCGAACAATTATTTGTACAGCTTGCTTATTTTCATAAATCAGAGGAATTGCCTTCACTTCCACTTCGCAAACAGAACCATCCAGTCGCAAAAACCTTTCCTCAGCTAGTGGAAGCATAACTCCTTCTAAAAGAGCAGATTTAATCCTTTCCACAACAAATTTATGGGAATCGGGATGAACAAATTCAATTACATTTCTACCAAGTAATTCGCTGGCTGAAGTTGCTCCCATCAACCTTATACCCTCATTGTTTACAAAAACGATTTCTTTTTCGTTATAAATGGCAATAGCTTCGGGCGAGTTTTCAACTAATTGACGGTATTTATTTTCACTTTCGTTTAATGCTATTTCAGTTTCTTTCCGTTTTGTAATCTCGGTGAATGCTACTACAAAATGGTCGGGTTTATACTGATAACTAACACAATCGTACCAGCGTCCGTTAGTTTCAAAAAATTGTTCAAATCGAATGGTTTCACCCGTTTTAACCACATGTCCATATTTTCCAATCCAATCAAAGGTGTCTTTTTCGATACCCGGAAAAGCCTCACGCACAGTCATACCTTTGGGATTTACGCCAGTCAATTCTTTATAACTGTCATTGGCATCAATAAAGTAATAATCTATTGGTTTGCCTTCGGCATCGTAAATCATACGGTGGTAGGCCACCCCAATTGGTCCAAAGTCGAAAAGTGCTTTAAATTTCCATTCTGATTCTAATAATTCAACTTCAATTGCTTTGCGTTCATTTATATCAAAGCAATTTCCGATATAGCCAATAAATTCGTTTTTGCTGTTGTAGTTTGGAGTGCCTAAATCCAATATCCATCTGAACTCACCGCTTACGTGCTTCAATCTGTATTCCATTTCGAATGCTTCACGCTTATCAAAGGCCGAAACATAAGTTTCTAAACATCTATCAAAATCGTCGGGGTGAACACCTTCAGCCCACCCATTGCCTATTTCCTGTTCAAGGGTTCGACCGGTAAATTTTAACCAGGTCTCATTAAAATAATTACAGAGTTTGTCAGTGCCCGAAGTCCAAATCAGCGACAAACCCGAATTTGCAAGATTTCTATATTGAGTTTCACTCTCTTTCAATGCATTTTCAACTATCTTTCTTTCAGTAATGTCGCGGGTGATACTTAAAACATGTTTAACCCCCTGAAATTCAATAAATGTGGATGAAACCAATCCTTGAATTATCTGGCCATTTTTAGCCCTGAATTGTCTTTCAAAATTCCGTACTTCACCGTTTTTATTCAATTCTTCAACCCAACTCGCTCTATCCTCCAGGTTATTCCAGATACTTTTCTCAATGGAAGTTCTTCCAATAATTTCATCTTCCGTATAACCAAAAATAGTTGTAAAACCTTCATTTATTGCCATATACATTCCATCCTCCAATCGGTTGATACTTACACAATCTGGGCTTGTTATAAATGCTTTTCTGAATTTTTCTTCGCTTTCTTTCAATGCTTTCTCAGCATCTTTCTGATCGGTAATATCCCGAATCAAAACAGACGCTCCTGTAATAGTTGAATGTTGATCCTGAATTGAACCATACGTTATTTCGAACTGTTTTTGGGTTTTATTTTCTTGATTTGTTACTTCAATCTCTACAAATTCTTCTCCTTCTAAAGCGCGATATAAATTACGCTGCATCGATTCCCACTCTTTCTTTTCAGAATAATATTCTGATAAAACATGCCCGGTTTCTATATTAACACCATACCTATTCTTCATGAAATTGGAATAAGCTTTATTAAAACTTATTAATTCACACGCACGATTGACTGAAAAAACCGGGAATGGAATTGAATCGAGTAGTAACTTTTCCATAAAGGATTTAATTTATCTTAGTTGAATGTATTTTCTTTGTGATTTATCAAAGTTAATCCTACAAAAAAATACGAATTTAGAAAACCGTAAAAAATATTCTAATAACAATCTCAAAAAATACTGAATTTCAGAGTTGTGACTCGTTTATTAATGGACAAATATAAGAATAATAGTTTTGGTTTATTGTCCAAAATGTCATATATTTAGCCTTAAATGTTATTAAATATTCATTTTTATTTAAATTTGTAGCAATTATTCTTGTTTGGATGCCATATTTACTATTACATATTTAGGATTATGTAGGAGTTTATTGTAGACTAATTGCATCACAAATTTTGCAAATTTATTTATTAAAGATTGATATTAAGTAAATTTACAATCTGAATTGGTTGCTTTTTATTAATAAATATTCTTAGTATCTGGTCGCTTCTCAAATGAACAATCAGTTAATTCATTCACATAATTTTGAATTTGTGCAATGAAGATATCATTATTTTTAGTGAAATATTGTTTCAAAATACGATTTTAATAAGTCATTTACACGGTTTCAAATCAGAAAAAGTCAAAAGAGTTAATTATATGTTATAAAACATGTTTTCATATCACATTTAACATATTTTCTTTGGATGTTATTATATTTCAGTGTACTTTTGCATCGTGATTTTTTCATAGTATTAGATTTAAGGTTAACAAAGATTGGTAGTATGCCGTGAGGCAAGCTACCTTTCGTCTTTTATAGGGGTTGCTATTCGGCAATCTTTTTTTTATTTATACTAATTATAAAATACATCTTGTTTGCTCGAACTAAGTTTTAATTGAAATGTTTATACTAAAAAGATATTTTTAGATATAGATAAAAAATATATTCAATTGATTATGAAAAAAATAGCTCTTATCGGTGCAAGCGGCTTTATTGGCTCAGCCATTTTAAAAGAATTATTAAACCGGGGACATTCAGTCACTGCCATTGTGCGAAATCCGGATAAAATTACACTCAAAAATCCAAATTTAAAGGTACTACAGGGAGATGTAATGGCAGAAGATACTGTTGCCAATCTGGTAAAAGGCTCTGATATAGTGATAAGTGCCTATAATCCGGGCTGGACAAATCCAAACATTGCCAACGATACTACAAATGCCTATAAATCAATAATTAATGGTGTAAAGAAAGCTGAAGTCAAGCGTTTATTGATTGTTGGTGGTGCCGGAAGTTTATATGTTTCGCCCGAAAGAAGAATCATGGATACGGGAGCAATTCCGGAATCGTACATGCCGGCAATAAGAGCGTTGGCAGAAGTTCTTTATGGATTACAAAGTCATGAACACCAATTAGACTGGGCATTCTTTTCGCCTGCTTCCACTATTGAACCGGGCGAACGAACCGGAAAATTCAGATTGGGAAACGATTATATGGTGAAAGACGAAAATGGTGAAAGCAGAATTTCGGTTGAAGATTATGCGGTTGCCATGGTCGACGAAGTGGAAAAACCGCAACATCATAAAGTGCGTTTTACAATCGGTTACTAAATTAAAAATCAGAATAGTTTCATTGAAAAGGTTATTCCGGCTACAGCGGAGTAACCTTTCTTATTTTTCATTTTAATCCATTTGTCCGAAAGGTAAAAAAAAACTACTTTTGTATTCAAATTTAGCTGCTTAAAATTATGAATATTCTTCTCCTTGGATCGGGTGGCCGCGAACATGCAATGGCCTGGAAAATAGCTCAGAGCCCAAAACTTTCAACCTTATTTATTGCGCCTGGAAATCCGGGAACAGCTACTGTTGGAACAAACCTTCCGATTGCTGCAAGTAACTTTTCGGAATTAAAAAAAAACGTTATCAAAAATAAAATTGAAATGGTTGTTGTTGGTCCCGAGGACCCATTGGTTAAAGGTGTTGTGAATTTCTTTGCCGGAGACAGACTTTTGAAAAGAATTCCGGTTATTGGGCCGGATAAAATTGGTGCTCAACTTGAAGGCAGTAAAGATTTTTCAAAACAATTTATGTTTCGTCATAATATTCCTACTGCTGGTTATCTGAGCGTAACTTCTGAAAATTTAGCCGAAGGAATTGAATTTCTGAAAAGCCTTCAATCCCCTTACGTTTTAAAAGCGGATGGATTGGCTGCCGGAAAAGGAGTTTTGATTCTGAATGATTTGGAAGAAACCATTTCCGAGCTGAAAGCCATGCTTGATGGAAAATTCGGTGCTGCCAGCAAAACGGTAGTGATTGAAGAGTTTTTATCAGGAATTGAATGTTCGGTTTTTGTTATTACCGACGGGAAAAACTATAAGATTCTTCCTGAAGCCAAGGATTATAAACGCATTGGCGAAGGTGATAAAGGGTTGAATACAGGCGGCATGGGCGCTGTTTCTCCGGTTCCGTTTGCTGATGCTGAATTTATGCGAAAAGTGGAAGAACGCATTATCAAACCAACCGTTGACGGACTAAATAGTGAAGGAATTGTTTACAAAGGATTTATCTTTTTTGGACTCATAAAAGTAAACGGAGAACCATATACCATTGAATACAATGCACGGATGGGTGATCCTGAGACAGAAGTGGTTATGTTACGAATTAAATCAGATTTCGTTGATTTACTCGAAGGTGTAGCTCATGGAAATTTGAATGAAAAAACGATAGAGATTGATGATCGCTCGGCTGTAACTGTTATGTTGGTTGCCGGTGGTTATCCGGAAGAATACAAAAAAGGAGATGAAATTTCGGGACTGGAAAATGTGACCGGAAGTATTGTTTTTCAAGCCGGAACAACTGAAAAAGAGGGGAAAATCGTCACTAATGGCGGCCGTGTTATGGCAATCAGTTCATACGGTAACACCAAAGAAGAAGCATTAGCCGTTTCCTTCGCCAATGCACAAAAAATTGAATACAAAGGAAAATATTTCAGGAGTGATATTGGGTTTGATTTGTAAACGGGCCTCGAACCCCTAAAGGAGAATAAGACTAAGTGTTTGAAAATATGTTTAATTGTTACTCGTGTGGAAGATAAATTTTCAATATAATCTGGCAACCATTTTACAAAAAATCAAATGAGTCTTATTTTTTTATTTACGGTATATCAGATATTTTAAATTAGGGGCGTTAGCCCTAATATCTTCGTAGTTGAACAATATAAAATATCAAAAAAGGGGCGTAGCCCTGTTATATTAATCTTAAATGGCAAACTGGTTATGGAGCATTTTCATATTCCAAATCGAATATCGACAATGTTGTAAAATATATTCTCAATCAATCCGAACATCATAAAAACAATCATTTAGAGAAGAATACTTATTGTTTCTGAGTAAATTTGAAATTAATTACGACACTAAATACCTTTTTGAATGGTATGACAAAATAAAGATGTCAAGGCTACGCCCCTAACTTTTCTTCGATATGAATTTTTTTACGAAGATGTTAGGGCTAACGCCCCTACTCTTAATTAAATGTCAGCAAAAATTAAACCGTTTCACGTTTAACTATTGAATCTCAAATAAAAATAGTACTAACTAAAATTTCCCCTTTAGGGGATTAAGGGGCATATGGCAAAAATACTGGTAATCGATGATGAACGTAGCATCCGCAACACGCTGAAAGACATTCTGGAATTTGAAAAACATCAAATCACGCTTGCCGAAAACGGTAAACAAGGTCTTGAAACTGCTCAAAATGGAGTTTTCGATCTGATTTTCTCAGATATAAAAATGCCGGAAATGGATGGTATCGAATTGCTTGGTCATTTGAATGAATCAAATATCGAAGCTCCGATTGTCATGATTTCCGGCCATGGAAATATAGAAACCGCGGTTGAATGTATCAAAAAAGGGGCATTTGATTTTATTGAAAAACCGATTGATTTGAATCGATTGCTGATCACCGTCCGCAATGCGTTGGAACGAAATAATCTTGTCACCGAAACTAAAACGCTGAAAAAGAAAATTGCCAAACGGCACCAAATGGTTGGAAATTCGCCTGCCATCGAAAAAGTACGGATGATGATTGAACGTGTTGCGCCAACTGACGCCCGCGTTCTGATTACCGGAGATAACGGCACTGGAAAAGAAATTGTTGCACGCTTACTTTACGAACAAAGTAACCGGATTGATGCACCATTTGTAGAAGTAAATTGTGCGGCCATACCTTCCGAATTAATTGAAAGTGAGTTATTCGGACACGAAAAAGGTGCTTTCACTTCGGCTATAAAGCAACGCATTGGCAAATTTGAACAAGCCGATGGCGGAACTATTTTTTTGGATGAAATTGGCGATATGAGTCTTTCGGCACAAACCAAAGTACTGCGTGTTTTGCAGGAAAGCGAATTGACGCGTGTTGGAAGTGATAAAAGTATAAAAGTGAATGTTCGCGTATTGGCGGCAACCAACAAAAACCTGAAAAAAGAAATTGAAACAGGTAATTTCAGGGAAGATTTATTTCACCGGTTAAATGTAATTCCAATCCACGTACCCAGTCTTGACGACCGGAAAGAGGATATTCCATTGTTAGTGAATCATTTCTGCGAACTTATTTGCAGCGAACAAGGCATTCAGCCCAAAAGTTTTGAAAATACGGCAATTGAAGTACTTCAGTCGCGTTCATGGACGGGAAATATCCGCGAACTGCGCAATGTGGTGGAAAGATTGATTATTTTAGGGGGGACCACTATTTTGAAAGAAGATGTGGAAATGTTTGGATAGAAAAACGACCCCCAGCCCCTAAAGGGGAGTAAAAAAGACTTTTTCTTTAAAAAAACAAAATGCTGATAATTTATAAATTATCAGCATTTTTTATTTCTCCCCTTTAGGGGTTGGGGGTAGTCTTAGTTACACATTAAACCTAAAATGCATAATATCCCCATCCTGCACTACATATTCTTTTCCTTCCACGTTCATTTTACCTGCTTCTTTGCAGGCAGCTTCCGAACCTAACGTTGTAAAATCTTCGTATTTAATAACTTCAGCACGAATAAATCCTTTTTCGAAATCGGTATGAATTACACCGGCACATTGAGGTGCTTTCCATCCACGTTCGAAAGTCCAGGCACGCACTTCCTGCACACCGGCAGTAAAATAAGTCTGTAAATCCAATAAATGATAAGCAGCGCGAATTAACCGTGCCACGCCGGATTCCTTAAGCCCAACCTCTTCCAGAAACATTTGACGTTCTTCGTACGTTTCCAGTTCAGCAATATCGGCTTCGGTGGCAGCTGCCACAATCAGAATTTCAGCATTTTCTTCTTTTACCGATTCGCGAAGTGCTTCAACATAAGCATTTCCGTTTTTTGCAGAAGCTTCGTCCACGTTGCAAACATACATCACCGGTTTATCTGTTAGTAAATATAAATCTCTGACAAGCTTTTTATCCAACGGATCAAGTTTCACTGTTCGTGCCGATTTTCCCTGAATCAACGCTTCTTTGTATTGCACATAAATATCGTAAATTGCTTTGGATTGTTTGTCGCCGGCGGCTGCTTGTTTTTGCACTTTATTGATTCGGCTTTCAACAGTCTCCAGGTCTTTAAGTTGCAATTCAGTGTCAATAATTTCTTTATCGCGAACCGGATTTATACTACCATCAACATGTACAATATTATCATTATCGAAACAACGCAAAACGTGCAAAATGGCATCAGTTTCGCGAATATTTGCAAGAAATTTATTACCCAAACCTTCACCTTTACTGGCACCTTTTACCAATCCTGCAATATCCACAATTTCAACAGTTGTTGGAACCGTGTTTTTTGGATGAACTATTTCAACCAGTTTAGTGAGTCTATCGTCAGGGACTGTAATTACACCAACATTCGGTTCGATAGTACAAAAAGGAAAGTTTGCTGCTTGTGCTTTAGCATTTGAAAGACAGTTGAATAACGTAGATTTACCAACATTGGGTAAACCAACGATACCACATTGAAGAGCCATATTTTATAGAGTTTGAAAGTTCGTAAAGTTGAAAGTCAAAATAGAATTTTGAGCGTGCAAAGATACGACAAAAAATTGGAGGGAAAAAGAGAGTCGATAATCACAGGCAACTACTGACTATGCTACTACAAACTACCGACTAAAATCATCCCCAAAGTTCTTCAATCACTTTTGGAAAATATTCATATTCCAGCGCATGAACTTTTTCGGCAATCATATCGGGAGTGTCATTGGGCAAAACAGGACATTTTGCCTGAAAAATAATATTTCCTTCATCGTAATGCGCATTTACATAATGAATGGTAATGCCGGATTCGGTATCTCCTGATGTCTTAACGGCTTCGTGAACATGATGGCCATACATTCCTTTACCGCCATATTTTGGAAGCAAAGCAGGATGAATATTGATAATTTTACCGGGGAAACCGTCGATTAAAACCAGTGGAATTTTTAATAAAAATCCTGCCAAAACAATTACGTCAATTTCTTGTTTTAGAAGGGCGTCCATAATCGGAACTCCATTCGAAAAATCCTCGCGCGAAAAAGTAAAAGAAGGTATGTTAAGTTTTTTAGCCCTTTCATGTATAAATGCATCCGGTTTATTTGAAATTATCAGTGGAAACTGAAATTTTGGATTATGTGAAAAATATTGAAAAATATTTTCAGCATTTGAACCGGATCCTGAGGCAAAAAGTGCTATTCTTAAAGGCATACTACGGGGTTTTAATCTGCACAAATGCAGAAAGTTTGTGCAAAAAAAGCATATTTTTTCAACAAAAACGAGGTTATGTCGAGAAATTTTGTTTCCTTTGCACCGCAAAATTATAAAACAATTTCAATTTATAAACTTAAAAACAAAAATTATGTCAGAAGTTGAAGCTAAAGTAAAGGCCATTATTGTAGACAAATTAGGCGTCGAAGAAGCAGATGTAACACCAACAGCAAGTTTCACAAACGATCTTGGTGCTGATTCATTAGACACTGTAGAATTAATTATGGAATTCGAAAAAGAATTCGGTATTTCTATTCCAGACGAACAAGCTGAAAAAATCTCTACTGTTGGCGACGCTATCGCTCACATCGAAGCTTTACAAAAATAATCTTATTCCAGAATAATTCAGTATGGAATTGAAAAGAGTTGTAGTAACAGGTTTAGGTGCAGTTAGTCCATTAGGAAGTTCAGTTCCCGAATTATGGGAAAATATTCAGAATGGAGTCAGCGGAGCCGGACCTATTACTCATTTCGATCCTTCTCAGTTTAAAACACAATTTGCATGTGAGGTAAAAGATTTCGATCCGTTGAAATATTTTGACCGCAAAGAAGCACGTAAACTGGATCTTTACGCGCAGTTTGCTATTGCAGCTGCAAAGGAAGCGATTGAAAACAGTGGGATGGATTTAGAGAAAATTGATAAAGACGAAGTAGGAGTAATATTTGCGGCCGGTATAGGTGGTATTCAAACTTTCGAGCAGGAAGTTGCTTACTATTATACCAACAAGGAACAAGGTCCGAAGTTTAACCCGTTTTTCATTCCTAAAATGATTTCGGATATTGCTGCAGGCCAAATTTCAATCATGTATGGTTTCCGCGGACCAAATTATTCTACCGCTTCGGCTTGTGCTTCTTCAACAAACGCACTTATCGATGCTTTCAATTACATTCGGTTAGGAAAAGCCAATATTATTTTAGCCGGTGGTGCCGAAGCTGCAATAACACCTGCTGGTGTTGGTGGTTTTAATGCACTTACCGCTTTATCAACCCGTAACGATGATCCTCAAGGCGCATCGCGTCCTTTCAGTAAAAGCCGCGATGGTTTTGTAATGGGTGAAGGTTCCGGATGTTTGGTACTTGAAGAACTTGAACACGCCATTGCGCGCGGTGCAAACATTCTTTGCGAAGTAGTTGGTGGAGGAATGTCGGCTGATGCATATCACCTGACAGCAACTCATCCCGAAGGTATTGGTGCAATTTTGGTTATGAAACGTGCATTGAAAGATGCAGGGATGAGCCCGGACGATATTGATTATATTAATGTTCACGGAACATCTACGCCGGTTGGAGATATCTCCGAATCAAAGGCTATTAAAGAAGTGTTTGGCGAACATGCTTATAAACTCAATATCAGCTCAACAAAATCAATGACCGGACACTTATTGGGTGCAGCTGGTGCCGTGGAAGCTATTATTTCTGTACTTTCTGTTGTAAACGATATCGTTCCTCCAACAATCAATCATGCAGATGATGATGAAGATCCGGATATTGATTACAATCTTAATTTCACCTTTAACAAGGCTCAAAAACGAACCATTAATGCAGCGTTGTCCAACACCTTTGGGTTTGGCGGACATAATGCGAGTGTAATTGTAAAAAAATACTCAAAATAAGTTTGTGATTAAGCATTTAATACAAAAAATAAGGCTCCTTTCGAAAGCTCGAAATGAGCCTTATTTTTTATTCTACAAAGTTCTCGGATTTTATCCATACAAAATTGAATACTACCAGTTGGCAGTACGTCACAAGTCTGTTTCTATTCCTACCGAAAACGGACACAATTTGAGTAACGAACGTCTCGAATTTCTGGGCGATGCTGTTTTGAATTCAGTTGTTACCGATATTCTTTATCGCCGCTACGAAAATCAACGCGAAGGTTTTCTCACCAATACCCGTTCCAAAATTGTAAAGCGTGATTCGTTAAACCATTTAGCAGTTGAAATTGGTCTTGATAAACTTGTAAAAGTGACCAAATACGTCAATACACATACCAACAATAACATTTATGGTAATGCGCTTGAGGCTTTAATGGGCGCTATCTATTTGGATTACGGTTACAAGAAATGTAAAACATTCGTAGAAGAGCGATTATTAAAAGCCTTTATCGATTTGGACAAGTTGGCCGAAGACGAAGTAAATTTTAAATCGAAACTCATTGAATGGTGCCAGAAAAACCGACTACAGTGCGATTTCATTCTGGTTGATGATTCGTTGAACGGTTCCAACAAACATAATTTCGAGTCACAACTGACTATTCAGGGAATAACCATTTGTACAGCATCCGGTGCCAGCAAAAAAGAATCACAACAAAATGCTTCCCGAATTGGTTATGAAATGATTTGTAACAGTCCTCATTTCTTGAAAGAAATCACTGATAAAGCGCAACAACAACCGGATTCCACCATGGAAAAAGAGAATGATTCGCCGGAATTATCAGCCAATTAATTATAAAACAGACACAAAACAGAATCTGATTGCACATTTCAAACGAAAACGTGCACTTTTTTCATGTTTTATTTATATCTTTGTATTTAGTTAATTAATAAAATCTATTTATTAAATAAGATACTTTATGGAAAATCTTCATTTTTCTCAATTGGTATTTGCTCAGGCCAAAAAATACGGTGAAAAACCGGCATTCTATCATCGCGAAGAGCAAAATGACGAATGGAAGAATATTTCATGGTCAGGATTTGCAACTCAGGTTTCAGCCATTGCCAAAGCATTTGTTGAATTGGATGTAGTAGAACATCAACGGGTTGCTCAGTTTTCTCAGAACAAAGCCGAAAATCTGATAGTAGATTTTGCCTTGTATGCCAACCGAGCCATTATGGTTCCTATGTATGCCACTTCCAGCGTTCAACAAGTTGAATATATTATTAACGATGCTGAAATCGAAATTATATTCGTTGGCGATCAACAACAATATAATATTGCATTTGAAGTATTGGGAAATTCCAAATTTCTGAAAAAAATTATTGCTTTCGATAAAAAAGTAGTTTTTGTTGACAACGAAAGTGCCATGTATTATGCAGATTTTCTGAAACTTGGCGAAAGATCAACCAAGCATTTTGAAGTTGAACACCGTCAGAATGACGCTTTAGAAACTGATTTGGCTTGTATTTTATATACTTCCGGCACGACAGGAAATCCCAAAGGAGTCATGCTGCCTCACAGCTGTTTTAAAGAAGCCATGCGAATAAACACACAGCGCCTGACTTCCATGTCCGATAAAGATATATCCATTGCATTTCTGCCGCTTTCGCATGTTTTTGAACGCACCTGGTGCTACCTCTGTATTTTTAATGGTGTAACGATTTATATAAATCATCGTCCAACTGAAATTCAGCAAACCATAAAAGAAGTTCATCCAACGTTGATGTGTGCGGTTCCCCGTTTCTGGGAAAAAGTATATGCCGGTGTTCAGGAAAATTTATCCAAATTTTCTCCGTTAATGCTTGGCATTGTAACGTGGGCGATTGCAACCGGCAAAGAATATAATGTCGATACCCTGAGAGTTGGTAAAACGCCGGGAGCAATACTCAAACTAAAATATAACATTGCCGATAAATTAATATTTTCGAAAGTGAAACAAACATTGGGAATTGAAAATGGCAATATGTTTCCAACTGCGGGAGCAAAACTTTCGGATGAAATAACACTGTTTTTCAGAAGTATTGGTGTGCCGATTGTATATGGTTACGGACTGACTGAAAGTACGGCTACCGTATCGTGTTTTGATTATAAAAATTACGAAATTGGAACTGTTGGTGCAATTATTGAAGGTGTGGATGTAAAAATTGGAGCAGAAAATGAGATTTTACTTAAAGGAAAATCAATTTTTCCCGGGTATTACAATAATAAAGAAGCCACAAAAGATGCATTCGACGAAGATGGTTGGTTCAAAACAGGTGATGCCGGTTATATAAAAGACAATCAGATCATTATGACTGAGCGCATCAAAGATTTATTCAAAACTTCCAACGGAAAATATATTGCACCGCAAGAAATTGAAACCCGATTGGGAGTTGATAAATACATTGAGCAAGTGGCTGTAATTGGCGACGAACGAAATTATGTAACCGCCATTATTGCTCCATCTATTCCGGCTCTTGAAGAATATGCTAAGAAAAATAAAATCCAATATTCCGGAGTAGATGATTTGTTGAAACTAACTGAAATTCAAGAATTTATTCACCAACGAATCAAAGACCTTCAGAAAGGAATGGCCGAATATGAAATGATTAAGCGATTTACGTTGATTCCAAAAAGTTTCACTATCGAAACTGGTGAATTGACCAATACATTGAAAGTTCGCAGAGCAGTGATTATGCAGAAGTACAAAATGCAGATTGATGAAATGTATGCAGCTAAATAGAAAAGTCAAATTTGAACTGTAAAAAAATGATTCTTGGTCATTGTTGGTCAACCCGATAATGAACAGGAAATCTCAAAACACAAAGGCGGAAATACTATTTTATTTCCGCTTTTTTACTTTCAAAATGGCCATTTCATGAAATTTATCTTTCAAAAAATTTCGGAAATTCAAAAATTGAACGTATCTTTGCAGCCGCTTTGAGAGAAAAGCAGATTAAAAAATTGCGAAAATAGCTCAGTTGGTAGAGCACGACCTTGCCAAGGTCGGGGTCGCGGGTTCGAGTCCCGTTTTTCGCTCAGATTTATTAAGTTTATCATGCCCGGATGGTGGAATGGTAGACCTGCCTACCGCAGGCAGGCACGAAGGACTTAAAAACCCTTTGGCTCATTGAAACTAATTTAAAGTATTTGTCGTATTCTGCCCGGATGGTGGAATGGTAGACACGAAGGACTTAAAATCCTTTGGCTTCACGGCTGTGCGGGTTCAAGTCCCGCTTCGGGTACGACTGAGAGAGACAAGTTATTAATAGCTTGTCTCTCTTTTATTTTATACAAATTCATGACTGACAAATGTATACTGTTTACGCTTTAAAGAGTTTGACACGAAATTATATCTATGTTGGGATGACGTCTGATTTAACAAAAAGATTGGATAGACATAATAATGGATATGAACAAACTACAAAGCCATATAGACCTTTTGAGTTGATTTATTCTGAAATTGCAGATAACAGAGAATTGGCAAGAAAAAGGGAAAAGTATTTCAAAAGTGGTATTGGTAAAGATTTTCTTAGAAATTTATCTAATTCTAACAATTAAATCGTCTCAAAAACTCCCTCAAAATCAATTGATTTCGAGGGAGTTTTTGCATTTTGAAACTTTTTCTCACTAAAAATGTTTTCCATTTAAAGTAAAATGTTCTATCAATCGTCTTCAAGTGTATGGAGACCTCAGTTCAAATATCGATGAGTGATCAAAAAGCTGTTTCAATCACGAAAACCATCAAACAATTTCGACAGAAATTGTTCGGTTTTGTGCGCGATAAAGTGAAATCAACCGAGGATGCCGAAGATATTTTGCAGGATGTTTGGGTTCAGCTGAGCAATTTAAGCGACATCGGTGATTTGGAAAACGTGAGTGCCTGGTTGTATGAAGTTGCCCGAAACAAAATCACCGATAAATCACGTAAAAAAGCAAATCTGGCTCTTGAGGATTACACGTACGAAACAGAAGATGGTGAATTCAATTTCAAAGAAATTTTACTTTTAGACGACAGCAATAATCCCGAACTGGGATTCTTCAAAGAAATGTTCTGGAAAGAATTTCAAAAAGCATTGGATGAATTACCCGAAAACCAAAAAGAAGTTTTCATTCTGAATGAAATGGAAGATATGACTCTGCAGCAAATTGCTGAACAGAAAGGAGAAAATATTAAAACAATTATCAGTCGTAAGGGATATGCCGTTAAGCACTTACGCAACAAACTAAATTACTTATATCAGGAACTTTACAGTTGAAAGTTATAAAAAAAACAAAAATATGGAATCAACAAATCAACCTCAATGGAGGAAAAGACGATTTTTCTTTTTCCCTCTGATTCTAATCGGATTATTTGCGGTAAGCGCAATTGTAATGCTTTTATGGAACTCAATAATTCCTTCTATTTCAACATTATTACCAATATCTTATTGGCAGGCAATGGGACTATTTGTATTGTGTAAAATATTATTTGGTGGATTCAGATTCCGTCAACACCACAACAGAATGCACCGTCATTTTGAAAATCACGGTTTTAAAGATCGCTTTATGGACATGACCGATGAAGAAAAACAACAGTTTAAAAACCAATGGAAACAGCGTTGTTGTTAAATTTTAGATAGGTTTAAAGTAAAATTAAACGTATTTCGTCATACCTATCAGAACAAGATCAACAAACTAACTAAATATTTAAATTAAACAAAATGGTAAGATCAATTTTAGGAGCCGTAATTGGCGGTGTAATTGTAGGAGCTCTGGCATTTTTCATGCCGCATCTTTTACTCGGAATTTTTGTCTTTTTCTTCATTGTAAGACTTTTGCATTGCTGCGGAAGAGGACATGGTTATTATGGACATGGATATCATCATGGTAATAGTCACGATCGTTTGTTTTACATGGCTGACCGGATTCGCAAAATGAGTGATGAAGATTATGCCGAGTTTAAAACCAAAATGGGCGGCGGTTTCAATCATTCGGGATATCATTCTCACGGACGTTGTGGATGTGGATGCTGCGGATCAAATTGCAATTGTGGATGCGATTGCAAACCGGAAGGTGAAACAAAAAAAGAAGAAACAACAAAGTAATTAACCGTTTAAAAAACAAATAAAATGCATAGAAGATCAAGATTTTTAGCAGGTTTGGCCGCTGCTGCGATTACTTTCGCAAGTTTATGGTTCACTCTCGGACCGGAACATTTCAATCGCGGTCACCGCCCATGGCACAGAATGGAACATTGCTGCATGATGAATGATGAACACAACACAGAATGTTGCGAACAATCAGAACCACAGCATGCAAAAAAAGTTATTATAATTGAGAAGGTTATCAAATCCGATACAATCAAATAATTAAATTTGTCAATTCAAAATCAGACCCTTTCGTTTCCTCAGTGGAAATGAAAGGGTTTTTCGTTTGTAAAAAACATTTTTTAGTTTATTTGTTATATCTGATAAAGTTATCCTATGAACAAAACCAGATTAGAAGCTTTCAGCGATGGAGTTTTGGCTATCATTATCACCATCATGGTGTTGGAACTCAAAATTCCACAAGGAACGGATTGGAATTCGCTCCAAATTCTTGTTCCGAAAATTATCAGCTATGTAATTAGCTTTATTTACATTGCCATTTACTGGAATAATCATCATCATTTGCTTAACACGGTAAAACATGTTACCGGAAGTATTCTCTGGGCGAATACGCATTTGTTGTTTTGGCTGACTTTGGTGCCGTTTGTCACCGCATGGGCCGGTGAAAATCATTTTGCTGAATTGCCTGTGGCGGCTTATTCGTTCATTCTCCTTATGGCTGCCATTGCTTATTTCATTCTTTCCAAAACAATCGTTGCAGTTCACGGAAAAGAATCGTTGCTATCGTCGGCAATAGGGAAAGATTTTAAAGGAATCATATCGGTAATTGCCTATGCGCTCGCAGTGATATTTGCCTTTTTCTTAAAGGAAATATCCTTGTTCTTGATTCTGGCAATTGCAGTACTTTGGTTAGTTCCTGATAGAAGAATAGAAAACAAACTGAAAGAAAAAGAATAATTTATCTTTTGCCTGATTTACGGTTTCCAAAACTTCCGGATGAAGGTTTTACATTTTTAGCAACACCCCCTTTTTTCACGCTAGAACTGCTCGAATTTGTTCTTAAATCGCGCGATTTTGGATTTGGGTTCGCTGAACGATCTGCCTTAGATGGTTTAGAATTTGAGGTTTGAGTTTTCGGACTTCTTATTCCCGGTTTTGGGCTTGATACTTTTTGAGCTTGTGGTTTGTTGGTTGCTTCTTGCCGCTTGCCGTTTACTTCTGACGTTGAATTAGCAATTGCATCCATAATCTGATTCATTTCCTCCGTTTCCAATTGCCTCCATTCGCCCAACGGAAGTCCTTTCAGACTGATATTCATAATGCGGATTCGTTCCAGTTTTACCACATCATATTCGAAATATTCGCACATACGACGGATTTGACGGTTCAATCCCTGAATGAGAACGATGCGAAATGAGAAAACAGATTCTTTTATCACTTTGCATTTTTTGGTCATTTCGCCCAAAATAGGAACACCTGCTCCCATTTTCAGAATAAATTCATCGGTGACAGGTTTATCGACAGTAACCAGATACTCTTTTTCGTGCTTGTTTCCGGCACGCAAAATCTTATTGACAATATCGCCGTTGTTAGTCAGGAAAATCAAACCTTGCGACTCTTTATCGAGTCTGCCGACCGGGAAAATACGTTCGTGGTAGCCAATGTAATCAATTATGGAATCTTTCACGCCAATTTCGGTGGTGCTGATAATTCCAACAGGTTTGTTGAATGCAATAAAAACGAAATCATTTCCTACTTTGGCTTCAATTGGATTGCCATTCAGCATTACTTTATCGCGTGCCGAAACCTGATCACCAACGCCGGCTCTTTTTCCATTTACAAAAACATGACCTTGTTCGATGTATTTGTCGGCTTCGCGGCGTGAGCAAATGCCACTATCGCTGATAAATTTATTCAATCTGATTTTCTCGGTCATGGATTGGTTAATTGGTTAACTTGTTAATTGGTTAATTGGTTGGTTTATATTTTCAATTTTACTGTTTACTGCTTTCTGCCTACCGTTATTATTGAAGTATATCCAGCAATTCGCTGATTACCATGGCACTTGCTCCCCATATTTCAGCATTGGTGACATCAAAATAAGGTGCCATTGAAACGGCTTTAATCGAATTTACATAGAAATCTTTTTCTTTAATCACATCGGGTTTATAGAAATCATCGAATGGAATTTCGATAATTTCATCCACTTCGCGTTCCTGAATTTTATAAATTGGTCTTTCAGACAAATAACCCACAAAAACGCTGATTAAAAAATTACTTGGCGGAACATAAATATCCGATAGTCTGCCTATAATTTCAATTTTTTCTTCCGGAATTCCAATCTCTTCGTAAATTTCACGCAATGCAGTCGTTCTTACATCTTTGTCTTCTTCCTCGAACCGCCCGCCAGGAAATGCAATTTGACCCGAATGTATTCCAACATATTGACTTCTACGGATAACAATCATTTTCAAATCATTATCTTCATGAAAAAAGAGAATCAACACAGCACTTTTTTTGGCATTCGGAATATCAACAGTGTCGTTATTGAAGTGATTGACACGATGTTGAGATGCCATTTTCATATGGGAAACACTTCCAGGCAATGAATTGGAAAGTTTCAGTTGTAATTCCGCTTTAGTGAACGACATGATTTTATTTTATTGACAAATAATACAACCCTCGCACTTGGATAATTCTCCACGCAAGCGTTTTTCAACCAGCAGTTTAATTCTGTCTTGCAATGCCGGAATACGGATATTTTCAATGACATCGTTGGTAAAAGCAAACATGAGTAATAGACGGGCTTCCTCTTCTGAAATACCACGTGATTGCATGTAGAATTTAGCTGTTTCGTCCAGTGAACCAATAGTAGCGCCATGCGAACATTTTACATCATCGGCATAAATTTCGAGTTGCGGTTTGGTGCGCATTTTCGCCGTTTTTTTCAACAAAATATTTCGGTTTGTCTGGAATGCAGCTGTTTTTTGTGCATCTTTTGCCACATACAATTTTCCAGTAAAACCACCTTTTGCGAAATCATCCAGCACATATTTAAACAACTCCCTACTATTGCAATTTGGTTTATTGTGAATGATAGATGTAAAATTATCAACCTGTTGGTTTTTATCGGCGATTACCATGCCGCAAAGCAATGTTTCGCAAAGTTCACCATCCAAATCAATTTCAATGGTATTGCGGGTCACGCCGTTATGAAGCGTAATTACATTTCCTAAAACAGTCGAAGATGACCGTTGGTCAATCAGTAAAGTTGATAAATTGGTGGTTTTGACATGTGTATTTTCGAGTTTGTAATGCTCATAAGTTGCATTTTCGCCCACAAAAACTTCAGTAACCCGGTTCGAAAGAAAACGGACATCGTCCATTGTGTGGTCGCAAACCAACAATTGCGCTTTGGCACCTTCTTCCAAAATGATTAAATTATGACTGTTTGCCATAAAATCAACATCAGAACGCATAATGTTTACCAATTGAACCGGATGTTCAAGTACCACGTTTTTAGGAATGTACATAAAAAAACCGTCCTGAGCAAAAGCTCCGTTAAAAGCCACCAGTCCGTCATTTTTAGTAGAACTGAGTTTTCCGTAATATTTTTTCAGCAATTCAGGATGCGACGTTGCAATTTCTTTGAGGCTTCCAATAATTACACCTTCAGGTAAATTCTTATTGCGGGGTTCATTCACGGGATAAAAAGCATCATTCACCACAAAATAAAGGAACGATTTTATTCCGGGAACATCGCATTTGAAAACATCGTACGGATTTACCGGAATTGGTAGTCGGTTGATATTCAATCCGTAATCGATGGAAAGCGGTTCCTTCAGATCGGAATATTTGTAATCTTCCAGTCTTGAAGTCGGGAATAGTAATTGTTCAAACAGTTCGAAAGATGCATCACGCAAGTCATTCATCACCGGTGCCGAATGCTTTTTAATGCTTTCGGAATGTTGTTTGTATAAATCGATATATTGTTGTTCCATGGTTTACCACTAAGACACCTAGTGGTGAATTTTATTTTGCTTCTACTTCTTGCTTAATCCAGTCGTAACCTTTTTCTTCGAGTTCCAATGCAAGCTCTTTGCCGCCGGTTTTTACAATACGTCCATCGTACAAAACGTGAACAAAATCAGGCACAATATAATCCAACAACCGTTGATAGTGAGTAATTACAATACTTGCATTTTCAGGTGTTTTGAGTTTGTTGACACCGTTGGCAACAATGCGCAACGCATCGATATCGAGTCCGGAATCAGTTTCATCCAAAATGGACAAACGCGGATCTAGCATCGCCATTTGGAAAATTTCATTTTTCTTTTTCTCACCTCCCGAAAAACCTTCGTTTACCGAACGATTGGCCAAATTGCTATCCATTTCCACCAGTTCTTTCTTTTCGCGCATGGTTCGCAGAAAATCAGAAGCCGACATTGGTTCCAGGTTATTGTATTTCCGGTGTTCGTTCAAAGCGGTTCGCATAAAATTTACCATGCTTACGCCCGGTATTTCAACCGGATACTGAAAACTCAGGAAAATACCCTCACGAGAACGGTCTTCGGGCGATAATTCCAGTAAATTTTTACCGTAAAAAGTTACTTCACCTTCGGTAACTTCAAAAGCCTGATTACCCGAAAGCACCGAAGCGAGTGTGGATTTACCGGCACCGTTTGGTCCCATAATGGCATGAATTTCTCCGGGACGGACTATCAAATCGAGTCCTTTAATAATTTCCTTGCCATTAATAC
>Ga0302215_10001018_pt1 | contig 20398 bp, 18 predicted proteins | sample II_Fen_N3_1_FD_194580 | JGI IMG/M metagenome (GOLD analysis project Ga0302215, IMG submission 194580) | Peat permafrost microbial communities from Stordalen Mire near Abisko, Sweden - II_Fen_N3_1 | ecosystem: Environmental > Terrestrial > Soil > Wetlands > Permafrost | place: Sweden: Abisko... | reverse complement strand
AGGTTTAACCAATGTTCCGGCGCTCACAACTTTAATGTCGAAATTAAATCATTCTGAATCGTCATCAACAACTATCAAGGATTTAGCCTTGAATTTTGATATAAAAGATGGTAAAGTAAATACAAAACCTTTTGATGTAACGGTCGGAAATGTAAAAATGAAAATTGGAGGTTCTACCGGACTTGATAAATCAATAGCTTACGCCGGAACTGTCCAGATGCCCGATAATTTGAATTTAGGTAAATTTTCAACAGTAAATCTGAAAGTTGGTGGTACTTTTGCTAAACCGAAAGTTGAAATTGATATGGCAAGCATGCTTAAAACTGCCGTTACAGAAGCAAAAGTAAAAGCTGTAGCTGAGGTAAATAAGCAAATTGACACAGCTAAACCTGCAGCAATAAAAGCAGCTCAGGAACAGGCTGATAAGATACGTACCGAAGCAAAAGCTATGGGTGATAAACTGATAGAAGAAGCCAGAGCTCAGGGCGATCAGTTGGTTGCTAAGGCGGGAAATCCAATAACAAAAGCGTTGGCAAAGAAAGCTGCTCAGAAATTAGTTGACGAAGCTCAATCAAAGGCAGATGATTTAAATGCTAAGGCTGATGCTAAGGCAAAAGAACTTATTCAAAAAGCATCTGATGGGGCTAAATTGTAAAGTATAACTCATAATTTATAACTGATTTTTTTACTGATGAAATTTAAGTTGATTTTCTTTTCTCTTTTGCTGACTGTTTCCCTTAGCGCACGTAAGGTAGATGGTGGTGAAGCATTTTTCAATAATAAACAATATGCTAAAGCTCGGGCTGTCTATGAACAGCTTTTAAAGCAAAAGCCGAATGATGCACTTTATAATTTTCGATATGCCTTGTGTTGTTACGAGCTGAAGGATGTTGAGTCTGCTATTATACATTTTGAAATGTGTGGTAACAGGTTTCCGATGCGCGATTTGTATTTGGGCGAGCTTTATTTCAATACTTATCGTTTTGATCAGTCTATAATGGCTTATCAAACTTATATGTCGACTCTGAAACCATCGGACTCTAAATTGCCTGATTATCAGCAAAAAGTGAAACTGGCGGAAGCTGGCGTGCGTATGTTGGCGAAGGTTGATGATATTGCTCTGATTGATAGTTTTGTCGTTAATAAATCGGAATTTTTGAAAGCGTATAAATGTAGTCGCGAACTGGGTACATTGAAGCAAGAACCAATAAAAATAAGCTCTCGTCGCACAGTTGATAAGATTACGTACACCACTCAACGAAATGATCGCGTGTATTTTTCTGACACCATCAAAGGACGAATAGATCTTTTTACGTCTTATAAATTGCTCGATTCGTGGTCTGAGCCAACGGCAATTTCACCAGTCGTAAATACATCGGCCAATGAGAATTATCCTTTTTTGCTGTTGGATGGGGTAACTGTTTACTTTGCTTCCGATGGTGAAAATTCAATGGGTGGTTACGATATTTTTGTCACTCGTTTCTCACCATCAACAAACACTTATCTTGCACCTGAAAATATCGGATTCCCGTTTAACTCACCGGCTAACGACTACATGATGGTGATTGACGAACAGCACAAAATAGGTTGGTTTGCTTCAGATAGAAATCAACCGGCAGGAAAGGTGGTTATTTATTCTTTTGTGCCAAGCGAAGCAAAAACGATTATTCGGTCGGACGATAAAGAGTATGTTAGAAGGACTGCTCAGCTTAAGCAATTTCGAAAAGCAGTTTTGATTGATTCGGCCAATGTGGTCGCCACTCAAAACAATGCTGTAGCCACCGAAAAGCAAATAGAGTTTATTGTGAATGACTCGGTAGTTTATACGCGTATCGACCAGTTTAAAAGCGAAGGTGGTGGCAAACTTTGGTCCGAAATACATACACTTTCTGGCGCGATTGAAAAGTTAAAATTGGGATTAGTTGTGCAGCGTACAATGTATGCCAATTCAGCTAATGATGCCGATAAAAATAAAATCTCTGAAACCATTCTTGATTTGGAGCGCCGAAATGTAATAATGGAGAAGCTACTGGCAACTAAAACGGCTCAATTGAGAAACGACGAAAATAAATTCATTTCTACTGCGAAATAAAATTGAACCATTTTATTAGGAGTTTGTTTTAGAGTAAACACATAAAAGAAGGAGGTAACATGAATAATAAACCCAATTTCTGTGATATGAACCCTGAAGTTGAATTTTAAAAGGAGGTGGCATTGAGAATAGCGTATTTTTTCTTCAATGAAATAGTGAGAAATGGCTCCTGAAGTGCAGATGATTTTATTCCCCTATATGCTTTTATGAAATGGATATTTTAACAGGTGTTTTAATTGAAAGCCTATGTTTATAGATATTTCCATGCGTCAAATAGCAAAATAGAAACAAACGCATGTAAGTTTAAACATTAGAGAGGATAATCATACATTTTATCGTTTAAGTCACAGAGTCAGCTAACCATTTTTTGTTGTAATTCTCGAAAAAAGTGATTTTGAAAAATAATTATAAATAATTTTCGTTAAACAAACAGATAGAAGTTTTTTCTATCTGTTTGTGTTTTAGTGTGTTGATAATCCGGTTATAATCAGTTAACGTTATTTCGGATTATTTGTAGTCTTACTATCATTTTTAGTGTTAATTTTGTCGTCAATATATGGAGCTAATGGATAAATTACGTTTTCAGAGTTTTGGGAGTGGGAGTAGTGGGAATTGTTATTTTATAGGTAATGCTTCCACGGGTATTTTGATTGATGCTGGAATCGGTGTACGCTCTATTCGTAAATGCCTGCGGAACCTCGGGCTGGACTTTGAAAATATCTGGGGTGTTTTTGTAACTCATGATCATGCCGATCATATAAAAGCAGTTGGCCCTTTGGGCGAAAAACACCATATTCCTGTTTATACCACACGTAAAGTTCATGAAGGAATTCAACGTAGCTACTGTGTTACCGAGAAATTATATACCAGCAAAAAATACATTGAAAAACATGAAACGGTTGAGGTAGGCGAGTTTCGGATAACTGCATTTCCGGTATCGCACGATTCAACCGATAGTGTGGGCTATACTATTGAATATAAAGAAAAAAGATTTACCTTTGCTACAGACTTGGGCTATGTGTGTGAACATGCTGCTATGCACTTGACACAAGCCGATTTTCTGGTTCTTGAAGCTAATTATGATGAGCAAATGATGAAGCAGGGATCCTATCCAATTCATTTGCAGAATAGAATTACAGCTAATACCGGACACTTAAGTAATGAACAAGCCGGAATGTTTTTGGCGGCGAATTACAACGAACGAATGAAACATATTTTTTTGTGCCATTTAAGCAGGGAAAATAATTTACCGGAACTGGCATATACAACCATTCAGAACTATTTAGACGAGAAGCAAATTGTCGTTGGAAAAGATGTTCAATTGGTTACTCTGGACAGAATGAGTCCTTCGGAACTATATGTGTTTTAAAGCTTTATAACAAAAAACATGCGATTAAAAAAATAGAAGATAACTATCAACTATTCACTATCAATTAATAACTATCAACTAAATAAGTATGTCAGCCAACTTGGTTATTATCCCCACCTACAACGAGAAGGAAAACATTGAAAACATTATTCGTGCAGTTTTCTCTCAGCCAATTATGTATCATATTTTAGTAATTGAGGATGGATCGCCTGATGGAACGGCTGGTATTATAAAATCTTTACAAACAGAGTTCCCAGAACGTTTGTTTATGGTTGAACGCAAGGGAAAATTAGGACTTGGAACAGCTTATATAGCCGGTTTTAAGTGGGCGCTAGATCATAAATATGAATATATTTTTGAGATGGATGCCGATTTTTCGCACAATCCGGTTGATCTTAATCGTTTGTACGATGCCTGTGCTCATCAGGGAGCCGATGTAGCTATTGGATCGCGCTATGTGAGTGGAGTAAATGTAGTTAACTGGCCGATTGGGCGTGTATTGATGTCTTATTTTGCTTCTAAATATGTTCGCTTTGTATTAGGAGTTAAGTTGGCCGATACAACTGCTGGCTTTAAATGTTACCGACGCGAAGTGCTTGAAACCATTGAACTGGATAAAATTCGTTTTAAAGGATATGCATTTCAGGTAGAAATGAAATATACTGCATTTGAATGCGGATTTACGTTGAAGGAAGTACCTGTTATTTTCGTGAATCGTGAATTAGGAACATCTAAAATGAGCGGTGGAATTTTTGGAGAAGCATTTTTTGGTGTTATTCAATTAAAAATGAGTGGTTGGTTCCGAAAATTCCCTCAAAAGAAGAAAAACTAATCTACCAAATTGCTAACTAACTCATTCTCAAATTAAACTATTTTTTTTAATTATGCAGCTGATTAAAAATGCCACCATTGTAAATGAAAATCGAACTTTCGTTGGTTCGGTGTTGATTGATGGCAAGGAGATTAAAGCTATTTATGAAGCAGGTGAACAGATGGAGTTTTCTTCACCTGTGACTGAAATAGATGCCACTGGTCTTCTTTTATTGCCTGGTGTTATCGACGATCAGGTTCATTTTCGTGAACCCGGACTTACGCACAAAGGCGATATTTACTCCGAAAGTAAAGCGGCAGTAGCAGGTGGTATTACTTCTTATTTTGAAATGCCTAACACCAAACCACAAGCAACCACTATTGACTTATTAGAAGATAAATATAAACTGGCTTCGGAGAAATCATTTGCGAACTATTCGTTTTTAATGGGAGTGACCAATGATAATATTGATGAGCTAAAACGTGTGAATCCTCGGAATGTGGCGGGACTAAAAATGTTTATGGGTTCGTCTACCGGAAACATGTTAGTAGATAATCAAAATACATTGAACCGGGTTTTTTCGGAAGTTCCATTGCTGATTGTTACTCATTGTGAGGATGAAGCTACTATTAAATCTAACATTGAACATTATAAATCAATATTGGGTGAAGATATACATGTAAAGTATCATCCGCTGATTCGTAGTGCAGAAGCTTGTTATAAATCATCAGTTTTTGCAGTAGAACTGGCAAAAAAGTACAATTCACGTTTACATGTTTTTCACTTGTCATCTGCTTTGGAAATGTCATTGTTCTCTTCCGATATGCCTTTGCGCGAGAAACGAATAACTGCTGAGGTTTGTGTGCATCATTTGTGGTTTTCGGATGCTGATTATGCAAAATATGGAAATCGTATAAAATGGAATCCGGCTATCAAATCTGATTCTGATAGACAGGCATTAATTAACGCCGTTAATTCAAATAAAATTGATGTGGTTGCTACTGATCATGCGCCTCATCTATTATCAGAGAAAGAAGGTTCGTGTTTGACAGCTGCTTCAGGTGGTCCTTTGGTTCAACATTCGTTAGTGGCTATGTTACAATTGGCCAAGCAAGGTGTTTTTACACTGGAAAAAATAGTTGAAAAAATGTGTCATGCACCGGCCGATTTATTTCGTATTGAAAAACGTGGATTTATTCGTCCCGGATATAATGCTGATTTGGTATTGGTTGATCCAAACAAGTCGTGGACAGTTACTCCCGAAAATATCTTATATAAATGTGGTTGGTCACCTTTTGAAGGTGTAACATTCGACAGTAAAGTGCTTAAAACTTGGGTTAATGGGCAACTGGTTTATAACGAAGGAACATTTGATGAGTCGGTTCATGGTGAACGGCTTTTGTTTGAAGTGTAATTGGTCAATAATTATCGTATGAGAAAAAAAAGATTGATAATTTTAGCTATTGGCTTGTTTTTTTTAGTAGGAGCGTTGTCGTACTATTTCTGGCAAAAATCAGAAGTACGTAGAGAGTCAAATGTAGCCTATATTCATAATCAGGGAGATACGCAAGGAACAACTTATTCTATTACTTATCAGCAGCCTGAAGGTCTTGATTTACAACCTAAAATTGAGGAGCGGTTGCATGAGTTTGATTTGTCTTTATCAACCTATATCCCTAATTCGATTATTTCTCGTATTAATAGGAATGATACTACAGTACGAACTGATGAACTCTTTGAAACAATGTTTAACGAGGCTCATGAGGTGTCTAAACGAACCGGAGGAGCGCTTGATATTACAGTTGGTCCATTAGTTAAGGCCTGGGGATTTGCTTTCGGAAACAAAGATCATAGTAAATTGCCGAATGTGGCGGATTTTATGTCTTATATTGGTTACGAGAAGGTTCGAATAAAAGATCATAAAGTTATTAAAGACGATCCACGTATTGTGATAGATGCCAATTCAATTGCACAGGGATATTCGTCGGATGTTATCGCTAAGTTGTTGGAAAATAATGGTTGCAAAAATTATATGGTTGAAATTGGCGGTGAAATAGTATGCAAAGGTCTTAACGATAAGGGCAATAAATGGCGAATTGGAATTGATAAAGCCATTGATGATTCTACAAGTACCACAGAGCAATTGCAAACAATTATTTCAATAACCGACTGTGCTGTTACTACGGCGGGTGGCTACCGTAAATTTTACATCAAAGATGGCAAAAAGTATTCGCATATTATTAATCCGCATACTGGTCGCCCAATTGATAATAATATGTTGAGTGTTACTGTTATAGCTCTAAAAGGTATTATTTCCGATGCTTACGATACACCTTTTATGGTGTTAGGAGTAGATAGTTGCCTGAAAATATGTAAAAGTATTCCCGGAATGGAATGTTACATTATTTATACAGATAAAAATGGCAAGAATCAGGTTATTTACTCTGATGGATTTAAAAAGTACTTAACTCAATAATTTTCAACAAATAACTAAAAGTATCTACTTTTGTTAAATACCCACAATATATTTTTTTATTCCTGATTAAATAACTATTTTTGCAGTCCCAATAAAAATATGAAAAAGTACCTATTTTTTCTTTTAATAGTAGTTTTATCTTTCGTTTCGTGCGGCGAATATCAAAAATTACTTAAATCCGATGATGCTGAGTTGAAATATAACAAGGCTGTCGAGTATTTCGATAAAGGCGATTTTATGCGCGCTTCAACGCTTTTCGATGCTGTTGCAAGCTATTATAAAGGCACCGACCGTTCCGAAACTGTTTTAAACTACATGGCAAAGTCATACGTAGGTCAGAAGGATTTCTTTTCTGCCTGTGAGTATTATAAAACTTACGTAAAAACTTATCCTAAAGGAAAATATGTAGTAGAATCAAAGTTTATGATTGGGTATTGCTATTATATGGATTCACCTGATCCTCGATTAGATCAGGCGCAGACTTATAAAGCGGTAGCAGCTTTTCAGGAATTTTTGGATATATATCCTGAAAGTGAACGGGTGCAGGAGGCCAATAAATTACTCGATGAGTTAAATAATAAACTGGCTTACAAAGCTTTTTTAAATGCAAAACTGTATTTTAATCTGGGTAATTACCTGGGTAATAATTACGAATCAGCTATTATTGCGGCTCAAAATGCGTTGAAAAAGTACCCAACTACTACTTATCGTGAGCCACTTTCTATGATTGTGCTTTCTTCAAAATATCAGGAAGCTACTCAGAGTGTATCTGACAAAAGGGCTGAACGTTATAGAAATACAATTGACGAGTATTATAATTTTATCAATGAATTTCCGGCTGGAAAGCTTCGAAAACAAGCGGATAAAATTTTTAATGAATCAAAAAAAATAGTGAAAGAATAAAATAAATAAATATGGACTACAAGAAAGTTAATGCACCTACAAACACGATTTCACGCGACTTGAACACGATGAGTGAAAATGTCGGGAATGTGTACGAAACTGTGAAAATTATTGGCAAACGTGCTAATCAAATCAGTGTAGAGGTTAAATCAGAACTTGATAAAAAGTTGCAGGAATTTGCTTCGTTTAATGAAAATATCGAAGAAGTTTTTGAAAACAGAGAGCAAATCGAGATTTCGCGCTACTACGAAAAACTTCCTAAAGCTGTGCTTATTGCAACACAGGAATTTATCGAAGATAAGGTGTACTATCGCAATCCGATTAAGGATAAATTGAAATAAGAATTACTTATTTCATTTCATATTCAGATAAAAGAGTATTGTGCTTTATGCAACGCAATATTCTTTTATCTTTTTTTGTTTATGGCAAGTTCAATTCATTTTTGTATTTTTGTGAGTGATATTTTTAGAACTTGAATTTCTGGTTTTTTTAATTTCTTCAATCAATTGCTATTCAAATTATGTCGTTAGAAGGGAAAAAAATAATTTTGGGCGTTACAGGTAGTATTGCCGCCTATAAATCGGCTCAGCTCATTCGGTTGCTTGTCAAACAAGGTGCAGAAGTTAAAGTAATAATGACAGCCTTGGCAAAAGAATTTATTACTCCTTTGACATTGGCTACATTGGCTAAAAACCCTATTTTGGTCGATTTTTTCGATCCAACTAATGGAAACTGGAACAGTCATGTTGACCTCGGACTTTGGGCTGATGCTTACCTTATAGCACCTGCTACTGCAAACAGTATTGGTAAAATGGCTAATGGAATAGCTGATAACTTGCTTCTGACAACTTATTTGTCGGCTAAATGTCCGGTATTTGTTGCGCCTGCAATGGATTTAGATATGTTTGCACATCCGGCCAACCAACGAAATCTGGAAACGCTTAAGTCGATAGGTAACTTAATAATCGAGCCTGCAAGTGGTGAATTAGCTAGTGGGTTGGATGGCAAAGGCAGAATGGAGGAACCCGATAAAATAGTAAGCTTTTTGGATGATTATTTTACACCAAAAGCTCTTTTAGGAAAAAAGATACTGATTACTGCTGGTCCAACATACGAAAAGATTGATCCTGTACGTTTTGTAGGTAATTATTCTACCGGGAAAATGGGTTTTGCTTTAGCTGAGGCTTGTGCAAGGCAAGGTGCCGAAGTTTGTCTGATTTCAGGTCCGGTTCAGTTGCAAACTACACATCCTAATATTGTACGTATTGATGTAGAATCGGCAACACAAATGTTTGACGAAGTATCGAATCGGTTTTATGGCATGGATGGTGCTATTCTATGTGCTGCTGTGGCCGATTTCACTCCAAAAGAGGTTGCAAACACTAAGTTGAAACGTGAGAAGGATGATTTAGTTCTTGAATTAAAACCAACTCAAGATATAGCAGCTTTTGTGGGAGGAATGAAAACGGAGAGTCAGGTGGTTGTTGGTTTTGCACTGGAGACAAATAATGAAGAAGTGAACGCACTGAGTAAATTGGAGCGTAAAAATTTGGATTTTATTGTGCTAAACTCGTTGAAGGATGATAAAGCCGGATTTGGTTACGATACCAATAAGATTACTATTTTAGATCGATCCGGAGCAAAAAAGCAGTTTGATTTAAAAGATAAAAAATCAGTGGCGGAAGATATAGTTGCTGAAATTGTACGAATATTGTGATAATTCATAATTACTTACTGATATGAGATACCATGCCATTTTATTTGCTCTGTTATTTTCTTTTGGAATGACTCAGGCTCAGGAACTTAATTGTACAATTCGTATTAATTCAGATCAGGTTCAGGGTACCAATAAATCGGTTTTTACTACATTGCAAAAATCAATGACTGAGTTTGTCAATAATAGAAAGTGGACAGATTTGACTTATGCAAATAACGAGCGCATTGAGTGTACCATGAATATTATTGTAAAAAAGGTAGAATTAGATGTGTTTACCGCTGAAATTCAGGTGCAATCCCGTCGTCCGGTTTATGGCACTAATTATAATAGTCCATTGATTAATTTTAAAGACAATGAATATTCATTCACGTATAAGGAGTTCGATCAACTAGAAATGAATGAAAATACCATAACATCGAATTTGACAGCTGTTTTAGCTTACTATTCATATTTGATTATTGGTTACGATCTGGATTCATATTCACGTTTAGGCGGTACTGGTTGTTTCCAATCGGCCGAAGGTATCGTAAATGGAGCGCAGGGGTCTGATTTGGGAAAAGGTTGGAAGGCTTTTGATAGTAATAAGAATCGTTATGCTTTGATAAATAATATTTTGGATGAAGCATTTAAAAAATATCGAAATTACTTCTACGAATACCATCGGTTGGGCTTGGACGAAATGGCAGTTAATGCTTCTAATGGTCGCGCCAAAATTGCTGAAGGCTTACCACTACTACGTGAAGCAAACAGAGCAAGACCATCGGCTATTATTATTTCATCATTTCTGGATGCAAAGAATGATGAGTTGGTTAATATCTTCTCGAAAGCAACATCAAAAGAAAAAGAAGAAGCTGTTCAGGTTTTGTCTGATGTTAATCCAACACAAACTTCCCGTTATGAACAGATTATGAAATAATAATTTGTTTAAAGTTGTGTTTTTTCTTAATCAATTTCCAACCCATTTATGCTGAAATCGTTACATATTTCTAATTATGCATTAATAACCGAACTGCACATCGATTTTGAATCGGGTTTTTCTGTTATTACAGGTGAAACAGGTGCGGGTAAATCAATAATTCTGGGTGCACTTTCACTTATTTTAGGTCAACGTGCCGATTCTAAATCCATAAAAATTGATGCTGATAAATGTATAATAGAAGCCGAATTCAATATCTCGGCTTACAAAAGACTGAACGATTTCTTTACTGACAACGATTTAGATCAGGAGGGAGATTTTTGTTTAATTCGCAGGGAGTTGACCAGCTCAGGCAAATCACGCGCTTTTATAAACGATACACCGGTTTCGTTAAACGTAATAAAGGATTTGAGTAATCGCCTCATTGATATCCATTCTCAGCACGAAAACCTATTACTTTCTAACGATACTTATCAACTTGAAGTGGTTGATATTATTGCTCAAAATACATCAACACTTGTAGCGTACGGACAAACTTACCAACAGTGGCGTGGATTGCAACAGGAACTGAAACAACTTCAAAAAACAGCCGATAAGCAAGCTTCCGACGTAGATTATATCCAGTTTCAGTTCCAGCAATTGTATGATACTAATTTGACAGAGAATGAGCAGGCGGAACTTGAAATTGAGCAGGAAACATTGGCGCATGCCGAAGAAATAAAATCGGAGCTAATAAAAGCTCAGCAGTTAATGACAGATGAGCACATGTCACTTTATATGTTAAGGGAGAGCTTGACAGCAGTTTCGCGTATTAAAGGCTATATTCCTAATGGTGAAAACTGGTATGAGCGTATACATTCTTCTTTAATTGAATTAAAAGATATTGCTTCAGAAATAAGCTTGTTTGAAGAACGTGTTGAATTTAATCCAACTCGCCTGGAATGGGTTGAGAACCGATTGAGCGAATTATTTACCCTTCAGAAGAAATACAAAGTAAGTACTGTTGCAGAGCTTGTAGAGCTACGTGATGACTTTGCCAAACAACTGCAACGAATAGGTTCATTTGATGAAGATTTGGCTGCTCTTAAGGCTAAATTGGCAGCAAGTTTTATACAACTTCAACAGGATGCAAAAAAACTGACTGATAGTAGAGTAAAGGCTTGTAAACCTATTGAAAAATACCTGATAGAACAACTTACTAAGCTGGGAATGCCCAATATTCAGTTTCAGGTGGCTTTATCCCTATTGACCGAATTTTCTGAAAATGGTAATGATGAAGTGCAGTTTCTTTTCTCAGCCAATAAAAACAGGTCGGTACAACCGGTTACACAAATTGCATCAGGTGGAGAGGTGTCGCGGTTAATGTTGTCTATTAAATCGTTGGTGGCCAACAAAGCCGACTTGCCAACTATTATTTTTGATGAAATTGATACCGGTGTTTCCGGTGAAATAGCTCACCGTATGGGCGAAATAATGAAAGCTATGAGTAATGATATGCAGGTGATAACTATTACTCACCTTCCACAAATTGCCGGAAAAGGAGCACAACATTATCGTGTTTTCAAGGATGATAGTGGTTTGCAAACTCAAACGCACATTCAGCGCTTGCAGTTAGATGAAAGAATAAATGAGCTTGCACAAATGCTTAGCGGTAAGAATATAACTCCTGCAGCTTTATTAAATGCCAGAGAATTACTTGGTAACTAGCTCTATCTACAACAAAAGACGCCGAAAATTTTGATTTTCGGCGTCTTTTGTTGTAGATTATTCCTTTGTAGAACGAAGAGTCTTTTTCTCTTCTTTTTTTGATTTTTTATCAGCCTTTTCGGCTAGTTTTTTTAGTTTAGCCTCTCTTTTTGCAGCTTTACGTTCCTCTAATATAATTTTCATATATTCTATGTAAGGCTCAATATAGCGTTTCCGTTTTGGTTCAAGCAAATCGGCCATAGTAATCATGATACCTGCTTCATACACATTCCCAAATTCAGGATCAAAAATAGCACCGAAAAAACGCATTGTGTTTGAAAGTCCGATGTAAGCGTTAAAGAGCGGTGGAATTGTTTCTCCGTGAGTTCGTATCGCTTTCTGCAAAACTTTATAGTCGTCAGAAACATCAATGCCGGAAAAAATCTTTTTAGCAATAAGTTTACTGTTGCGGCTTACCTGAACAGTCTTTATAGGAGTAATTATCTTGTCCGGATCAGGGAAATAGCGATACATGTATTCATAGACCAGTTCACGTGCAGTAATGGGGTAATCCTCGTACATAGTAACTTTGCCAATGAAATATCGGGCATCCTTTACAGTATGTATCAAGGCTCCCAGCCCATCCCATAAGTTATCAAGAGCAAAGAGGCTTTTCATGCCCATTTTCGTGGTCTGATAATCGGGTTGAACAAATGCTCTGCCTAATTCAATGGTATGAGGGATATATTCTTTAATAAATTTATCGCTGAACGTAAAAAGGTGTGACATAACGAACTTTGGTTGTCCGTTTTCTTCATAACCAACCTCTGTTCCGGGTAGGAAGCGGTAACCTCCAATAATTTCCTCATCTACAGGGTTCCATACAATAAGCTGATAATATGGTTTTTCCATATAATCATATTCATCGGTGTCAAGTTCTTCGCCTGTTCCACCGCCTCCTGAACGAAACGAAATTTCACGCAAACGACCAATTTCCAACATTACATTAGGGGCATTGTGTGCTGTTATAACATATATTTCGTTATGAGCTTTGTTGGTTGGTCGAAGAAACCTGTCCGGTGTGAGTTCTTGTTTTAATATTTCCTTGTCAATGGGCGGAATGATTGGTTTCATCATATTTTAAGCGTTCAATATTTACCATGGATAAATGGTCGTGCAAAAGTAATGATTTTTTAAACTTAGATTCTATAGAACCATAGAATTTTGATGTGAAATTATAATAAAATGAATGAAATTAATGTGTTTGTATTCTGGCTTGCACACATTTGTTTTAAGTGTGCTGGTTTTGCTGTTGTATTTAATTTGTCTGTTAATTTACTTCGTATTGGTTGTCGAATAATGAGTGTTAAGTTATTACAAGTATTTACTGATATCGATGCGAAATACATCCTGTTTTTTGTTAAGCTGTTTAAATATGAATTTGTATATTTGTAGCGATAAATTAAATAGCTATTTTCAAAATATAATTTGAACTAAGATTCTGTATAAAATATAATTCTTCGGAAGTGCATACAACATCTGTTAAAGAAGATTTCCAGTAGAACCTAAATGTTGACAAACTAAACAATGATAACATACATAGCCATATTGAGAGGAATAAATGTTGGTGGAAAGCGACTGATTAAGATGGATGCTTTGAAAGCAATGTGTAGCCGAATGGGGTTCCAAAATATTCAAACTTACATTCAAAGTGGAAATCTTATTTTTCAGTATCAGAAACAAGACCCGATACAGCTTTCAAAGAAGATTGAACAAGAAATAGCCGAGCATTTTTTATTTGATGTTCCTGTAATTGTGTTGGAACTTGAGGAGCTTGACCTACTCATTGACAACAATCCATTTGGAGCCGATACAATCAAAAATACTGACTTTTTTCATGTGACTTTTCTTTCTGATGTGCCTGATGTTGATTTGATTAATGTTATGACTGAGGTAGGTTATCAAGACGATGCATTTTATCATGTTCACAAAGCCATTTATCTCTATTGTCCTAATGGTTACAGTAACTCCAAATTGACAAATGGGTTTATTGAGAAAAAACTAAAAGTTACTGCTACAACGCGAAACTGGAAAACAACCAAGGAGCTGCAGCGCATAGCAGTGATCTCTAAAGTCTAGAAAATCTTGTTGTTTATATGAATAAGCTAAACAATAAGAGCTTGTCCCATTTTGTTTGGGACAAGCTCTTATTATTTGTTTTTGCATTGTTTTTAAATACGTTTGATATTTGCACCAAGGGCGTTTAATCGTTTATCAATATCTTGATAACCACGATCTATTTGATCAATATTATGAATAGTACTTGTCCCTTCGGCGCAAAGCGCAGCTATAAGCAGAGCAATACCAGCCCTGATATCGGGAGAACTCATGGTAGAGGCGCGTAGGTGAAGTTGGTTTCCCTGTCCAATTACAGTTGCCCGGTGTGGATCGCACAGAATGATCTGCGCACCCATGTCAATAAGCTTGTCGACAAAAAATAAACGACTCTCGAACATTTTTTGATGAATAAGTACGCTTCCTTTCGCCTTGGTAGCAATCACTAAAAATACGCTTAATAAGTCGGGCGTAAGTCCTGGCCATGGAGCATCAGCAATAGTCATAATAGAGCCATCGATAAACGATTCTATGGTGTATGAATCCTGTTGTGGAATAAATATATCGTCGCCTTGTTGTTCCAGTTTAATGCCCAATCTGCGGAAGCTGTCAGGAATAATTCCCAGTTCGTTGTAGGCCACATCTTTTATTGTTAATTCAGAGGCGGTCATAGCGGCCATGCCAATAAAACTACCTACTTCAATCATATCGGGCAAAATGCGGTGGTTACATCCATTCAGTTTGCTTACACCCTCAATAACCAACAGATTAGAGCCAATTCCGGTTATTTTTGCGCCCATGGCGTTGAGCATTTTGCAGAGCTGTTGTAAATATGGTTCACAAGCAGCATTGTAAATAGTGGTAGTTCCTTCGGCCATAACTGCTGCCATAAGGATGTTGGCTGTACCTGTAACCGATGCTTCGTCAAGTAACATGTAGCAACCGGTCAGCTTTTCTGCGGATATTTCGTAGCGTTTTGCATCCGGATCGTAGCGAAAATCTGCCCCAAGCTTTTGTATTCCCAAAAAGTGAGTGTCCAGTCTACGACGACCTATTTTGTCGCCACCGGGTTTTGGGATCGATGCATGACCAAAGCGTGCTACCAATGGTCCAACAATCATTACAGAACCACGTAGAGATGCACTTTTACGGTAAAAATCCTCAGAATGAAGATAATCGAGGTTAATATTTTCGGCTCTGAACGTATAGGTGTTGGCAGACGTTTTTACGACTTCCACACCCATGTCTCCTAAAAGGTTGATAAGGTTGTTGACATCTAGAATGTCAGGTATATTGCTGATTGTTATTGTTTCTGGCGATAGCAATACGGCACAAATTACCTGTAATGCTTCGTTTTTTGCTCCCTGCGGGGTAATGGAACCACTTAAACGGCGACCGCCTTCAATTTGAAATGACGACATAATTATTCAGTTATCAGTTATCAGTTGTTAGTTATCAGCTGTTTTATTTGCTTCTGACTTTTAACTGTTGCTGTTGTTATTTTTTCTTTTTAGGCTTATTTTTTTTATTGAAGAGCACATCTCTCGATTCTACTAATTTAAAGAAATCTGCAGAAATATCAAGTTTCCCTTTGGAGAGCTCACGTAAGTCATCAAAGATTTTTTTGTCATCAACCACTTCTTTGTTCCAGGTAAGGAAACATTTTTTCATTTGGTTGGCAATTAACCGAATTAATTCATTTTTTTCATCACCTTCTGGATATTGAGCTACTTTCTCAATCATTTCCTCCAATGTACGACCATAATGCTGGTAGCGGATACGAGAGTTTTTATAGGGAATTGTTTCAGGTTTTGTGTATAGATTTTCTTCCTGAAGAATTTCGTAAGGGAAGTCTATATCCAGTTTGAAGTCGGACATAATAGCTACGTGATCCCATAGTTTATGCTTAAAATCATTGACGTCACGTAAGTAAGGGAAAAGGTTTCCCATAATGTTGATAATCGTTTTAACGCAGCGTGTACGTTCTTCACGATCTTCGATGGTTAGCGCGTGAGCTACCATTTGTTGTATATTTCGCCCATATTCGGGCATAATAAGCTTTCCTTGTAAGGTTGTATATTCCATGATGAATTGAATGAGATGATAAAATACAAAAGTAACAATTTTTTTTCGAATTGCTGGTATGCTATGCCAATCCGATACTACAAGAGGTCGAAACTTATATTCCGACCTCTTGTTTTTGCTGCCGGCTGTTGATTCCCGGTTTTATATTCTGGTTTTGAATAATTTATAATGATTATCCGCAATGTGTCCTAATTTATATTCCGGTGCGCTGCACCTTTGGTTTTGCGGGTTTAACTATTTCTACAAAGATTATCGGGACTCTGTCCCTTTAATTTGTAAATAACGTTATATTATTTGTTTAAGGTACGGAGTACCGTTGCTATTTGGTGTGCATAACAGACAAATAAATCGAAGGTGCAGCGCACCGGAATATGTTATCTAAAGCTATAGGAGCTTATGCGGATAATCATATAATTTATTTTACTTCCTTTACCAAATAAATAAGGGTAGGGTAGTGGTCGCTATAACCATTTGTCCATGCTCCACCGGCATGCGTACGAAGTGGCGTGCCTTTGTATCTTCCTTCTTGTTGAGTTAAGAATGGTTTGTTGAAAACTTCTGCTTTCCAGAGTTTTAAGCTACTCGGGTCTGAATGTGCCAGTTCGTCGGAAACAATAATTTGGTCGAACAGATTCCATTGGTCAGCATAAGCTAATGATCCGATTCCTTTATCAAGTGTTTTCCATAATGTATTGTATAGCTCACCCGGTTTTACATCGTCAATGTTCTTTTTTGCACCTAGAATGTTTGCACAGCTTTCATTAAATGGGTCATCGTTTAGGTCACCCATAATGATTATTTTAGCTTTGGCGTCAACCCTGAATAATGAGTCTGCAATAGAACGTGTAAGTGCTGCAGCAGCATTTCGTTTTGGTCGCGAACGTTCTTCACCTCCGGTACGTGATGGCCAGTGGTTAACAATTATATGTACTTTCTCACCTTGCAAATAGCCGCTTACCATTAATTGATCGCGAGTGAGAAAAGCTGTATCGGCAGTGTGAAGTCTGTATGATTTGCTGTTTGTTACATGAAATAATCTTGGGTTGTAAAGTAATGCCACATCCACTCCACGTCTGTCCGGACCATCGTAATGTACAATTTCCAGCGATCGTTTAGCCAGAGCAGGCTGTTTTACCAAATCTTCGAGAACGCCCCGGTTTTCAATTTCTGAGACGCCAATCAGAGCAATACCTTGAGGACATATATCTAACCCAATTTGTGAAATGGCGTAAGACATGTGCTGTAGCTTGGCAGTATATTTCATAGTGCCCCATTTCATAGCTCCATCTGGTAAGTACTCTTCGTCGTTTATTTTGGGATCATTAATAGTATCGAAGAGATTTTCCTGATTGTAGAATGCCACACAACTTACATTGAGCTTAAGTTTTTTATCAGTTTCCGACTTTGAATTGTTTTGAGCAACGCATGCAGTGCATATTAATAATGCCAGAGATGCTAATACGGTTTTAGAATAGTTTGTTTTCATATATTAACTATTTGGATTTGATCTGAAAAATTAAATGGGCAACAAAAGTGAGAAAAAAATACGAGATAAAAAAGCAATTTGTCAAATTAATATATTAATATGAAACTACAATTCATTATTAGTCATTATATAAGTTATAAATATATGATATAAAAGTTGTTACTTTGCAAACAATATGCAGAATTACAACGATTTAAAATTAAATGAAGCCCAATTCCTGTCCGTTGTGGGCGTTAAACTTCAACAGTTCAATATTTTAGTTCAATTCTTTGAACCTTGTTGGGAATCTTATATTTCAGTCTATACTGTCTCTGGCAATTACCGTAGACGGTTAAAAAAGCAACGTAAAGACGATGTTTTCCCAGATATAGAGACTATGTTGATTTTTATTCTTTCTTACATGAAGAATAATCCGTTACAGCAAGCACATGCTGCCGCATTCAACATGAATCAACCTCAGGTGAATCTATGGATTCATTTGCTAAAGAAGATACTGAACAATACTTTGGAAAAGGCAAATTGCATTCCATGTAGAACAGTAGATACTTTAAATAAATTACTTGTTGAAGGACAAGATATTCTGATCGATGGAACAGAACGTCCTATACTTCGACCAAGTGATCCTGATGTTCAAAAAGATTTTTACAGTGGCAAAAAAAAACCACACGATTAAAAATCTAATTGTTAGTGATTTGAATAACAATATTTTATATGTCTCCCAAACGTGGGAGGGAAAAATGCATGACAAAATGATGTGCGACATTGAAGAACTTAAGTTCTCTAAAAAAGTTAGACTTTGGCTTGATTCTGGCTTCGAGGGATTCAATCCTGAAAATGCTGAAATCAACCGTCCTAAAAAGAAACCAAAGGGAAAAGAGTTGACTGAAATCGAAAAGAAGTCAAATCAACAAATTTCCAGAACTCGTGTCAAAGTCGAACATGCAATTGGCAATTGCAAAGTATTTCGAATTGTCAAAGAGGAAATAAGATCATTCATTGATGATTTCCGTGATTTAGTTATAGTACTCGCCTGTGCCTTATCTAATTTCAAACTAAAATATCTATAACAAACTAACTTATATAAACTCTATTGTTACATTTAAAATAATAGCTTTGTTTTTGATTAAGTTATGGTAAAGATTAGGCTTTAAATGGTTTAAACACCAGTATTGTTTGAAATCTTAATTGATTTGTGCAGAATGTCAATATAATTGTAATATGTGTGTCAAAATGACTTTGCCTCTAATCATTTGAAAATCAAAACTGAGGTGCATTTTGATTTATCAGTTTTGGCTTTATAATATCTTGTTTACTTAAAAGTGTGAACTAACTTTAATTTATTGCTGAATATTTATGTATTAATTCCGAAAAAGATTGTAACTTGCACGCCCTTTTTCGGTATTATTTTCGAAATTGGGAGAAGAACGTGTAAAGCTACATAGAATAAATTATTAAGAATAAATTGTATGAGAAAACTATCGCTGGTACTTATGGTATCGTTGCTGACAACTTTTTCGCTTTTAGCAGAAACTACTGCCAAGGGTGTTGTGAGAGCTGCCGGTTCAGGAAGTCCTCTTTCGGGAGTAACTATTACTTTTTTACAACAAAACATTTCTACACAGACAAATACTAAAGGTGAATTTACCCTTAGTTATTTGAAGGTTGGTGCTGACGAAGTGAGCTTTTCAAAGCAAGGCTATTTCACCATAATCAAATTGGTCGATTTGAAAGGTAATGGAGTCAACGATTTAGGAGTTGTAGAACTAAAGGTGGATGCACAGGATGAGATAAAACAAGAAGTTGTTTTGCAGATGAGTGAGAGTGAGTTGAGTAGTGATGAAAGTCGTTCAACCCAGACTATTTCGGGAGCATTATCTTCTAAAGGTGATGTATATAGTTCACTAACTAATTTTGCATTTAGTCCAATGCGTTTCCGTACGCGTGGTTACGATCAGGACTTTGAATCGACTTATATAAATGGAGTGCATTTTAATGGTTTGGAGCGTGAAAGCTTTAATTATTCATCGCTTGGTGGTTTGAATGATGCTTTCCGTAATCAGGAAGAAATCAATGGAATTGGTTCTAATTCGTTTAGCTATGGTAATTTAGGAAGCACAACCAATATCAATACAAAAGCAAGTTCTTATGCTGCTGGTTCAAAAGCCAGTTTTGGATATACTAATCGTGCTTACAAATTAAGAGGACAATATACATACGCTACAGGTCTAATGGCAAATGGTTGGGCTTTTGCTGTTTCTGGCGTTGTCCGTTGGGCTGACAAAGGTATTGTAGATGGTACTTTTTATCAATCAGCTGGTTATTTTTTATCAGCAGAAAAAGTATTAAACAAACAACATAGTTTCTCACTCGTTACTTTTGGTGCGCCCACTAAGCGAGCACAGCAAGGTGCAGTGACTCAAGAAGTGTACGATCTTACTAAATCTATTTATTACAATCCTTACTGGGGTTATCAGGATGGAAAAGTACGTAGTTCACGTATTGTGAAAAGTTTTGATCCAACAGCTATCTTATCGCACGATTTCAAGATTGATGAAAATCAACGCTTAAGAACAGGGTTAGCTTATCACTATAGTTTTTACAGTGGTTCTGCATTGAATTTCTACAATGCACCAGATCCGCGTCCAGATTATTATCGGAACTTACCAAGTGGTTCTACAGATTCAATGTCATACAGTAAGTTGACTAATCTATGGAAGACTAATATTAATACATCTCAATTAA
>Ga0302215_10001016_pt1 | contig 20414 bp, 18 predicted proteins | sample II_Fen_N3_1_FD_194580 | JGI IMG/M metagenome (GOLD analysis project Ga0302215, IMG submission 194580) | Peat permafrost microbial communities from Stordalen Mire near Abisko, Sweden - II_Fen_N3_1 | ecosystem: Environmental > Terrestrial > Soil > Wetlands > Permafrost | place: Sweden: Abisko... | reverse complement strand
ATATTTTATATGTATTTATTTTTTGCCTGACTCATTTTTTAATATTTAAAAAGTATAAACTATAATTAACAAATACGACAATAATTATGTTTATTTTGAAATTCAGATTAAAAATGATTATTTATTCGGGGCCTGCAATGATAGGTTTTGAATACGGGTTTATTCAATAAACTATGCCAGAAAGAAGAAAATCAATCAAAAAGAAAAAGCTTCTTACAAGGAAAAACTGACTATCCTTTGAATACGAATTAACCAACGGAACTAAGAGACGTCAGGTTTATGGGATTAACGAATTAACCAAATCTGTTCTGTTATTCTTCTGATATCCTTCTTTAATGATTGGGTTCCGGTTGGGTCAGGTACCCCCCAATAATTTTCCAATGTAGACAGAACATTATTTGGAAGGAATGAGAGGAGAGGAGCGGGGAGCGAGTGGCAAGAAGTAAGAAGGAGGAGTGAGAGGTGAGGAAGAAGTACCGAAAATACGGGATGTCGCATGCTCCATTGGTAGTCCCGATAAATCGGGATGTCGCAAGCTCCATCGGAAGACAAAAAAGTATACAAATTTCAGGACAATACAGAGTCGGAGTGAAATCGATACAAAGTAGACCGTATTTATAAAAGAGTGGAGAGGCCAAAAAAATTGAGTAGCAAACAAGGTGTTAACAAAATGTGGGTTGTGCTCGTTTGGTGTTGACTGTCATAGTCTGAACCATTATTAAATCAGATGAATTGATTTAGCTGATTTCAGAATATCTGTTTTTATTTGATTAATCTGCTTCATCCAGGATCTGACAATTTCCAACGCGATACAATCGTGCTTCCGATCCACCGGGTGTCTGCATTACCTCATCCAATGAAATCATGGATAAGACGATAATTTTTCTCATAATCTTGAGGCGTTAAATTATAGATCAATTCGTACAAGTAATAGTTCGGGAGGAACGACCGAAGTTGTAGCAAATATCCCGGAGTTAAAACCACCGGGTTACAATATATAACATGCCAACGGCATTAATTCCTACAATTAGCCAGTTCCGGAGGAACGACCGATATTGTAGCAATGGAATTTATTCCGTTGCAAAGAACAACCGATGTTGTATGAATGTAATTTATTCCGTTGCAATTGAACGACCGATATAGTAGCAAATATCCCGGGGTTAAAACCACCGGGTTACAATATATAACATGCCTACGGCATTAATTCCTACAATTAGCTAGTTCCGGAGGAACGACCATATTGTAGCAATGGAATTTATTCCGTTTCAATTGAACGACCGATGTTGTAGCAATGGAATTTATTCCGTTGCAAAGAACAACCGATGTTGTATGAATGTAATTTATTCCGTTGCAATTGAACGTTGTAGCAATGTAATTTTTTCCATTGAATGGAATGATCGATTTTCTCAGCTAAAAGACTGTCGGAATTCCAATGGACTCATTTCAGTCTTACTCTTAAACAACTTGCTGAACGACTGCGAATGTTCAAAGCCTAATTCATACGCAATTTCGCTAACCGATAAGTCAGTAGTTGACAGTCTTTCTTTTGCCTTTTCAATCAGTTTATCATGGATATGCTGCTGGGTACTTTGGCCTGTCAATACTTTCAGTAAGTCGCTTAAATAATTAGGTGATACGTTTAACTGGTCCGCTATATACTGAACAGACGGCAGCCCTTTATTCACCAGATCATCGTTGTTGAAATATTTCGTCAGGATATCTTCCAGGCGATCCAGGATTTTATGGTTGGTGATCTTGCGGGTGATAAACTGCCGGTGATAATACCTGTCGGCATGCACCAGCAATAATTCCAGTTGGGCAATAATGATATCCTGACTAAATTTATCAATATTGGACTGATATTCCTGCTGGATATTTTGCATAATGTAAATAAGGGCTGTTTCTTCTTTATCCGAAAGAAAGAGTGCTTCATGCACCGAATAATCAAAGTATTCGTATTGCCTGATCGTTTTTGCCAACGGGGTTTTCCATAAAAAATCAGGATGAATAAGTAGAAACCATCCTGATCTTTTATGTGTTGAATCCGGCTCTGCTTCAATTTTAAAAACCTGACCGGGAGCAATGAAAAACATCACACCTTCATCAAAATCATATTCCTGTTGGCCGTATTTGAACTTAGTCAGCAGGCATCTTTTAATGGAAATGGAATAAAAGTCAAGGATCAAACTGGCTGAGTCATTACACTCCGAAGAGTCAACAGTTTCAAGATTCACCACGCTGATCAACGGATGTTCAGGCTTCGGCAATCCCCTTAACCTATGAAATTCGGCAATGGTTTTAATTCGGATTGGTGTGGTAGTTGTCATATTCTAAAATTGTTTTTATTATAAAGACTGTCCACCTGAAACTTCAATGCGTTGTCCGTTTATCCATCGGGCATCTTCGGTGCATAAAAATGCAACCACACCTCCAATATCATCCGGCAGACCGACACGACCTAAAGCCGTTAAGTTTGCAATATATGCATTGATTTCTTTATTATCGCGGGTACGACCACCACCAAAGTCGGTTTCAATAGCACCCGGTGCAACAACATTTACGCGAATTTTTCTTGCACCCAGTTCTTTTGCCAGATAAGTTGTGAGGGTTTCTACTGCAGCTTTCAGTGAACCATACACAGATGAGCCGGGCATTGTGATGCGTGTAAGTCCCGATGATATATTGACAATTCCCCCACCATCATTCATAAACGGCAATGCTTTTTGCGTCAGGAAAAATACTCCCTTGTAGTGGATATTGAATATGGCATCCAGTTGTTCTTCGGTAGTTTCTGTTGCCAATGCATATAACCCTGTTCCGGCATTGTTGATCAGAAAATCAAAGTTCGGGCTACCGGTTTGTTCCTGCAACTGTTCTGTCACCTGTTTAACGAAATTATCAAACAGGTTAATGTTACTGGTGTCCAATTGAAAGGCAAATGCCTTTTGTCCGAGTGATTGAATTTCGGCAACTACCTTATCTGCCGCTTCTTTGTTGCTGTTGTATGTTAGTACTACGTCAATTCCCTTTTTAGCAAGAGACAATGCCATGTTTCTCCCCAATCCACGGCTACCGCCGGTAACTACTGCTATTTTATTTTTTGTGCTCATATTGAATTTTGATTAAATTTGTTTTTAATGATTGTTCTTGTGAAAATACCCGGGAGCAAATTCTTTTATAAATTGTTACCAGGGAATTTCGCCTGATACCGGGTTAGTCTCTTCGCTGATAAATTTTCCTGTTACTCCATCTTTATCCAATAATGCGTATTTTACAATGCGTTTAGCTGCTTTTTCAACTTCGCCACCGTTGTGGTTTGTAAAATCGGTTTTCGTATAACCCGGACAAACGGCATTTACTTTGAATGCTGTGTCCCGAAGTTCGTAAGCCAAATGAATGGTGAACATATTCAATGCTGCTTTAGACGAACCGTAAACGGCATACTTTGCAAAGTTGTAAGCCAACCAGTTTGGGTCGTTTTGAAGTGAAAGAGAGCCAACGCTGGTGCTTACCATTACAATTCTCGGTTCCTGCGATTTCTTTAGCAAATCAATAAACGCTTGAGTAACTCTTACTACGCCAAATAAATTGGTGTCAAACGCTGCTAAAAATTGGTTTGTACTTGCTTCAAGAGCGGCGTTTGGAGAACCTCCATTAATTCCTGCGTTATTAATCAAAACGTCCAAAACGTCTGTCTTATTGCCGATTTCAATTCGGGCATTCTTTACTGAATTGTCATCGGTTACGTCAATTTGAATGGCTTCTACGTTGGTCAGATTTAGGGCTTTTAGTTTCTCAACAGCTTGTAAACCGTTTTCCGGATTTCGGCTTCCAATGTAAACGTAAAATCCTTTTTGTGCCAGTTGTTTTGCAGTCTCAAAGCCAATTCCTTTGTTGGCTCCTGTAATTAATGCTATTTTCATTGTTGTAATTTTTATTTGTTATAAACTTCTGCAAATTCTCACCATGCTGTTTCTCCTTCTTCATTATAAAATTTTCCTGTTCCACCGTTTTTGTCAAGCGTTGCATATTTCACTATTACGCTTGCGCCTTGTTCAACCGATTGTGTTCCTCTATACTGATTTAAGTCAGTTGCGGTATAACCGGGACTTACGCTGTTTATTTTAAAATTTGTGTCTTTGAATTCATAAGCTAACATGACGGTAAATGCATTCAATGCTGTTTTTGAAGAACAGTAGGCAGTCAATTTATAATCATAAAATTCCCAATCAGGATTACTATGATTTATTAAAGATCCCATTTCGCTTGAAACATTTACTATTCTGGGTTCATCTGATTTCTTTAAAAGATCTATAAATTGTTGCGTAGTTTGAATCACCCCAAAATAATTAGTTTCAAAAACCTTCCGTAAATTTTCAAGTTCAATGCCCGACGCATTTTGAGGTCTCTCTCCACTTATGCCTGCATTATTTACTAAAACATCCAATACCTTAATTTTGGTTTCAAGTTCTTGTTTTGCTCGTTTTATGGAATGAATATCTGTTACATCCATTTCAATCAATTCAACAGTTGAAATTCCAATGTCCTTCAGCTTATTTATGGCTTCCAATCCTTTTGTCTTATCTCTGCTGCCTAAATAAACAAAGTAACCCAATTGCGCCAGTTGTTTTGCAGTCTCAAAGCCAATTCCTTTGTTGGCTCCTGTTATCAATGCTGTTTTCATTATTATATCTTTTTGTATAACTACCATTATTCCTGATTATAGGCTGCTGCAAATTCTTTTGCATACTCAGCCAGCTTAACTTTACCCAAGGTTGGTTGGTTCCGGTAATAATCTTCATACAATGCACCGGTTTGGCCACTTGCATTCATCTCCACCAGGCCGGCTGCAATTTTTGGATTCATTCCTCCAGCTATCATACCATTCAGTAGCTGATCATCCGGAATAATCACCCATTTCAAGTCAGGCTTTCCGATAGCTGCCCCTAACAAGTTTGCCAGTTCGTTACAACTGATTTCATCACTGGCTACGTAACGGACTTTTCTACCCATAAAAGGAGTTACGAGTTCTTCGGCAACTGCTTCTGCAATGTCCAGCGGAGAAACCCATGGCTTTTTACTATCGCCTCCATAGTTTGTTGCAATAACACCCTGCGTTTTTATAATGTTTATAAAGCCCAGTAAATTGTAGTAGAAACCTACGGGGCGCATAAAGGTAATAGCTATGTCAGAAGGTAATGAATTCAGAATAGTTTCCACATTGTAATGAAACGCAAGAAGCCCGTTGTCTTTATCGGTATGAGCTCCAATGCTGCTGAGATGAACCACACGCTTTACACCCGAGTGGAGAATAGCCTGTTTGTAATTATTGCCGATCCGGCTTATTGTTTCCATGATATCTATATTTGGGTCAAAGTAACTGTTACCACCCATTGCTTCCATCACATACACTGCATCGGCTCCTGTGAAAGTTGCTGTCAGAAAACCAGCGTCATCCATGGTACCGATAGCAGCTTTTGCACCCAACGCTTCGATAGCGTCCTTTCTTTCAGGGTTACTGCTGATAACGGTAACGTCATGCCCTTTTTGCACCAACTCTTTTGTCAGTGACTTACTGATATGACCTAATGAGCCTGTTACTATAATATTCATAATTTTGTATTTTAAGAGTTTCAATTTCTGATATTTTTAGATTACAAAATTACCTGGTTACAAAGAATCGAATGTAACCAGATCTACTATTGTTGTAGCCAAAAAAAAGGGTTGTTTGAGTTGGAGGGGATATTTCGGACGAATTGCCATAACTGCTCATTGTGAGTGGTCATACAATATGCTGATAAATGTTCAAACTATTTATTTTTAAATGACTATCGGCTTTTGCACCCATAGTTCGCTTTTTTGTCTTTTTGTAATGTTCTGATTAAAGAATCATTATTGGAATTGACTTTTTATCGAGAATTACTCCGTAGGAGTATACTGTACATATGGGACATTCCGATTCATCGGAACCCCCAGTTGAGCCTGCGAAACTGGGGGTAATAAATGAAATAAAGTACAAAACTCTGAAGGAGTTCACCAACATTATCAAGGCTTTAAGTGTTCTATTCAGTCAACTCCTCTGGAGTTGGGTTGTTTCTATATTCTATTTCCCCCAGTTCCGCAGGCTACACTGGGGGTTATTTATAGATTACACCTACAGTATAATTTGTCTCTTTAAATTTGTTTTAACTTCCAATATAGAGATGAATTTACAAGTAATTAAAAGTTGGGAGCTAAAGCCGATAGTCATTTATTTTTATGTATAATTTGACCGTATCTGTTTTTTTTTAATTTACAGAATGAATTATGTGTTCATTTTTTAGTTGGTTTTGTTCTTAAAATAGTCATAGGTCGACTTTGATATTTCCGATATCATTTTCTCGTTGGTCGCTTCATTTTCATACGAGTTGGAGACAAAAATGCAGATAATAAAATGTTTACCGTTTGGTAACGTGACTATTCCGATGTCATTTACAGCTGCGGTAACTCCTTCTGCATTGGTGAAGGAAGTCCCGGTCTTATGCACTACCACAGTCGATTCGGGGAGTTGTCCTTTTATTCTGTTCTTTCCTGTTGAGGTAGCGATCATTGTTTTCATCAGGAAGTTATTGGATGTTCCGGTAAGAAGTTTCTTGTCGTTGAATGCTTTTAATACAGAAGCTGCCGAATTTGGTGTCGTCCAATTTGTAAACTGAACATTCCAGTCTGCATGCATTTCCTTTTCGGTTGCATGAATCGAAATATCATTCAACTTAATACTTTCAAAAAAAGTGTTTACAATGGTTGGTCCTCCGAGTAGCTTTAATAACAGATCACAACCTACATTATCACTCTCGGAAACCGTGTATTTAATTATTTCGGATAAAGGAAGTACTGTTCCGTTGGGATACTTAACTTTTATCGGACTCCATGTGTCGGAGGGTAAATCGGTTTTCCTGACTGTTATTTTTTGATTCATTGAAAGATTTCCTTTATCAATTTCAGATAATACAGCAATGGCAATATGAAACTTAAACACACTTTGCATCGGATAATGCCGGTTCCCATGAATACTCAGCGTGTCCTTATCTTCAATTCCCAGTATTGAAATTCCGACATCAGCTTTCTTTGTCGAAAGGATGTGTTGTAATTGTTTTCTCAATACGCTCGTCGTCTGAGCTGAAATTTGACACGAAATAAAGAAAAGCAGTAGCCCTGTTATGCAAAATGTTTTTTTCATAGTTTTATTGATTGAAGAAGTTGTCATTTTCTTTGTCTTCCGACCAGTTATATTCTATTTCAAAAGCTGCTTTTCTGGCAAATTCCGGTCCATGTACATCACTTAAAAATCCGAATGTCATGTCCATGCCTGCACTGACTCCTGATGAAGTATAGTATTTATCATCAACCGTCCAGCGGGCCTGTTTTATCCAGTTTACATTCTTTCCAAAACCTGTTACCCATTCAAACACTCTTTTATTTGATGTGGCTTTTCTGCAATCCAGAAGTCCCGTCTGTGCCAGTAAAGCACTGCCGGTACAAACAGTCAACACATATTTACTCAACAAAGATATTCTCCGTATCGAATCAATAAGTAACCTGTTACCGACTTCTTTGCGTGTTCCCTGGCCGCCGGGAATTACAAACAGATCTATGCTGTTGCTATCCGATTCGAGTTTCTCTGTTGAAATTACAACACCGTGTTGATTGCTGATCAATCCTCCCTGCAAAGAGTAAAAGGTAATCGTATATAAGTCTTTTAATCGACCCAGAATTTCTACCGGTCCAAAGACATCCAAGGTTTCAAAATTTTCAAAAAGAAGAACACCTACATTCATAAAGTTAAATATTTAGAATTAGAATTAGTATGTCTTAAAATATCCCGGTATGTCATTCATTTTAATTTGTTTTATTGACCGGAGACTAAGCTTTTATTTTAATTCGTTTAAATAGGTAATTAATAATTGCCTGGATGTTGAAATGTCAGCTTCTGTAAATTAACAAATATATCATTAATTAACACCTATTACATAGTTGCAGTCATGACTTGATCATACAACGAATTTGTTCCTCCCAACAGGTTATTTGCCCGGTCATCAAGATACTTTTGTCTCACAAACAGGGCTTCCTTGCATTCATTCGTCATCATAGAATAATGTGAGATTTTACAATTAAAATGCTGCAATGAGCTTGTAAATGCGAATTTTGTATTGTCTGCGAATGACATACAACGTACGATTGTCTTCTCAATAGGTTTTTAATAGTTGCTCTAACGATAATCCGGATTCATTAAACAGACGGGATTTATATTCAATCTTTAATTTGTCTAACAGTCTTGCCATATTGAATCCGGTTGCATAAAAATAAGTTGTCTTATTTGTCAGGTACAACCATTGATCATTTTCAATTTTATAGTTTTTGAAGGAATCGTATGAATGAAATGAACTATCCGATTTCGCCAGTTGATTATCGGGGTGTATCACTGCGAATTTGTAATACAGTTTGTATTCCACGTATCTGGCTGTTCCTTCCATCGTTTCGTATGCTTCTTCGGGTATTTTTATGTCAAAGTTCAACCGCTGTGTTGTGAGTAATCTCCTTTGATCGCGAAGTTGAAAAAATGTCACAATCAATTGTTTTATTTCATCATTCTTAGTTGAACGAATGGCTGACAATAAAGTATTATTTTCGTTGTCAATACTTTCTTTGAACCAGGTATTGGATTTATAAATGCTTTTCAGGCTGTCTTCGCGAATACTGACAACATTTTTTTCGAAATAGTCAAGATAAACGGGGTGCTTATATTGAAAACCATGAAAATATTCATGTATTATCATCGTTGCCCAGAGTTCCGTTGAATTTACATCCTGAATTGTATTTCGGGTAATCTCAAAGCTGCTGGCATGCATAAACGGAAATCTGTAATTATAATCTGCTGAAGAGTCTCCCAGTATGATTCCTGTTGACATATGAAAAGGTATACTGTCTATTAACGGTGTTTTATAAACCTTTAAGTCTTTGTTTTCTGAAATTTCATGCGGTTTAAATATGTGAATGAATTTTGATGTCGGATTTGTAATATAACAGGAAGTGCCGGTGTAATAGATGAATGGTAAATCAAACTTGCTGTCAGCAAAACCTTTCCAGATCTCTATATCAATGAACGATTTTAAATTGTAAATGTACTCAATACGATCAATAACTACCTGCTCTTTACTTTCAGGTCTGAGTCCGAAAGAACAAAGAGTGAATGTCAGTAAAATCAATGATAGATATTTCATGCTTTATTAATTAAAGATGATTTCAGAGGTTTTGTACGTTAAGTATTTCTATAAACACCTTTCTTCAGTGTAACAACGAATAAGCTGATACTAAGAATAGAACCAAATGAATACTTTAAACATCTCATTTAAATTCTTCTTTAACGACTCCGTGATGAATGAAATTCTCAGTATCAGTTGACTGTCTCAATACTTTCTTAAATAGAATTCAGTGGTTGTTACCGTTGCGTAAAAAGAATTCAATGCTGCTAAAAAACTGTTCTGTACATCTTTTGCATTTACAGTTTCGTTATTGATTTCAAGGTCCCTGGTAGCACAGGCATCTCCGATTAGCAGGCAGTTGAAGCCATAATCTTTAGCGGCTCGGGTAGTGGCATCAATGCACATATGCGTCATCATACCGCAAATAACCAGGCTTTCGATCTTATTGATTTTCAAATGGTGTAATAATTCTGTATCCCTGAAACTATTCGGGAAATGTTTTACAATCGTCTTTTCAGTAGGTAGTGGTAGCACCTTATCATGGATGTCAGCTCCCGGAGTATCCGGTAAAAAGAAAGTTGCTGTAGGACTTGTCGCAATATGTTGAATATGTATAATGGGTAAACCATTATGTCTGAAACTCTCTAAAATTAATTTAGCATGGTCAGCTGCTCTTTCTGGATTAACGAGTTCCATATTTCCTCCTTCAAAATAATCATTCTGAATATCTATAAGTATCAAAGCTGTTGTCATATATTATCTTGCTTTTTTTTAGTTTAAGTCAGGTTAGAAATCTTTCAATCCACCCTGAGCATAAAAGAAAACCATAAATAAAAGAAATAAACTGTTTAATTCAAAATATCCACAATAGATTTCAATTCTTTTACCAACTCCTCTTCATTCGCATTATACCCGGTTATAGTGGTATATATTTTTCCGTTTTTGCCAATGATAATTTTTGTTGGAATATTATTTACACCATACAGTTTGCTTACCACAAAATCATTTCCTGCCTGTTCGTCCAGCAAAACATTAAAATTCAACTTTTTACTTTCCAGTAAATCCTCTATTTTAGTAATTCGAGCTTCGGGGCTTAAGCGCTCAAAGGTGTTGATAAAATAGAAACATACATCATTACGATCTTTCAGGGCATCAACTGCTTTTTGCATCCCTGGAAATGAAGCCACACAAGGACCGCACCAGGTAGCCCACAGGTCAAGGATGACAATTTTTCCTTTCAGGGAAGAGAGTGTAACTGATTTTCCATCCAATGTTTTCAGGGTGAAATCAGGAGCCTCTTTTATCTGATTCTCAATATTGGCTTTCGCGGCATCCAATCCTTTTGTTGAACCATTTACTGCCACATAAGCCACTACATACATAGAATCAATCTTAACGGTGCTCTGTTGTGCAATTTTAAATTCTTCAGCCTTTGCAAGAGCTTCTTTGGATTGTTTGTCTTCAATCAGGTATTTGACAAGTTGCTCATTGATGTACGTGTTTTTTCCTGAGGTCAGTGATACTGCTTTTTGTTGGTTTTCAGCAGCTGCTTGTTTATTGCCCGATTTATAATAAATGTATCCATAGGTGTCGTAGTAATTCCCGGTCGTTTTTCGTTGATATTCTTCCCATTCTGCTTGAGGATAATTTACTGGTTTTACGGCTTTCGAGAGTGAATCCATCTGTGCCAGTGCTCTTTCTGAATAACCTTTTGCAGCAGGTAAATCCTGATTGGTTGTCGCCAGTTCCCAGGCTATTTCGTTTAGCTGCTCAGCCTGAAATGCTTTGTCTTGTTGTTTTTTTGCCAGGTAATATTCAAAATTTACATAGTCTTTCTTTTTCCGGTAAGCGATGGTCAGAACGCGATCTATGTTTTCCTGTGCTTTCTTACATTCCTGAGGAAAATCTTTCAAAAGGGAATCGTACAACTGAAATACTTTTTCAGGGTCAGAATTTTTGAAAAGCTCATTCATTTTTATACTGAAACTCAATTTGCTTTTAGGATATAGTTTTACCGCTTCATTTAACAATGAATCTCTTTGTGTGGCATTATCAGGATATGATATATACAAATAGCCCATTATGATTGGAGCATCGGTATCTTTTTGTAAAGCTCCAGCATACATTTTACGTGCCAGTGCAATTGCTTCCTCTTTCCTGTTTGTTGTCTTTACCAGGGCTTTCAAATACCAGGTAGTTGTAAAATCATTCTCCTTTAATTCAGGGTTTAATTTATACTCTTTTTCCATCAATCCGACAGCATTATTGACGTTTTCAGTAATACCATAATCAATTCCCATTAAATTAAAAATTCCCTGTAAGATATAAGTTCCGGGTACGGGCTTTTCCTTTTGGTATACATTGAATCCGTAACCTGCTCCATTGTTACTGTCAATATCGTCTCCGTTACTTATTCGAAATAATACATAAACAATGGAATCGGGAATAGTCAGTTTCCACTCAATCTTATTTTCCTTAATTTCTATTTTAACCTGTTTCATGCTACCATTGTTCAATGTATATAAACCAACGGTCACTTCAGTTCCGGCTTTGGCAAGTTTGCCCGAATAGGTATACCTTACTTCTTTACCCGCCTGTAGATTGGACGGTTTAATGGTTAAAGTGGATTGTGGATAGATACTGATAAAAATCAAACAAAATAAAACGGTAGAAATTATTTTTTTCATGATGTCGATGATAAAGATATTTGTATTTACAAGGTCAAATTTATATTTTAGCAGTTTTTGACAGATTCACGGTTCTATTCTCTCACACTACATTATAATAAAGGAGGGAAGATAAATATTGAAAATCTAAACTTTTTATGGTTATTTTATTTATTCCCGGGAGTAGATTGTTTGTTTTCAATGTTTTTAATTGTTTTAGGCAGATATTCAATAACTTCTTGTGCTTTCATCACCCTTTCATTTCCTCTCAAACCATCGAGTAATCCTTGTTTTATAAGTTCGAAATCAACTTTAAGGCCGGGTTTACCCATCAAACCTGTCACTACTTGATTTTTCAATGTACCACCAATCTTTAAACCCATTTCACGTATTTCGGAATTTTCGGCTGTTGAGTCTTTTACTTCAGGTTCGTTATTAGTTGAATAAAAACCAAGTTCCAGGTTCTTTATAAAAACCGGAATTAATTGCTCCACTGGAATTTTAGTATAATAATTTTTAATGCCATCACCATTTGCAAAACCAAGCGTATAATTCAGACTATCATTCTGAGTCTTTAATCCTTTAAATATAGTATTCTCCTGAGCAATACCATGAACTGAAAAAACGAACAAAACCAGCAGCAGCAAAATGTATTTATTCATAAATTTAATTATTAGTTGTATACTTTTTTTTCTGTAAATTTTATTTTCACAAATTTTCAAACAACTCATCTAAAACGAAATATACGCATTGATCAATGTCTATAAACCTTCAGCATGATCTTTGCAAGCCAATTCTTTGGACTCCCAATTCGTACAATTATATTTTCTTCAAAAGTATGAAAATGTATTAACATCTCCAACATTTCAGATAATTATTTAAATGAAATGAAAGAAAACTGTATTTATGCTGAATTTAGTTTTACTTTACTAAATTAAAACAATACAAAAACATAAAACCACAAGAGACACAATAGGTCACAAAAACAGATTATCAAAGAACACAATAGGTAAATCGGTAAATGTATTTTAAGATTTACGATTCGACAAGATTGGCAAAAACATTATTCCTATTGTGAACTATTGTGTCTATCGCAGATTCCGACTTGTCGGAGTTGTGGTTCGGTTTTAATTTTGGTAAAGTAGAATTAATAAACAAAATAAATTTTCTGAAAGGATAAAAGAGGAAATCAATGAAGCAGGAGCAGGTTTTGTAGTCTGTTTAATAAAACATGATTATATATTTTTGGAGTTTTGGATTTGCCAGTATACAAGATGAGAATTTCACAGTGTAAAAGAATATATTGTGAATAAACTTCAACGCATGAGAAGTAACTCTATTTAATCATTGATTTAACCTGGTAAAACGCTTTTGTGTCCTTCTTACGACAACAGGTTTTTGCAGGAGGATGAACTTAAAGAATTTTATTTCATAATATTTAACGAGTTAAATGCACTTGATCCTTTGTCTAATATACAAAATATAATTTTCACATTAACGTAATTTAATATTTAAAAGTATTATAATTCAACTTGTTTTTATTTAATTTGAATATTGAATACTAATTGAACTCTGATTGGTTTTACAATAGTTTTCTTTTGGTTTTGGTTTGGTTTTGGTTCCGAGGCTTTTGCCACTTATCATTCATTTATCAGTCAATTATCAATCATATAAATGCCATATATCTATAGAGATATATGGCATTTAAATGATTATAAAATTAATGTTTTATTTTTACCTAAACCGAACCTAAACCAATCGAAAACCAATCGAAGACTATTATAAAACCAATATGTGCAGAGATACACCGGGATTAATTGTATAAATTCCAACTATAATCCGTTAGTTTGACCTTGATAAAGAATTCGATTTGCTTTTCAGTCTCCGTTTTACTCTATTTAGTTGAAATTATAACTCTATTTGTATTTTAGTATGACCCCTAATTTCCTCCCTTTTACTAAATAATTTATTTTTTTAAAATATTTATCGCAAAATTTCAAAGGAATTTATTACTTTGAATGTATTTATGTATCATTATAACAGATAGATACATGAATTTTACAAGTTGAAACAGGTAACCGTGTTCGCACACGTTAGTAAAAAACATTTTGTTTATTCAAAATAAGTTGTAATTTTGTGTCAAAATAGTTCTGTGTGCGAACACGGGATCTCAGTTTTCAACTAATTATGCAAGAGAATAATCAAAAAATACGAATCAAAGACATTGCTGTTCTGGCTGGTGTTTCGGAAGGAACCGTAGACAGGGTGTTGCACGACCGGGGTGATGTATCGGCAAAGAGCCGGGAAGCGGTGAATAAAGTGTTGGAGGAAATGAATTATACACCCAACCTGTTTGCCCGTTCACTGGCATCAAAAAAGCAGTACCGGTTTGTATGTCTGTATCCGGATCATCAGAAGGGTGATTACTGGGAAGAGACCGGTAAAGGATTTGATTTAGCTGCACAGGATTTTATGCATCACAATGTACGCATCGAAAAACAGTATTTCAACCAGTATGATGTCCAGACATTTGTGTCTGTATCCAATGCTATCCTATCTGACATTCCGGATGCTGTAATAATTGCTCCGGTATTTAGAACCGAAACGCTGGCATTTATAAAAGAATTGTCCCGACTCAATATTCCATTTTCATTTATCGACTCACTAATTGAAGAAGCCGGTTTTGTTACCTATTACGGACAGAATTCATTCAAAAGCGGTTATATCGCTGCTAAATTGTTGTTAAGTTCATTGTCGGAAGGCTCCGAGGTCATTGTCGGTAGAACCCGGCGTAAAGGGTCGGCTTCGAACCAGACTCTGATACGGAATAACGGATTTATGGAGTATATGGATGAACATCAGTTGATCGGTCAAATAAAAATTATACCCGTTGTATTTGATAACGAGGATGAAGATGCGAATAGAAAAGCATTGCAGGAGATTTTTTCGATTTATTCCAACATAAAGGCTGCCATCACTTTTAATTCGAAAGTTCACCGGGTGGCGATGCATTTGGAAGCATTGAATCAAACTCAGATACGGTTGATTGGTTATGATTTGCTGGAACAAAATGTAACATACCTCAAACAGGGAGTCATCAATTGCCTTATCGCACAACGGCCCGATAAACAGGCGTATTATTCCGTCAGGGATATGTGTCGCGAACTTATTTTTAGACAGGAAATAAAGAAGATTAATTATGTCCCGATCGACATTTTGCTGAAAGAGAATATTGAGGATTATCTTCAATTTACGGAATAAAGCATTTACTATTTAGTCATTTACTATTTAAATCATTTACTATTTAGTCATTTACTATTTACTATTTAAATCATTTACTATTTAGTCATTTACTATTTACTATTTGAATGAAAATATAATAGGTTAACAATTAATTTAATTATCAATCAATTCATTTAATCATCACATTATCAAATCATCATATTATCACATCAACACATCAACACATTATCATATCATCACATTATCACATCATCATATCAACAAATTATCACATCAACCCATCAAATATTATGAAATTAGGAAAGTACAGCATTGGCACAGGAGACCGCTTTTCGCATCAGGGAGTAGCACAGCTTCGGGCGATAGTGAAAGCGAATGAATCGGGACTTGACATTAGTCCGGTGTGGAATAAATCGAACCGTGAGCATCAATATGTGCTGTCGCATCCGGAAGATGTACGCATAGAAGCGGATGAAGCAGTGAAAGTCCTTGGATTCAAAGGTAAATACTTTGTGGATGCCGATCATATTAACCTGGGAAATGTTGCACCTTTTGTGGCTACAGCAGATTTCTTCACACTTGATGTTGCCTCCTTTATCGGTAAAGAAAGCAAAGAAGAAGATATTACTTCTTTTGTTGCCTCGTGTGAAAAATATGTAGGTAAATTAACTATCCCCGGATTCAAAGAGCCTTTGTTTGTCACGGTAGATTTATTAAAAAAAATAGCATCAGATTTTTTAGCCGCTACCGGACAGGCTTCTGAAATCTATAAGTTTCTGAAGAAATCAAAAGGAGCAGGTAATTTTATTACTGAAGTTTCGATGGATGAAGTTGAAAGTCCGCAAACACCGGTTGAATTATTATTTATACTGAAAATGCTTGCCATTCAAGGTGTCCCTGTCCAGACCATTGCCCCTAAATTTACAGGTCGTTTCAATAAAGGAGTGGATTATACAGGCAACGTGGATCAGTTTGCCAAAGAGTTTGAAGAAGATGTGCTGGTACTTGATTTTGCAGTGAAGGAATTCGGTCTTCCGGAAGAACTGAAGTTAAGCATCCATTCGGGAAGTGACAAATTCTCGATTTATCCGGTCATGGCCCGTGTGATTAAGAAATATGACAAGGGACTTCATTTGAAAACGGCAGGCACTACCTGGCTCGAAGAAGTGATCGGACTAGCTGTTGCCGGTGGAGAAGGACTCGTGGCAGCAAAATATATATATGCCCATTCGTTGGGTCGAAAAGATGAATTGTGTGCTCCCTATGCTGATGTAATTGACATTGACGACAAGAAACTCCCTTCAGTAGAAGAAGTAAATACGTGGTCGAGTGAGAAATTTGCCAATACGTTAAGACATATTCCCGGACATCCCGACTACAATCCGAATTTTCGGCAGTTAATACATGTCGCCTATAAAGTAGCAGCCGAAATGGGTACAAATTATACCGATCTGTTGGACAAATTTGCCGGTGTGATCGGAACGTGTGTTGAAGAAAATATCTATGAACGCCACTTAAAAAGGTTGTTTAACTTGTAGTGACAAGGACATAAGTAGTAGGAAATATATAATGTCCTATTCAATTAAATAAAACTTCATTAACCCTCGGCTCTATCACCCTCTCCTTGGGAGAGGGCAGGGGGAGAGGTCATATTAGTTGACGAAATAAAACAAGACATTATATTGTTCCATTTACATAAGAACAAAGAAATTATTTCCAACAATGAAAACGAAAATAAGACGTATCATTTTTCTTGTTTCAATTCATTCGTTGAACAATGCAAAAAATAAATAAAAACTGGAAAAAAGTTATTCATCAATTTCGAATTCATTCGTATAATTCGTTTAAATTCGATTTAATTTTTATTTTAATAATATGAAAGATTTATTTAATGTAAAAAACAAAGTGGCTATTATCACAGGTGGTTGTGGTATTTTAGGCCGCGGAATGGCAGAGTATCTTTGCGAACAGGGAGTGAAAGTTGTTGTACTGGATAGGGACGTTCCTGCAGGAAAGAAACTGGAAGGCGACCTTACATCGAAAGGGCATGATGCGATGTTCCTATATACCGACGTATTGAATAAAGAAGTGCTGGAACAAAACTCTAAAGACATTCTTGCCCGGTATGGCCGGATTGATATACTGGTAAATGCAGCTGGTGGAAATATGGCCGGAGCAACGATTGCTGATGATAAGACTATCTTTGACCTGGATGTGGAAGCATTCCGCAAGGTTGTGGATTTAAACCTCTTTGGCACGGTAATGCCTACCATGGTTTTTGCGAAAGTAATGGCTGACCAGAAGCAGGGCAGCATAATCAATATTTCTTCCGAATCAGCCCTTCGTCCATTGACACGCGTAGTAGGATACGGTGCATCAAAAGCAGCCGTAACGAATTTTACTAAATACATGGCTACCGAACTGGCTACCAAATTCGGTGAAGGACTACGTGTCAATGCCATGGCACCGGGTTTTTTCCTGACAGAACAAAACCGAACCCTAATGACCAATCCTGATGGATCGCTGACTGCAAGAGGCCATAAGATCATTGCCCACACACCATTCGGCCGTTTCGGTCAACCTGAAGAATTGTTTGGAACACTGCATTGGTTATCAAGCGAAGCCTCTAAATTTGTTACCGGTACATTGACGGTGATTGATGGAGGGTTTGATGTGTATTGTATATAAAAGAGAACCCCTATCCCCTAAAGGGGTTGTTAAGAGTGGGATAACTGAGGTTACAATTATGTAAGAGAACCCCTAATCCGTTAGCTAACGGAGATTTGAAGAGTGGGATACTTGAGGCTATAATTTGATTTAATTAAATGAACTGCCTTAAAGCCACCCCAAGCCCCTGAAGGGGATGTGAAGAGTGGGATTACATAGTATTTAATTAATGGAATTAGTGTTTAAGAGATTTTAAAGAGTGGGATACTTGAGGTATTTGTTTATAAGTAGTGGAATATTGGATGTTAAGAGTGAGATAACTGAAGTATTTGTTTAGAAAAAAAATATGGCTAAGAGAAGATCAGTATAAAAAGTTTATCTTGTTATAAATAAATTTTTAGAGGAAAAACCATTAAACATTAGAAAAGTGTGTAGTTTAGTTTAGGAGACGGGACTAACTTTACATCCCCTTTAGGGGCTTGGGGCGGCAAAAGTGAAGAATAAAAAAATCTCCTTATAAACACAATATGGGGCGGAACACTTGAAGTTTATAACATCACTGTTCAAATAAACTTCGAATAAAATTAATTGCCTAAATACCGCCTCAAGTCCGTTCGCTGACAGAAATATCAATATTTTATGTGAAAGTCTTTTCGTTTTAAAGGATAAGGTATAAAAGACGGTTGTAATGTGTATCCCCCTTTAGATGCTGTGTAAAAAAGAAAATTAAAAAAACAAATACTATCAAATTGATAATTAACATTTAAATTAGGGAATAAAGTTTAGAAATAGTGAGGATTCATTTTTACTGAGGTTGACAAATATAAATAGGATGTATTCTTTAAAAACCTTATTTTCAGGTATTAAACCTTAGTAGAAAACCAATCACCCACTAAACCTAACCTTATTCACCTTATTTAATAAATAGCTGAACTTTCAATTCGTAAGTAATTTATTCAACTTTATTCGTTTTTACACAGCTTGTTTAGTGGTCAGGAGTGATTTAATTAATTAACAAATGTGATGCCTTCACTTTCTTTTTAGGTATTAAGAAAGATGCAGGAACATCCAAATCAATTTTAAGTATGTATTTATGTAAACAATCCTGGCGATGGTACGGTCCGAATGATCCGGTATCGCTGGCAGACATTAGACAAGCAGGAGCCACAGACATTGTGACTGCACTGCATCAGATTCCAAACGGTGAAGTATGGCCCGTAACCGCTATTAAAGAGCGAAAAAAGATCGTAGCCGATGCCGGACTTATCTGGTCGGTCGTGGAAAGTGTCCCGGTACACGAGGATATTAAAAAAAGGTCAGGTAATTATAAGCTGTATATTGAAAATTATAAACAGTCGATTCGCAACCTGGCAGAATGTGACATCCGCATTGTAACGTACAATTTTATGCCCGTACTTGACTGGACCAGAACCGACCTGGCATATACTATGCCCGATGGCTCAAAGGCATTGCGATTCGAGATGGCTGCTTTTGTAGCTTTCGACCTGTTTATCCTGAAACGTCCTAATGCCGGAAATGACTATACCGAAGAACAGAAGACCAAAGCAAAAAAACGTTTTGACGGGATGAGTAATTCCGAAAAAGAATTGCTGACAAGGAATATGATAGCCGGTCTGCCCGGTGCAGAAGAGAGTTTCAGCATTGAACAATTCCAGGAAGCACTGGACACCTATAAGAATATCAATGAAGATCAGTTGCGAAACAATTTGTTTTATTTTATCAATGAAATTGCCTTTGTAGCCGATCAGGCAGGTGTAAGGCTGGCTATCCATCCGGATGATCCACCCCGTTCCATATTAGGGCTGCCGCGTATTTTAAGTACAGCCGCCGATGTCCGTAAGCTCTTTGCAGCCGTTCCAAGCCTGGCTAATGGAATCTGTTTGTGTACAGGTTCTTTCGGCGTATCCTCGGTAAATGACCTGACATCCATGTTGCGGGAGTTTGGGGAGCGATTGTATTATGTGCATTTCAGGAGTACGAAACGGGATGCAGAAGGCGATTTCTACGAAGACAACCACCTGGAAGGGGATGTGGATATGTATGAAGCCATGAAAGCTTTGTTGGTAGTGGAATATACCTATAAACGGAATATCCCCATGCGTCCTGATCACGGACATCAAATGCTGGACGACTTACACAAGAAAACAAATCCGGGATATTCAGGTATCGGTATGCTCCGGGGAATGGCCGAACTGAGGGGACTGGAAATGGGGATTGCAAGAACATTATTTTAATTTACTATTTATTCTTACATTCATTTACTATTTATTCATTTACTATTTACTATTTGTCGATGATTTAACCAATTAACCATTTGACTAATCAACCCGAAACGTGGAACACGTAACACGTAACACGTAACACGAAACTTTTCAAACTCTTCAAACTCTTCAAACTCTTCAAACTCTTTAAACTTTTTACCAATCATGAGCATAGAATTAAAAAAAGATGGCGCATATTCTCTATTGGTAGCTACCAGTATGGGAATCCGCATTACTCCGGTGAACGGGCAACCTGTTCACAGCAGTCATTTGTATGAAATGCAGGCTACCAGTGCAGAAACCAATGTAGCCAG
>Ga0302215_10001015_pt1 | contig 20425 bp, 16 predicted proteins | sample II_Fen_N3_1_FD_194580 | JGI IMG/M metagenome (GOLD analysis project Ga0302215, IMG submission 194580) | Peat permafrost microbial communities from Stordalen Mire near Abisko, Sweden - II_Fen_N3_1 | ecosystem: Environmental > Terrestrial > Soil > Wetlands > Permafrost | place: Sweden: Abisko... | reverse complement strand
GTTTGTATTTAACTTGCAAATCAATTCTTAATACCTGCTACTTACTACCTACTTCTTACTATTTATTACCTTCTATTTACTACCTGCTACCAACTATTTTTATTTCGAGTTCTTTTTGTAAAATTTGATCATTTTTGGCAATACTTCTTCCACACTACCGGTAATCACATAATCGGCAATTTGATTAATAGGAGCTTTCGGGTCGTTGTTAATAGCAATAATCATAGCACTTTCCTGCATGCCTGCAATATGTTGGATCTGGCCTGAAATGCCACATGCAATATATAATTTTGGACGAACAGTTGTACCTGTTTGACCAATTTGTCGTTCGTGTTCAGCAAAACCTGCATCAACGGCAGCACGTGAAGCACCTACTTCACCTCCTAATACGGAAGCAAGTTCGTATAGCAGTTTGAAATTATCCGCACTTCCAACTCCATAACCTCCCGAAACGATAATTGGTGATCCTTTTATGTTCAGTTTCGATTTTTCCATGTGACGTTCAATCACTTCAACCACAAAATCGGTATCGGCAACATATTTAGAAGCTTCAAGTTTGTGTGTTTTACCCACAAATTTAGCATCCTTAATTTCTTTTTTCATTACGCCTTCACGTACGGTAGCCATTTGAGGGCGACAATCAGGATTTACGATAGTTGCAACAATATTTCCACCAAATGCAGGGCGTATTTGATACAAAAGATTTTCATATACTTTTCCCTGTTTTTTATCTTCATAATTTCCTATTTCCAGCGAAGTACAGTCAGCTGTTAAACCGCTAAACAGTGCAGAAGAAACACGGGGACCTAAATCACGTCCGATAGAAGTAGCTCCCATCAGGGCAATTTGTGGCTTTTCTTCTTTGAAAAGATTTACCAGTAATGAAGTATGAGGAGTAGAAGTATAAGGTGACATGCGTTTGTCATCTAAAATGTGAAGCACATCCACTCCATAAGGGAATACCTGTGCACCAATTTCATCCAGTTTATAACCGGCAGCAACTGCTTCTAATTTACAATTCAATTGTTTGGCCAGACTACGTCCTTTAGTCAGGAGTTCCAGGCTGACATCGCCTACAATGCCATCTTCAATTTCGAGATATACAAATATATTATTCATCGTACTTATCCTATCGTGTGGTTAGCAATTAATTCCTTCATCAAACTCTCTATCTCAAAATCAGTAGCAGTGAGTCGTTTGCTTTCTTTGGCTGTAAACACAACATTTTCGATTTGTTTTACTTTTGTAGGGGAACCTGTCAGTCCCAACCATTGAATGTCATGTTTAATATCACTTATACCCCATTCTGTAATATTTAAGTACGGATGAGCATCATACAAATCAGTATAGTCAGATCCGGCTTCCTGTTTTTCGGAAGGAGTAGCTGCATGTTTGTATTTCAATGTCAGTTTTGCATGACGTGGGCGGCAATTTGCTGCTGAACCATTTACAGTAACAAGCATTGGTAATGTCCCCCTTACTATTTCAATACCTCTTTCAAGACGGCGTTTAACAGTAATTTTGTTGTCAGAAAGATCTAATATTTCTTCTGCATATGTTATTTGAGGTAATCCTAATTTCTCAGCAACCTGTGGACCAACTTGCGCCGTGTCCCCATCGATTGCCTGACGTCCACAAATGATTAAATCAACTTTACCCATTTTGCGAATAGCACATGCAAGTGCATACGAAGTAGCTAATGTATCTGAACCTGCAAACTCGCGTCCACTTAACAGATATCCACCGTCAGCACCACGATACATACTTTCCCGGATAATCTCGGCAGCCCGTGCAGGTCCCATTGTCAGGATTTGAACTGTAGCACCTTTAATTTTACTTTTCAAGCGAAGAGCTTGTTCCAACGCGTTCAGGTCTTCAGGATTATAAATAGCAGGAAGCGCAGCACGGTTAACCGTACCATCAGCTTTCATTGCATCTTTCCCTACGTTGCGCGTGTCGGGTACTTGCTTAGCAAGAACAACAATGTTAAAACTCATTTTCTGTTAATTTGTAATTAATATAATATGTCTGATAATTTATTTTTAATATATTCTTGCTTTTTATATCCCGGGATGACGAAATAAATATGAAATGGGACTTTGAAAAGAAAAAGACTCGCAAAAATAGCGGTTTTTATTGAATAAGCAACCGATTTTGCACAAATTTCGAAAAATGTGCATAAAAAGACGCTATACAACACAAAAAAACGTGAGACTTTTCACAAAGTCTCACGTCTAAATAGGTATTAGTTTTTTTAAGGTATAAAAAAGATTGTGTTGTTTAGTTAACGATGCAAATAAACAGGTAAAAATGAAGTTGCACAAGCAATAAAATATGTTTTACAACCTGTTTTTGGAATATAAAGACTATTTAATGTAGCAATTTAAGTCTAATTTGGTTACTTATCCACACATTAACAGATGTTTATATGTTTATTTATTATAATGGATTAATTTCTTTGTTTAAAAAAAATAATTCAAAATTCGAAATATATTTTAATGCGATCTTGTAGTTATTTATGCAAATGTAAAATATTTTGATGAATTATTTGAAAATTTATAAGAAGTAATTAAGGTAATTATAAAAATATCATTTTATGATTCTATTCTAATAAGTTGTCAGGCTTTATAAAAACTTTTTCATGGAGAAATCAAATGAAATAAATAGTTCGATCATATTCTTTTCCTAACTCTTAATAAAATCGAGATGATCTCAATCAAATTATTGAAGTAAAAGTTTCACGTGTAAAGAAAGGTAATAAATTAATATGATTATCCGCAAAGACTTATAATCAAGAATAATATAATTCAGAATAAAATTCATCGAATTTATATTCAGATTTTTACTACTTTCGTAATCAGATTCTCAAAAGTAATTGTTATAATCCATTTATACATTATTTTAAAATTGGTTTTTAAATGATTTTGCATGAGTTTTGCATTGGTTATGGTAAATATATTTCATTCATTTGTTTTCAAAATAAATGTCATATACCTTTTTAGATATATGGCTTTTATATTGTGAATAATTGAATGTTAAATGACTGATATATCAGAAAACCCAGGGATACAAAACCAATGCAAAACCGATTAAAAACCATTCGGGTTTTGGTATGTTCCAGGATTACAAATATCTTTTTCGGAGGCCACTCTTAAATAATAATTCAAATAATTTTGTTCTGTAACAAGTTGAATTCATTTGAAAAATCAGCAATACACTCTATTGTGGAATTGATTTTTCGTGATAAATAAGTATCTTTGTAGTTCATTTATATATATATGAGAAAAATATTGATCCTTCTGCTTACAGTGATTCAACTTTCGGGGTGTAATCATGTTACTCAAAGAACGCAAAAAGAAGAGAAAACAGTGAATATACCTGAATTTTCATCAGATACAGCCTATAAATATATCCAAAAGCAAGTTGATTTTGGTCCACGGGTTCCAAATACGAAAGCCCATGATGATTGTGCCGGATATTTAGCAGCAGAATTAAGAAAATCAGGAGCAGAAGTTATAGAGCAAAAAGCAAATTTGACAGCATTTGATGGAACTGTCCTTAAATCGACAAATATAATCGGGTCATTCAATCCAAAATCAGAAAATCGTATTCTGCTTTTTTCACATTGGGATTCCCGGCCATGGGCTGATCAGGATACAAACTTAAAAATCCGTACACAACCGGTTATGGCTGCCAATGATGGAGCCAGTGGAGTAGGTGTATTGCTTGAAATGGCCCGGTTAATCGGGAAAAATCAACCGGCTGTTGGGGTAGATATAGCGTTTTTCGATTCGGAAGATTATGGTGCTCCTGAAAGTTTTAAAAGTAGTAATTCGGAGGATTCTTGGTGTTTAGGAACACAGTATTGGGCAAAAAACCCACATGTTCAGGGTTATACAGCGAGATTTGGAATTTTACTTGATATGGTAGGAGGAAAGAATGCCAAATTTTTCAGAGAACAATCTTCAGAGTACTATGCCGGAAGTGTGGTAACCAATGTTTGGTCGCAAGCAAAAAGCCTTGGATTTAGTCAATATTTCATTGATCAAAAAGGGGGTGCCATTACCGACGATCATATTTATGTCAACCAAATAATTGGCATACCAAGCATTGACATAATACAATTTGATCCAAATTCAAAAAGTGGATTTGCAAGTTATTGGCATACGACTCATGATACCATGGATAATGTGGACAAAAATACACTCAGGGCAGTTGGTACTACGTTAATGCATGTTGTTTATAATGAGAAATGAAGTCGGTAGTTGGTAGATGAAAACCGGTAGTCGATAGTCGGTAGATAATAGTCGGTAGTTGGTAGTCGGTAGTTGGTAGTAGGAGTTTGTAGTAGGAAGTCGGAGTTTAAAATCTCAACATAAAAAAATGTCAATGCGTTTTAAAAAGATAGCAGTAAAAATTGGGAGTAATGTGTTGACGCGTGCTGATGGAACACTTGATATTACGCGTATGTCGGCATTGGTGGATCAGATATCACAATTACACAAAAAAGGGGTGGAAATAGTGATGGTTTCTTCGGGGGCAGTAGCATCGGGACGAAGCGTAATTGGTATTCATAAAAAGATGGATATCGTTGATCAGAGGCAACTGTTTTCTGCAGTAGGACAAGCTAAACTAATCAATCATTATTATGAGCTATTCCGTGAACATGGTATTATAGTTGGACAGGTATTAACCACAAAAGAAAATTTCAGTAGTCGCAGTCTTTACCTGAATCAACGGAATTGTATGCGGGTTATGCTTGAGAATAATGTGATACCGATTGTAAATGAGAATGATGCAGTATCTGTATCTGAACTTATGTTTACCGATAATGATGAACTCTCAGGATTGATTGCTTCCATGATGGACATGCAAGCTTTAATAATTCTTAGCAATATTGATGGAATATACAACGGTTCACCCACAGAACCAGAATCGAAAGTAATACTTCAAATAGAAAAAGGTCAGGATATTTCGGATTTTATTCAAAGTACAAAATCAACTTTCGGACGTGGAGGAATGCTGACAAAAACAACTATTGCACGAAAAATAGCTGACCAGGGGATTGAAGTAATAATTGCTAACGGAAAACGTGAGAACATGTTGCTTCAATTGATGGATAAAAGGGTAGAGGTAGTTTCCACTCATTTTGTTGCCTCAGCGGGAGAAGTATCCAGTGTAAAAAAATGGATAGCTCATAGTGAAGGTTTTGCCAAAGGGGAAATTCATGTAAACGAAAATGCTGCTAAGGCATTGACCGGCGAGAAAGCCGTAAGCCTTTTACCAATTGGAGTAGTTAGTATTACAGGTGACTTTGAAAAAGATGATATTGTAAAGATTCTGGATCATAACGGATTATTACTTGGCATTGGTAAAGTGCAATACGATAGTGAGAAGGCTCGTGAAATGTTGGGTAAAAAGAATCAGAAACCATTGGTACATTGTGATTATTTGTATTTGGAATAGAGGATTAAATTCAATTATTTATAGTTGATTTCCACTGATTTATTTTTATTTAAGAAATTAGAAAAAAAGTTTATTTACAGATTACACAGATTTCCACTGATTTTTTTTTAGCTTTATAATTTAAATAAGAATTTTCAGTTTTAATAATGAAAGTATCGATTTACGGACACTCAGGATAAAGTGATACTAAAAAAAATCAAATATATTGAACGGATTAGCTAATACTGGTTGTTCTACTTTCAAAAGAATTTATTTTTGAAAGTCAAAGTTAACTAATTTATTTCAATAAATAATTGAAATAAGTTTGATAGATAAAAATGATTTGAGGTTAATTAAACCTAATAGCAATTTTTTTACATCAATAAATCAGTTACTTTTGCGTTAAAAACTTATTGTAAATATTATCCTGTCAGTTTTAAAAAACAGGAATTCCGATATATCAACAAAAAATCAATTAAAATGAATTTACTTACCATTTTGCTTCAAGTGCCTGCAACTATTCCAACTGATTCAATTACAACAACAGCAGTTGCCGTGGTTTCCAATCAGAATTATTTTCAGTTATTATTAAAAGGAGGTTGGATTCTACTTCCGTTATTTTTATTGTTTTTTCTATCAATCTATATGTTTATTGAACGTTGGGTTTCTATATCTGCTCTTGGTAATAACGATCAGATTTGGTTTACACGAATTAGTGAACTTGTAGGTGAATGGAAAATTGATAAAGCGATCAAATTTTGTAATGAAAAACCAACCTCATACTCGAAAGTGCTTGCAGCCGGGTTAGAAGCTACTGATGGTGAAGATATTGAAATTCAGGATGCTTTACAAAGTGAAGCGCGTCAACAGATATCAGTTCTTGAAAAGGGCATGAATTATCTTGGAATTACTGCTTCCATTGCTCCAATGTTAGGATTTTTAGGAACTATATTCGGAGTTATCAAGATATTTTATAACATTTCTGTGACTAACGATTTGAATATTGCAAATATCTCTGATGGTTTGTATCAAAAAATGATTTGTTCGGGTGCCGGTCTATTTGTAGGTATTATTGCTTATTCGGGATATTATATTTTGAACGGACGTATAGATAAAATCGTCGTTGGAATTGACAAATGTTCAAATGATTTATTAAAAGAAATCCGGTTGTATAAAAGGGTCAAGAGTGTATAACTTTTCTGACATTTAGAATAAAGAATGAAGATCAAAGAATAAAGATTAAAAATTAAACTGTAAATTATTTTTTTAGAATGAAGAATTCTTAACTATGAGAATTCTGATTTTGAAATATGAACTTATTGTATGATTTGTAATTTCAATAATACAAGTAATCTTAGAAATTAATGAACTATTTGTTAATCTACAAAAGATTACATTTCAATGTATTGGCATTTATTGATAGCTCATTATTAATTACTTAAAAGTAATTGTCAGTTTGTTTATCTTTAAATTGTAAATTATTTAATTCAAAATAAAAAATGAAAATAGAACGCAGAAAATTGAGAACAGCGGAGGTTTATACTGCCTCATTGAACGACATTATGTTTTTCCTGTTATTATTTTTCTTAATCATATCTACCTTAGTAACTCCTGCAACTATTCGGGTGTTGCTTCCACAGGCTAAAACCTCAGAGAAAGTGGTTGTAAAAAAGCAGATTAATCTCACTATTACATCTGACCGTCGTTATTACGTAAATCAAAAAGAAGTTACTTTTGAGAACGTTGAACCCCAGTTATCAGCAATATTGTCATCAAAAAAAGCCGGTGAAGATGTAATTGTTTTGCTACATGCTGACAGAACACTTAATCTTCAAGATGTTGTAAGTATAATTGATATCGGGAATAAACTTAAAGTTAAAATGGTGTTATTCACTGAAAAACAAAAGAGCTAATTAATTTCAATTTTTGTTTTGTTTTAAATAGATTCCACTAAAGATATTGTAATAAAAATCATTCCAATGAATTCTACTTCGATAAGTTCAAACTGGAAGCAAGAGGCATTAATAGCTTCACGTTCGCTCAACATGGTCAGTACTGATACCATAGATCAGGTTTTAATTGCTTTAGCTGAAGAGTCAGTTGCACAGGCTGACATGATTTTAAACGAGAATGTCAAAGATTTAGCAGTTATGGATACTGAAAACCCGATGTACGATCGTTTGTTATTATCTAGAGAGCGTATTGTCGGAATAGCCGGTGATATTCATAATGTAGCTTTACTACCTTCTCCACTTGATAAAATATTGATGGATACAGTTCGCCCTAATGGAATGAAAATTAAAAAAGTTACAGTTCCTTTTGGTGTCGTAGGAGTAATATATGAAGCACGTCCAAACGTTAGTTTTGATGTTTTTTCGCTCTGTCTGAAATCAGGAAATGCATGTGTATTAAAAGGTGGGAGTGATGCTCAGAATTCCAACAGTGCCATAGTAAAAGTGATTCAATCGATCCTTGTAAAATTCGGATTAGATAAAAACATTATTACATTACTCCCCTCAGGAAGAGAATACACATCAGAATTATTGACAGCAACAGGCTATGTAGATGTAATTATTCCAAGGGGCGGGAAATCATTAATTGACTTTGTAAGGGATAATTCAAGAGTGCCGATAATTGAAACAGGGGCAGGTATTTGTCATACTTATTTTGATGAATTCGGTGATGCTGAAAAAGGAAAAGAAATTATTTTCAATGCTAAAACAAGACGTGTAAGTGTTTGTAATGCACTGGATTGTTTGATTATTCACGAAAAAAGATTAAAAGATATTCCTGATCTTTGCAAGAAATTAGCAGAGAAAAATGTAATTATTTTTGCCGATGTAAAATCTTATACTTTTTTGAATGGAAATTATCCAAAAGTTTTGTTACAAAAAGTCAACGAAGAAAGTTACGGAACAGAATTTCTGGATTATAAAATGTCAATAAAAACTGTTGGATCAATTGAAGAAGCAGTAGAACATATATCAGTTTTTAGTTCCAGGCACAGTGAATGTATTATAAGCGAAGATAAAAGAAATATCGATTATTTTGACAAAACGATTGATGCAGCTTGTGTCTATACAAATGCTTCAACAGCTTTTACGGATGGATCTCAATTTGGGTTAGGTGCAGAAATTGGAATTAGTACCCAAAAATTACATGCAAGGGGGCCTATGGCATTACAGGAATTATGTTCTTACAAATGGATTATAAAAGGGGACGGACAAATCAGGGTTTAAAAAATAAGAGTATAATTCACTAAATTTCAAATATATTTACACAAATTGTTGTATATTCAAAAATAATTGTTTTCCTTTGTAAGCAATAAGAGAGTGTATTCTCTCGTCGGGTTATTTGCATCAATCCAATCAAGGACCGATTTTGTTTAACCTCGTTTGTTTATACTGTTCTTGAAACACAATTAATCAATTTTTTTATTTTATTTTATGAACATTTACGTTGGTAACTTAAGTTACAAAGTCCGCGAAAATGACCTTCAAGGGGTTATTGAAGAGTATGGTCAAGTAGAATCTTGCAAAATCATTAAAGATCGTGAAACCGGGAAATCGAAAGGATTTGCATTTGTAGAAATGGCTGATGATGCAGCTGCTGCAAAAGTAATTGAAGAATTAAACGGAGCTGAATTTGATGGTCGATCAATGGTTGTTAAAGAAGCCAGACCAAGAAACTAAGATTTTTTCTAATCACACAAATGAACTTCTGTTATTGAAAAGTAACAGAAGTTTTTTTGTACTAAATACAGATAAATAATGGAAAATCTAAAAGGATCATTTGAACAAAGCGGTGTATTCGTTAAGCTATTTATACTTTTAGCTATCACGTTGGTTTTTACGTTGATGATAATGCCTGTAATTTCTTTAATGACATTTTCAAACCCTACAGATATAGGTTTTTTAAAGATGTCTCAGTTAATATTGTCAATCGGAGTATTTGTTCTGCCACCTTTCTTTTTAGCCTTTCTGATTAGTGTCAAGCCATTTAGATTCTTGAGTTTAGAAAAAAACAAAAAAAACCTGTTGGATATAATCCTTGTGGTATTGTTCATGATTATCATCATTCCATTTATTAATTTACTTGGTGACTGGAATCATCAAATCGTGTTGCCAAAATTTCTGTCAGGATTTGAAGATTGGATGAAAATATCAGAAGATCAGGCAACTCAGCTAACTGAAAAATTTCTGAATGTTCGTAATATCCAAGGACTTTTATTCAACATATTTTTAATAAGTGTGCTTCCTGCAATTGGTGAAGAACTGTATTTCAGAGGGTCGTTACAAGGTATTCTGCAGCAATGGAAAGGTATCAGAATATCAATTTGGATAACTGCAATTATTTTCAGTACAATTCACTTTCAATTTTATGGATTTGTGCCACGTATGCTTATGGGTGCTTTTTTCGGTTACCTCCTATTTTGGAGTGAAAATATGTGGCTTCCGATTGTTGCACATTTCACGAATAATGTTCTTGCAATCATATTCTATTATCTCAAATTCAATGGTTTTAAAGTGCCTGACATTGATTCAATTGGCATAGGAAATACTATGTGGATTGGTTTGGTAAGTGGAGCAATTGGTATATTTTGCATCTATCAGTTTAAAAGAAGATTCATGTTACGAAATAATGGAATTATAAAATCATAAACTTCACTTCTTCATACTAATGCTTGCCAAAGAAATTTTTCAAAAGTTTCAAGGTGATTTTACAGTTAAGGTAAACATTAAGTGCTCAAAAATTTGTATTTTTGTATGCTTAAAGACAATAGAAAGTCCTTTTTTAAGTTTTAAATTCAGATTAACCCAATTTGTTTTTGAATTTCTGATTCGATAATTGAACAAATTCAATTAAACTATCTAAACTTATTTTATGTTTGTTTTTTCAACACGTATTTTTTTGAGAAATTTACTAACACATAAAATCCTGTATGTATTACTGGTAGTAATTTTATGTGGATGTTCCGCTAAAAAAAATACCTGGATCTCGAGAACTTATCAAGCTACCAATACACGCTTTAATGTGTATTTCAATGGTTATGTAAGTTATAATGAGGGATTAAAAAACATTCAGAAAGCAAATAAAGAAGATTATTCCTCCATTATTCCGATGTATCCCATCAGCAGACACTCAAATGCAACAGCAGCAACTTCAAATATGGATTTGACCATTGAGAAGTGTCGCAAAGCAATCAAATTGCATTCAATAAAAGCAAAACCCAAAAAGAATTATAAAAAAGCGAGTTCGATTGATTATAAACTCTATTACAATCAGGAAGAATTCAATCCCGCACTTAAAGATGCCTGGTTGCTCCTTGCAAAAGCTGAATTTCATAAAGCTAATTTTCTGGGGTCGGTTGGTACTTTTTCCTATATTATAAGACATTACGGTTCAGACAAGAATCTGGAAGCAACATGTCAACTCTGGACAGCCCGTGCATATGCAGAAATGGGATGGATTTATGAAGCCGAACAAGTGCTTACTAAAATCGTCCAAGATAATCTGGCACGTACAGATATTGGTTTATTTGCTTCTGTTAATGCTGATTTACAATTAAAAAAACATCTCTATAAAAATGCAATTCCTTTTTTAGAACTTGCACTTTCAAAAGAGAAAGACAGGTATCTTCATCAACGTTTTAGTTTTTTACTGGCTCAACTTTATCAAAAAATAAATGATATTAAAACTGCGAATGAATTATATTCCAGGGTCATTAATTCAAATCCTCCTTACGAAATGGAATTTAATGCCCGCATAAATCGTGCTCAATTAGATATTGGTAAAATTTCAAACATTCGAAAGGAACTTTTGAAAATGCTTAAAAACAGAAATAATAAAGATTATCAGGATCAAATATATTTTGCTCTTGGGAATACGTTTTTGCATCATTCCGATACTTTAAAAGCCATTGAAAATTATAAATTATCAATAGAAAAGAGCACACGCAAAGGCATTGATAAAGCTGAAACGTTAATTACTTTAGGCGATTTATATTATAATAAACGCAATTACGTACTTGCCCAACCATGCTATGAAGAAGCCGGTAAAATAATAACCAATGAAAATGAAGATTATGCACGTGTGACCAGACTTGGAGAAATGCTGAGTGAACTGGTTACTCAAAATGATGTAGTCATCTTACAGGATAGTCTTCAAAAATTATCAGCAATGTCAGAAAGTGAAAGATTAGTAGTAATTAATAAAATAATTGAGAAACTGAATGCTGATGAATTAGCTGCTGCAGCGAAAGAAATAAATGACCAAAAAGAAGCAATTGCCAATGCTGAAGATAATTTTACTAATATGCCACCTATAGGTGGAAATTCGAGAGCTGCCGGTGACTGGTATTTTTATAATCCGGATGTTACGCGCAACGGGCAATCGGAATTTCTAAAAAAATGGGGATTACGCAAGCTTGAAGATAACTGGAGAAGAACAAATAAATCAACTTCAATTTTTGCAGAAGATAAGTCCGTACAAACTGTAGTTAAAGATACGACGGATACAATTTTAAATGCAAAAGCAATCACTGATAAAAAAAAGCCGGAGTTCTATTTAAGCCAGATACCGGTTACAAAAGCTCAGCTTGCAAAATCTACAGCAGATATAGCAACTGCTATGTTTTCGATGGGCGAAATCTATAAAGATAAGATTGAAGATATTCCAATGGCAATCAGTACATTTGAAAAATTTATCAATAGGTTTAAATCGGATAAAAGAGTTATGGATGCCTGTTTTTATATTTATTTGATGCAAACCAAAGCCGGTAATCAGAGTGAAGCAAATTTGTACCGGTTAAAACTTATTAATGAATTTCCAAACTCTAAATATGGAAAAATCCTTTCGGAACCTGACTATTCCGAAAAACTGGTAAGTATGTACAAAGTACAGGATTCAATTTATAATCTGACTTACAAAGCCTATAATGAAAGTGATTTCAAGACGGTTTATGCACAAGTTGCTTTTATAAAACAAAATTTTCCATTATCAACTCTGATGCCAAAATTCTTATTTTTAAATGCTTTAAGTATTGGAAAAAATGATAATCCAGAGTTATTTAGAACATCCTTGAATGATTTAGTTTTTAATTATCCGGAAAGTGATGTAAGTGCAATGGCAAAAGATATATTAGCCTTATTGAAACAAGGACAAGAAGCTAAAACAAGTACTTCAAGCGGATCTTTGATTACCAGACGTGAAGAAAATGCAAAAACTGAATTGAATGAAAATGCTTCTCAACAATTCTCAAGTGATAAATTAACCAAACACAGATTATTATTTATAAGCAGTGCAAAACAGGCAGGAATGAATAAGTTGCTTTATAATATAGCATCTTTTAATTTTTCCCGTTTTATGATTAAAGATTTCGATCTGGTGGTTAATAAAATGGATAGTACTCACAATGCATTATCGATAACTAATTTCGAATCATATGATGAAGCTGTTTGGTACCAAAATACAATTGCAACTGATACAATTCTTACAAAATTATTAAATGATCTTCAGGTGCAAAAAGTTATAATATCTGAAGAAAATTATGCATTGATAAAAACGGGATATAGTTTGAAAGATTATCTTGCTTTTCAGTTACGTCCTCCGGTACAAAATCAAACTATTCAAATCGCTAAAAATAAAGCTTCTTTGAAACAGGAATCTATTTCATTTATAAATGAGAAAGACTCTAAAATTATACCATTCATCGCAAAAAAAATAGTAAATATAATTCCCGATAAACAAGATGTAGCCTCAATCATTCATACTGAAGATAAAACTACTGTAAATCCAGCAGATAAAATAATCGGGAAAACTCCAGAAAAACCACTTCAGGCAAAAACTAATACAATAAGTCAGGATAATACCATAATAAAGGGAGCGGAAGCAATTGTAAATCAGAAAACCGAAGAAAAGACTATCCCTGTGCCGGTTGTTGTACCAAAACAGAATGATGTCCCATTATTTAAAGGATTATTTGGTTACAGGGCAAATGAACCCCATTTTATTGCAATTTATATAATATCAGGAAAAATTGATTTTGATAAAACGAAATCAGCATTTGATGCTTATAATTTAAAAAACTACGGAATAATGAATTTGAATGTTTCGCTTGAAACGGTGGATAAACGTCAGGTAATTATTATTGGGAGTTTATTGGATGCTCAGATTGCAAAATCATATTTACTCAGAATGGTTAAAGAAAAATCATTATTTGAAGGTTTAAAAGGTGCAAATTATCGAAATCTACTGGGTTCTCAAAAGAACATTAACGTAGTATTACAACAAAATGCATTAAATCAGTATTTTGAGTTTATGCAGGAATATTATTTAAAATAAGAATAAACAAAAGAAACTATAAATATTTATCTGATTATGAAAAAAGATCATGTACTCTGGGTCGATGACGAAATGGATCTGTTACATCCGTATATTCTTTTTTTAGAAGAAAAAGGATATGAAGTAACTACTGCTACAAATGGAAAAGATGCAGTTGAATTATGTCAAAAGGATACTTTTGATATTATTTTTCTGGACGAAAATATGCCGGGATTGAGCGGTCTGGAAACCCTTGCTTTGATAAAAGACATCGATCCTGCTGTTCCAATGGTGATGATTACAAAAAGCGAGGAAGAAAATATTATGAATATGGCTATTGGAAGTAAAATAGCTGATTATTTGACTAAACCTGTAAACCCAAGTCAGATTTTGCTGACACTTAAGAAGAATATTCATCAAAAGGAAATTGTAACCGAACATACAACAACTTCGTATCAATCTCAGTTTGGTCGTATTGGAATGCAAATCAATGACACTCTCACTTATGAAGATTGGGTTGAAGTATATAAAAAGCTTGTTTATTGGGAGCTCGAATTAGCTGAGACTGACAATGGCATGGATGAAATGTTGAAGATGCAAAAGACTGAAGCAAATAATACATTTACTAAATTTATCCGAAAAAATTATGAAGAATGGTTTGAACATCCGGATAATCGTCCACTGATGAGCCAGGATTTATTTAAAACGAAAGTATTTCCGTTATTGGATAATGGTGAAAAAGTATTCTTTGTACTGGTCGATAATTTCAGGTACGATCAATGGAAGGTTATAAGGGAATTACTAAGTGAATTTTTTACTTTTAATGAAGAAGAATTATATTGCAGTTTATTACCAACTGCTACTCAATATGCCAGAAATGCAATCTTTTCAGGGTTATTACCTTTGCAGATTCAACAAATGTTCCCGGATCTATGGGTAGAAGAAGAAGATGAAGAAGGGAAAAATCTAAATGAAAAGGATTTATTGCAAACTATGTTTCAACGATACCGGAAAAATTACACCTTTTCATATCATAAAATTAATGATTCGAATTCCTGCGAACGATTAATTGATCAACTGCCGCGTATTGACGGAAATCAATTGAATGTATGTGTGTTGAATTTTATAGACATGCTTTCACATGCACGTACAGAATCTAAGATGATGCGTGAATTAGCAAATGATGCCGAAGCTTACCGTTCATTGACTCTTTCGTGGTTCAGACATTCGCCTACCTACGAATTATTCAAAGCAATTGCCCAACGCGGATATAAAGTTGTTTTTACAACCGATCATGGAACGATTCAGGTAGACAATGCAATTAAAGTTATTGGTGACCGGAATACAAATGTAAACTTACGTTACAAAGTAGGGAAAAATTTAAGCTACAACAAGAAAGAGGTGTTTGAAATTACACAACCTTCGAAAGTAGGATTACCTAGTCCGAATGTCAGCTCAACCTATATTTTTGCTTACAATGATAGTTTCTTTGCATATCCAAACAATTACAATCATTATGTAAGTTACTATAAAGATACATTTCAGCACGGTGGTATCTCACTGGAAGAAATGTTAATTCCAATAATACTTATGCAACCAAAATAAATTAAAAGTATTTCAAATTACCGGTATTATCCGGTACTTTCCATTTTTAAAATGAAGAACTATACAAATGTAAAAGACCTCGGGGATTTGCAGGAAGCTGTAAAAGAGGCATTAGAGATCAAGAAAAATCGTTTCGCGTACAAACATATTGGTGAAAATAAAACGTTGTTGATGGTGTTTTTTAATTCCAGTCTTCGTACCCGGTTGAGTACTCAAAAAGCAGGAATGAATCTTGGCATGAATACAATGGTACTTGATATTAATCAGGGCGCCTGGAAGCTTGAAACTGAGCGTGGAGTAATAATGGATGGTGATAAACCTGAACATATTCTGGAAGCTATTCCGGTTATGGCAAGTTACTGTGATGTAATCGGTGTACGTGCATTTGCCGGTTTTGAAAGTAAGGAGTTTGATTATCAGGAAACAATCATCAATCAATTTATAAAATATTCGGGTAAACCAGTATTTAGTATGGAAGCTGCCACAGGGCATCCATTACAGGCTTTTGCCGATTTAATTACAATTGAAGAATTTAAAAAGACTGCCCGTCCCAAAGTAGTATTAACCTGGGCTCCTCATCCAAAAGCATTACCACAAGCTGTACCTAATTCATTTGCCGATTTCATGAATGAAGCTGATGTAGATTTCGTTATAACTCATCCCAAAGGATATGAATTATCTGAAAAGTTTGTACGCGGTGCGCATGTTGAATATGACCAAATGAAAGCTTTCGAAGGTGCTGATTTTATTTATGCCAAAAACTGGGCTGCTTATCAGGATCCTGATTATGGAAAGATACTGAGCACAGATCGAAACTGGACAGTCAGTGAACGCCAGATGGCAGTCACAAACAATGCCTTTTTTATGCATTGCCTGCCTGTTAGAAGAAATATGATAGTAACGGATGAGGTAATTGAAAGCCCGCAATCCATTGTGATTCCTGAGGCTGCAAATCGCGAAATATCTGCACAGGTAGTTATTAAAAGATTATTAGAAAATATATAAAAAACATGAATTTAGAAACTGTTGCAGCATCCATTCGGAATGTGCCTGATTTTCCGAAACCGGGAATTATGTTCAAAGATATAACTACTGCTATGAAAGATGCAGAAGTATTGAAATTTATAGCGGACAATTTGTATGATTATTACAAAGATAAAGGAATAACGAAAGTCGTTGGAGTCGAAAGTCGTGGTTTTGTGCTTGGAAGTATTCTGGCATACAAATTAAACGCCGGATTTGTTTTGTTACGTAAACCGGGTAAACTTCCTGCCGATACTTATAAAATAGATTATGATCTTGAATATGGGAAGGATTCTCTTGAAATTCATAAAGATTCAATTGAAGAAAATGATGTTGTTTTATTACACGATGATTTGCTGGCAACAGGAGGCAGTGCAAATGCTGCATTGAGTTTATTGAATAATTTCACCCATAAAGGAATCTATGTAAGTTTTTTAATTGAACTCAGTTTTCTGAATGGAATAAAACGGTTGAAAGGTGCTAGAGATATTCATTCACTTATTAAATTTTAATCGATAATATTGCTTCTTTAATTAGGTGAAAACTTTATGTCTTATTGCAAAATGTGCTCTTAAATTAAGTAAAATGGAAAAACTGACAATTGTAAAAGTAGGTGGAAAAATAGTTGAAGAACCTAATTCATTGAAAAAGTTATTGTATGATTTTTCACTAATTGAGGGATATAAGGTTCTGGTACATGGCGGGGGTCGTTCAGCAACAGCATTAGCAACAAAACTTGGGATAGAGAGTAAAATGGTAAATGGCCGACGGATTACAGACCTGGAAATGTTGAAAGTCGTTACTATGGTGTATGGAGGTCTGGTGAACAAGCAGATTGTAGCCGGTCTACAGGCAATTGGCGTTAATGGATTAGGACTATCAGGCTGTGATTTAAATTACATGCGTTCTGAAAAACGTCCCGTTACTGATATAGATTATGGATATGTGGGTGATGTGAAAGAAGTGAATGCTGACATTCTGGTTGATTTAATTTTAAAGGGAGTTGTACCGGTATTAGCACCCCTGACTCATGACAATGCAGGGAACCTCCTTAATACGAATGCCGATACAATTGCCAGTGAAGCTGCTAAATCATTATCGGTTTTTTTTGAGGTGACTCTGATGTATTGTTTTGAAAAGAAAGGTGTACTCTTAAATGAGAATGATAACGAAAGCATAATTCAGAAACTAACTCCACCTCTTTTTAAAAAATATATAACAGAAAGTATTATTCAGGGAGGAATGATTCCCAAACTTGAAAACTCATTCGATGCGTTAAAGGCTGGAGTCAAACATGTGATAATAACACGTGCTGATATGATCCATACTGAAGGGGGAACAAGTATAGAATTATAAAAATCCCGATATTAATTACTATTGAAATAATTATAAAAGAGGCAGATAATATTTATCCGTCTCTTTTAAATTTTTAAAATCCAGCTCTATATTTAAAAAAGTGATGAATTAAATTTGAATTTTAAAAAAATATTCATATTAATAATTTTTTTTTAATTTCTAAATATCTCAGTTCTAATATTGCAAGTTGAATTTATGAGTTAACTTTTACTAATATTCCATTTAGAATTTATGTATTAAAATAGATAAACAAAGCAACTTGATATTAATTACAATTAGTGAATCAAAATGGAAATAATATTAATTTATAAGTAATTGATATAAAGGTGATATTATGTAGTTTTTAAATTATACAAAGTGATAAAAGAAGCAATTTTATTAATTTTTTGTATTTTAATTAGTTATAATAACTGCCCTAATTATATATATTTTAATGCTCTTCGATTTATTAACACGATTTATTCATTAAAATATGTATTTTTGTAAATTAAGATTATGAATTAAAAATAAAACAGGAATAAAATATTTTATGAGTTATATAATTTATATACTTCTCAATGGAACATTTTAAAGTTATATTATTAGTCACTTCGTTTATCATTCCATTTATCTTAGCTTTTCAAATATTTGTTTCATCGAATAAAAATATTTCAAAAGTAATAATGTCCTTCGCTCTTTTTAATTCATCATTGATTTTTCTATTCAATTATTTCTATTTTCAAAAAGATTATTCAGTATACTTCCCATTACACAGTATTCATGCAGGCCTTGAACTTTGGATATATCCTTCAATATACCTCTATATTAATTCAATCGTAATTGAAAAGGATAAATTAAAAAAAGAACTTTGGCATTTTCTTTTAGGATTGCTTGTTATGGTTTTTGGAAGTTTTTTTTTCTATGTATATGTTGGTAAAGATGATTTAATTTTTTTCTTGCAAAATAATAGGGAGGGATATCAGTTTGTAGGATTAAAATTTCAACTTATGATTATTTTAAGATATTCTATATTAGGAATTCTTGCCATTCAGGCAATTTATTATTCTGTTGCTTTTATAAAGATTCCCAAAAGTTATAATGAGAAGCTAAAAACAGAATTTTCAAACATTGATAATTTCTCTATCGATTGGATTAATAAGTATAATATGGGTTTCGGAATCTGTGGATTGACAGGATTTCTCTTTTACACCTTTACTCCCATAAAGGGGTATCATGAATTGTTAATTGAGTTTGTATTCTTTGTAATTTCTGCATTCATGTGCGGAATGGGAATTGTATCATTGAAACAACAAAAACCGGTAATTAATTTGGAAGAAATTAAAAACTATGTAAGTAAATTAAATAATAGAACTAAATTACAGGATAATCGACTTGTTAATGAACTTAAAGACTATATGGAAAATGAAAAAGCTTATCTTCAACCTGATATTAGCCTGACGAAGGTTAGTAGAGAGTTAGGCACGAACAGAAGTTATCTGTCTTCAATAATTAATCAACAATTTGGAATGAATTTTAATGCATATATCAATCAATACAGAGTTAAATTTGTTTGTGAATATTTAGATAAAAACCCAACAATATTAAAAGATGAGTTGGTTCATATTAGTGGCTTTGGATCAAAGAGCACCATGAATAGAGCTTTGAATAAAATGAAAAGATCATAAATATGTTTTTATTTTTTATGTTCTGAAATACTTTATATTTCATGCAGCAATTGTAAGATAAAATGTATTAAGATAAGCATATTGTGAAAATTACTTTTTACCTTTGTAGTGTATTCAATTTATTACTAAATTAATCAATAGAATAATTTAACAATTTAAATCAACAATATAGTATGAAAATAGTAATGTATTCGATTTTCGCTTTAATGGCATTCTGCGTTCAGTTAGAAGCTCAGGAAGAAATTAAAATATATAAAAACGGACCTGAAGAATCAAGCGGAATAACTAAATCAGAATCAAAAGATAAAAACGATTTTGTAATTAACATTACAGATGCCCGTATGTATAAGTATCTGGCTGCAAAGGAAACAACTCCTGGAGCAGCAGTTTTGATTTGTCCGGGTGGCGGGTACAGTGGCGTTTCGGTTGAAAAAGAAGGATTTGAAATTGCTAAATGGTTTAATCACCTGGGCATATCGGCTTTTGTATTGTATTATAGAATGCCTAATGGTCATTTTGAAATTCCGTTAAAGGATGCTCAAACAGCATTAAAAATTATACATAACAGAGCAAAAGAATGGAATATCAATCCAAACAAAATTGGTATAATGGGTTTTTCAGCAGGAGGGCATTTAGCTTCGACCGTAGGAACTCATTTTAAATCAAAAATTCAACGTCCGGATTTTATGATTTTAGCATACCCGGTTATTACTATGAATAAAGAATTGACACATTTAGGTTCAAGAAATAATTTGTTAGGAAACAACCCTTCAGAGGATCTGGTTAAACTTTACTCAAATGAATTACAGGTGACAAAAAACACACCTCCAACTTTTTTAGTTCATGCTATTGATGATACGTTAGTTCCTATTGCAAATAGTGAGCAAATGTTGAAAGCATTATCAGATAACAATGTTCCGGCTGAACTGCATAAATATGATGTGGGTGGTCATGGTTTTGGAATGCGTAAAACAGGAATTCCTGCAGATAACTGGCCTGAATTATTGAAA
>Ga0302215_10001012_pt1 | contig 20437 bp, 12 predicted proteins | sample II_Fen_N3_1_FD_194580 | JGI IMG/M metagenome (GOLD analysis project Ga0302215, IMG submission 194580) | Peat permafrost microbial communities from Stordalen Mire near Abisko, Sweden - II_Fen_N3_1 | ecosystem: Environmental > Terrestrial > Soil > Wetlands > Permafrost | place: Sweden: Abisko... | reverse complement strand
CGGCAGTTGTTATATTGATACAAAATCACGTGTAAGCATCAATCAACCGGATAACTGTTTTTCAAATTATTTGTTTGGATCTTCGCAAAGCTCTGTCAATACACCAAAAGTTGATTTTGGGTGTAAAAAAGCGATATTCAATCCTTCTGCTCCTTTGCGTGGAGTTTTGTCAATCAAAGCAACACCGCGTTCGGCTGCTAAATCCAGTTTTGCTTGCAACCCTTCAACAGCAAAAGCTATATGATGAACGCCTTCGCCCTTCTTTTCTAAAAATTTTCCAACTGGTCCTTCGGGATCGGTAGATTCCAATAGTTCGATTTTGGTTTGACCAACTTTAAAGAAAGCTGTTCTTACTTTTTGTTCGGGAACTTCTTCCACGGCGTAACAAGTTAATCCTAAAACGTTTTCGTAGTAAGGAATGGCTGTTTCGAGGCTTTTTACTGCAATGCCTAAATGCTCAATATGAGTAGGTTTCATAAAATAAAATTGTTATATAAATTGAATCTTGTAAATTTGAATGTCTTTCTACCAAATAATACCAAATACAGAATTTTTTCCGTATTTAAATTTCGCACAAAATTAGTACAATTATTCTTCATTATCAAGGAAATACACAATAATTTTTCAATTATTTTCTTATTGTTGATTATCAGAAAGATATACCAAAACAGCTTTTTTTGGTCAAAATGGCAGATAAAATTACGACAGCCTCAAATGCAACTTCAAGACTGTCGTATATTGAAAATATATTAACGGCTTTACTTATAAATTCGTTTTCTAAAGTCGATCATTCCATTAAATTGATTGGTTATGGAATATTTCAATTCCGGCTGATTTGATTTGACTTTCTGTGCAGTTCCAGGAGCTTTAAATGTTGAGTTAGCAATATGATAAAGTGCTTGCGCCAAACAGTCATCATTGGTATTTCCCCACGGCAGATTGAACGAATCGTAGGCAGCTATTCCGGGATATTTGGTTGTGCCTGGAGTCATGCCCGAATAATAACCACCTTCGTTATTGGCGTTTGTCATTTCGAATGAAACGGCGTACAAGTCATACCCTTCCTTGGTGGTGGTTTGCTTGTCGGTATATCCAATAGGCGTTGCCCAAAAACCGCAAGGTTTTCCGTAAGTAGTGCTTCCAATTAAGTACAGATTTCCTGGAAAATACGGACGCAAGACATTGATAAGTAATTCCGAAGCTGAAGCTGTCGAAGCGCTGACAATAAAATAAATTCTGGTTGGTTCGAACGTATTAGTTTTAGTAAAATTAGTAATCAACGAATAATTTTGGCTAATATAATAGTTTGTCAAAGTAGCATTCATCTTATAAGTGTACATCAATTTGTTGTTAGCCGAAACCGGAGCTAGCATGGAACTGAATTTCTCGCAGGTTTCTACCGATCCACCGCCGTTGTAGCGTAAATCAATAATCACATTCTTCACCCCATTGGTTTGAAATTTGGTGATTGTATTTGTAATTTCGGTTTGTGAACTTGCTCCCAGGAACTGATTGAACACCATGTATCCCACTTTTGAGGAACCTACAGTATATATAGAGTCGCACAACATGCTGTTAATTGAATAAGAACCTGCATTTAAGGATACATTTAGCAAAGTCCCATCATTTCGTTTGAATGAAAACGAAGCAGACGTTGAATTAAAAAGCGCATTCACCATATTTGTATAACCCGCCGAAGTAGTCACGAGGTAGCCGTTAGCATCGGCATCTGGATGAACAGCATCGCTCCCATTGATCTTTACAACTTCGTACGAACGGGCAACTCCTGCCAAGCCGGCCGGCGAATTTTTATATATATAATTCACATAAAACGAAACCTGATTAGACGAATTAAAGGCTGCTTTGACCATAAATCCGTAATCGCCACTGGCAGTTCCACCCGAGATTTCACCACTTAAGTTCCCGATTTTATCAATAAAACTGTAATGATCAATGGCCTTATTGGTTTGTGGATCTATTTTCAAACCGATCAGGTACGTCAGTGCATCGTCGGCTTTGGTGTATTTCTTTTCATCGAAAGTGGAAGGTAACGCGTCGTTCCACAAGTAAATGTCCTTCATATTGGTGTAAATGTCCTTAGCCCAACTCTGCTCCTTCAATGTGGCCTCAGGAATTACTTCCGCCTTCTGACACGAAGAAAAAAGGGCTACAAATATCAATGACAACCCAACAAACAACCGAAATCTTATTTCTATTTTTCTCATAGTTATACGTTTTTAAAAATTATTTCAAAGATAACGCTAATCTGTTATTTATAGTACATCAAGCCGCCTTTAAGTGAATAGATATTTTGTATTTAACCACACTTCCATCTTTTCGCAATAAAAAAACAGCCGATTGCGTTGTTGCAATCGGCTGTTATGTGAATTTAAATACCCGATAATACTTTATGCTGCATCAGTGGCTTTCTTCGATTTGCGATAGAGATAGGAATTAAAAATATTCCTTTTTGCGAATCGCAATTGTTTGTCGGCATTAACGAACCGGGTGAAAATGTTTTGTGAAACTCCGAAGTATTCATATGTTGACCCATCCATAAAAGAAACTTCCAGTAATTGTCCTTTAAGTTTGAAATCAGCCAGACCTGCTTCGATTGATGCAATATGTTCTGATTCATTTGCGGCAATTGTTTCAGGCGAAATGCTTACCAGAAAATGGTACCCGTCAATAATCTGTCGGCTTTTCTGTTCAGCCTCCAGCGCCTTTTCATCATCCGATTGGAACTTATCGGGATGCCATTCTTTTACTAAATTGCGGTAGGTGGTCTTTAATTCTTTGAGATCAGTGTGAGGTTCAACATTAAATAATTTCTTGTATTCGTTAATACGTTTCATAAACAGTTTTTTTCGATAAATTTTTTACTTGTTTGCTTCGTTTTTTTTAATCGGCGACAAAGGTACGGTTTTTATGGGATTATTTACGATGAACCTATCCGACATGCTTAAAAGGAAAGCTATCGTGATGTGAGAATTTATAAAAAAACAGCCGCCTGCATTGCTGCAAACGGCTGTTTCGACTCTATACAAAGCTAGCGAACATAGTGACTTTATTGTACGGGAGCAGCAATCGGGGTTTCGGTATGTACGTCCTGACCCTGATGCCTGCGGGTGATGCGGGCTTTAAGCTGTGTTTTATAGTGCGAAATAGTTTCGTTCATTTTGTCGGCCGGGGTTTGGTAGTCCAGGTTATCGTATTCGGTACTGCAAAATTCAAATGCATCGTAAAAAGCAGTCAACGCTTTGTCCATCTCTGTGCGAATGGCACGGGCATCCACCTGCTCAATCGACGAATTTTCGTCGTCCCGTTGCACATACAATCCTGCAAACTGTGTATTAATTTCATTCAAATGATTGAATAACATGGCGAGTTGCAACATTACAACTGCGTTCTGAACATTAGGCGAAGCATCGTAATCAGCCAATAAATCATTAAAGCGCTTGGTGTTGTCGTTGTAGTTGGTTTCGCCAATGTCCCGACCGTGTTTGTCCAGAAAGCGATTCATAATCTCCACTTGCGGAGCCAATGATGAAATACTCATTTTGCCGTAGTTTTTGACTAAGTCCATAATCGAAACAATCAGCGTCCGACGTTCGGCATTCAAATCGGCCAACTGATTGCTGATAACATTTCCTAACTCTTGTGCTTTAATTTTGGCAATCTCCGGCATTAATGCCAATACCCTGTCGAAGGCTTTTTTCAGGTGCAATCCTTCAGCACTAAAACGTAAAAAAATAGCTACAACCTGACTTACGAACATACAGTACTCGTTGTTCCATAGTTGTTTGAGGGGTAAACGATAAATAGTGACTTTCATAAGAAATAAGTAAAAATTGTTTGTACTAGAAAATAGTTAATGCAAAAATAAAAAATATTTTTGGAAGGTTTATGTATTTTTTGAACTTTTTTTATGAAAATATATATTTTTCTGTGTGAATGTATCTTCTGATTTCTAAAAACCGCATGAATAAAGCGTTTGCCCAATTTGGGCAAATACAATTCTTTTTTCAGGCAGACTTGCCCAAACTGGGCAAGGTCAAAATAAATTCAAAGGGAGGTTGCCCAAGTTGGGCAAAGGCGAATTAATATGGAAGCAAGCCTGCCCAACGTGGGCAAGTGCAAACTCATTTACGGGCAAGCTTGCCCAAGCTGGGCAAGGGAGAATCTGTTTTACTTCTCAGTTGCCCAAACTGGGCAAGAATGGAAGGGATAAAAAACGGCTGAATCTCTGGGAGGAGGTTCAGCCGGGGGAATGAAATATAATAATATTATTTAGTCAATATAGGTTCCATATAACAATCAAGAAATTCTTCTTTTATTCCTCTAATTTTTCTTTTTTGACAAAGTGCATATAATTCTTCAACAGCCGAATATGGAAAATAACGAGTATTTAAATCTGCGAACTGAGGTTTATTTGCTTCTTTTATGACTTTATCCCTGTCTTCATCTGGTGCAACAATAACATAGCGTGTAGGAAAAGGCGGAAATCTGTCTTTAAAGTTTTTCATTCTAGATAAGCCACTCGTAACACCTGTAGAATGTTCAACTTCTATTACTGCTGGCATTAAAGTTCCATTTTGAAACCAAATACAGTCTATTAATAAAGCTGCTCTTGCTGCCTCTTCATATCCAGTCATTAGCTTTTCGTCTTTTAATGATAAAATAACACCCTCAAATTCGCCAAGCTTTTTGTTTTGGTACAAAATGCCTTTATCATTTTGAGCTATCCATGTTCTGTAGTTTAATTGAAGTCCAATAAAATATAGTGCTATTTGGATTTGTGCATGCCTTCTTTGAATGTTTATATCTAATTCTTGAGATTTTGAACTCGATGGTAAAACCAAGGAATCATAAAAAGCATCAAGATTAGGTATTTCAGAAATTACAATATCAGTTTCAGTTTGGCTTACAACTCCTTGTTTATGCGGGTTATCAGGCGTCCACATTAAATGTTTGTGACCTTTCTTAATTGATGGTGTTCCACCTGTTGTTTCAATTCGACCCGGATAACAAAAATGAAATTGAGATGTATGTGCCAAAAGAGCTTCTAACACACTTCGTGTATTATAACTACCACCCAAAACTCTATCAAAGTTGATAGGTTGGTTAGGTGCAAAAGCATTTGCAATACGCCAGATCAATTCCGATGAAATTGGTTCGATTTTTTTGTTGGAAGATGTTTCTCCTTTCGATGGATCCCATCTTTTTATTCTTATTGGACCTTCAGGTAATTCCACTTCAACAATCTCGATTACTCCTTTATTTCGTGGATTTAAATAATTATATGTGGCTTTTTTGTCTAGCTGATTTATAAAAGCTACAATGTTACTTGCTGTTAGTTTCGACATGTGATTCTCTTAGGTCTTTAATTTCGTTATTATATATGAAATCAATTATGTTTTTTGCTAATCCATTAGCGGCTAAATATGGAACACCATTTCCAATAGTTTTAAACATGTCCGTTAGTGTTACATTTTCTGGAATTACGAATTCTTTGGGTAAAGATTGGATAGCAAGTGCTTCTGCTACTGAAATTCGTCTTTCTTTATAGGGATGTAAATGTACTTCATTGTTTCCATAAGCTGCTGTAGGTGAGTAACGCCACCTATGTAGTCGCTTATAAGATTTTTTAAGATCATCTCCCTCGTCTATAACTTTAAATTTATCTAAGCCTGCCCTTGGTGTAAAAAAGTTATTAGAATTTAGATGGTTTTGTACATCGTTCTTTTGAAACCAATGTTCAACAGTCAATTCTATGGGTATATTTAATGGACTAGGGACTACAGAATCATTTATAAACTTATCTTGTGTTGGCCATGAAAGCCCTAAAACATCCTGAGCATTATAAAATGTGTTTTTATTCCAATCGAAATTTTTAATTGTTGGATTTCCATTCATTTTAAATCCATAATTAGCTAATACATTTTTCTGAAATCCAACTAATATTATTCTTTCTCTATTTTGAGGTGCACCAAATTCTATTGCGTTTATAAGTTTTTCTGTCAAATAATAACCCTCATTAATAAGTCTTCTTTTTATTGCCTCGAAGAATTCTCTATGTTTAGCAGTTCTGTAAAGACCTTTTACATTTTCAAAAAGGAAAAAATCTGGTTTTGCTCTACAAATTAATTCTATATATGTTCCTGTTAGCTTTCCATTTTCTCCATTTTCTCCTCTGTTCTTACCTGCTACAGAAAAATCTGGGCACGGTGGTCCTCCAATAAATCCGATTAGATCGTGATCTTTTCTTGCTTCTTTCATGTTCTCAATTAGAAACAAAGAATTAAGATTTGTGAGATTTTCGGTTATATCTCCAATTTGATACCCAAACATAGGAGGCTGGATACCTAAACCTTTTCTGGAAGCTTTGTAAATATCTACAAAAGCTTTATGGTATTCGTTTACAAATAGTGTTTCAAATCTATTCGTATTTTCAAATCCTAAATCCAAAAAACCAGCTCCAGCAAAAAAAGAAAATATACCTATTTTATCGCTCATTATTATTTGACTCTATTATAATTTTTAGTTTTCAAAATTACAAAATATTTAGATAGGAAAATAATCTAATGAAAATAAATATTTCATTAGATTATTTTCCTATTAATTTGAAGTTGTTTTTAATTGTGTTATACACAAGTTCAAAAACAGTCAATAACATTTTTTAATTGGCTACCTTCAATTATGAATTGTGCATTATCAATTATGCATTAATATTTGTTTTATAGCGTCATTTACTTCCTGCACAGGTCGCTGACACGATTCGTTCTGACAAACGTAAACGATGGTTTCGCCCTTTCGCAATTTGTTTTCGAGCAGCGGTAATTTTCCTTCGGTTTCGCCTCCACATATGAATACGTTGGGTAAATAGTGAGCTTCCAGTTCTTTTCGTTTGGTTTCAAAATCAGGTCCGACAATGGCTACTTCGTACGGCTCGCTGGCAAACCAAGCCATTAAAATATCCCAGTTGGCAAAATAGATACCGCCATTTTTTGAATGCGTACGAATTCCATTCAGCATTTTTCGTGACATTTCTACAAACTTATCGTTGTAGAAATACCGACCCAGAACAAAAAGATTTTTGGCCATTTCGGAGTTGGACGAAGGAATTACATTATCCGACAATTCCATTTTGCGGGCAATAAGCGAAGGTTCGGTGTCGGAAGTGTAATAAAACATCCCGCTTTTGGCATCGTAGAAATGACTAATGACATATTCGGTCAGTTCCATCGCCTGATTCAGCCACTGCTCGTCGAAAGTAACACGATAAAGCGAAATAAAAGCACTGATGGTAAACGCGTAATCGTCCAGAAAGGCTGCAATGCTAGCTTTTCCGTTTTTATAATTGCGGGAGAGGCCATTGTCTTCCGCTTTCATGTTTTGGAGAATGAAATCGGCATTTCTCAGAGCCATTTTCAGGTATTCCGGTTCACCGAATGTGCGGTATACATCGCAATATCCTTTGAGCATGAGGGCATTCCATGCTGTCAGAATCTTGTCGTCGAGTGCCGGTCGAATCCGCTTAGATCGCGTAGCCAGCAACAATTCTTTGGCTTCATGGATTTGAGTCAGTAATTCTTGTTCCGTTATTTGATACGTGTTGGCAATCCTTTTATCATCATCTGTTTTAAATAAAATGTTTTGATTGTTTTCCCAATTTCCTTTTGGGGTTACCTGATAATATTCCTGTATCAAACCGGCCTTTGCCCCTAAGACAGATTGTAATTCATCCTGAGTCCACACGTAAAATTTTCCTTCCACGCCTTCGCTGTCGGCATCAAGCGATGAATAAAAACCGCCTTCGGGGGATGTGAGTTCACGATTTATAAAATTGAGGGTTTCTGCCACCACGGTTTTGTAAGCCGGATCTTTGGTCAATTGGTATGCTGCAGCGTATAAGCTTAACAATTGGGCATTGTCGTACAGCATTTTTTCGAAATGCGGAACTTTCCATATTTTATCGGTGGAATAGCGCGAAAATCCTCCGCCAATCTGGTCGTAAATTCCACCTGCCGCCATTTTGTTTAAAGTAGTGTTTACGGCTTTCAAAGCCTCTTTATTTCCGGTTAAATAATGAAAATGCAGCAAAAACTGATAACCGGTTGGCATCGGAAATTTAGGTGCACCACCATAACCGCCGTGCGTAAAGTCGATATTGCTTTTGAAGTCGTAGAAAACATCTTCCAGATCGTTCAGGGTTACTTCAGGCTTTTCCGGAATAGCATCGGCATAGATCATTTCATTGTTGATAATTCCTGTGGTAAGGTATTGGGCCTGTTGCTCCGCTTTATCGGGGTTTTGTTCAATAAATTCCGAAACGTGAGAGAGCATGTCCAGCCATTGCTTTTTCCGAAAATACGTTCCACCGTATATCGGCCGCCCATCGGGCAACGCGATGCAATTCAGCGGCCACCCACCCCGCTCGGTAAGCAATTGAACGGCTGTCATATAAATCTGATCAATATCAGGCCGTTCTTCGCGATCCACTTTTATAGCAATGAAATGTTCGTTCATATAGTTGGCAACTTGCTCGTCTTCGAAACTCTCATGTTCCATAACATGACACCAATGACAGGCTGCATATCCAATGCTGATAATAATATTCTTATTTTCCCTCCGGGCTTTTTCCAGTGCTTCGGCCCCCCACGGATACCAGTTTACAGGATTGTGGGCATGTTGAAGCAAATATGGACTGCTTTCGTGAATAAGCGAATTGGTGTATTTATTTTGAATGGTAGTCATATTAGAAGTTTTTGTCTTTAAAACGGTTAGTTAATCGAAAAGGTTTTAAATTCACCGTTAAAACAAAAAAACAGCCGCCTGCATTTCTGCAAACGGCTGTTCTCAATTATGAATTATGCATTATTAATTATGCATTAATATTCGTCCCAGCTCTTAATCTTTATGTCTTCAAAACTCATGGTGCAGAATGCCGTAATAAAGGCAGAAGCCAAACGGGCATTGGTGAACAACGGAATGTTGAAGTCAATGGCACCGCGGCGAATCACGTAATCGTTGGCAAGCTCGCGTTTGGTTGAGTTTTTAGGGATATTGATAACCAGATCAAATTCTTTGTTGGAAATCATATTCTTCACGTTCAACTCCCCTTCTTCGTCCGGCCAGTTCACGGCAGTGGATTGAACCCCGTTTTCGAGCAGGAATTGTTGCGTTCCGCGTGTTGCAAACAGTTCGTAGCCTTTCTTTTGTAACAACTGACAGGCATCCGACAACTCCACTTTCGATTTTGCTTCGCCTGACGAAATCAGAATCCGTTTCTTTGGAATGCGGAAACCAACCGAAAGCAACGATTTAAGTATCGCTTCGGAAAAATCGTCGCCAATACAACCTACTTCTCCGGTCGAAGCCATGTCCACACCCAGTACCGGGTCAGCTTGCTGCAAGCGGGCAAATGAGAATTGTGAAGCTTTGATACCCACATAATCCAGGTCGAAAGCCGACTTTTCAGGTTTTTCAACCGGCAGACCCAACATTACTTTGGTAGCCAGTTCGATAAAGTTCAGTTTCAATACTTTCGATACGAATGGGAACGAACGCGACGAGCGCAGGTTACATTCAATTACCTTGATATAATTATCTTTTGCCAGGAACTGAATGTTGAATGGTCCCGATATATTCAGTGATTTAGCGATTTCGCTGGCAATTTTCTTGATTCGGCGAATGGTTTCCACGTAAATCTTTTGAGGAGGGAACTGCGTGGTGGCATCGCCCGAGTGAACCCCGGCAAATTCCACGTGTTCGGAAATGGCATATACCAACACTTCACCATCCTTGGCTACAGCGTCAATCTCAATTTCCTTGCAACGTTCCAGGAATTCCGAAATAACCACCGGATGTTTTTTCGATACATCGGTAGCCAGCTTCAAGAAGTTTTCCAATTGCGAAGCGTCGTAGCATACGTTCATGGCAGCACCCGAAAGCACATACGAAGGACGTACTAATACCGGATAACCAATGCGTTCAACAAATTCATTCACATCATCGAATGTGGTCAATTCCTTCCAACGCGGTTGGTCTATTTTCAACGTGTCGAGCATTGACGAGAATTTGTGGCGATCCTCAGCCCGGTCGATATCAACAGCTTGCGTACCTAAAATCGTAACGTTTTCGCTGGCTAATTTCAATGCCAGGTTATTGGGGATCTGACCTCCGGTGGAAACAATCGTACCCATTGGATTTTCCATTTCAAGAATATCCATCACGCGTTCAAAGCTCAACTCGTCGAAATACAGACGGTCGCACATATCGTAGTCGGTCGATACGGTTTCAGGATTGTAATTGATCATTACCGAGCGGAAACCTTCCTTGCGAATGGTCATCAGCGCATTAACGCCACACCAGTCGAACTCAACGGACGAACCGATACGATAAGCTCCCGAACCTAATACAACTACCGAACGGTGGTCGCCCAGGTATTTTACATCGCTGGCAGTTCCGCCGTAGGTAAGGTATAAGTAATTGGTTTGAGCCGGATATTCGGCAGCCAATGTATCAATTTGTTTCACTACCGGAACAATACCGTTTTGTTTACGGTGATTGCGGGTAAGTTTTATTTTTTCATCAATTTCGTCGTTGCTGCATTTGGTTACCAATCGGGTAATCTGGAAATCGGAGAAGCCTGTAAGTTTAGCTTCGGCCAGCAATTCGTTTGGCAATGTTTCCAACGAGTTGAAAGTATGCAATTTGTGTTCCAACGCCACAATACGTTGCAGTTTATACAGGAACCAGCGGTCAATTTTCGTCAGTTCATGCAGTCTGTCCACCGTATATCCGCTATGAAGTGCCTGAGCCAGGTAGAATACACGTTTATCGGTCGGTTGCGACAAGGCCGTATCCACATCGTCGGCAAACAAATCTTTGTTCGCCACAAATCCGTGCATTCCCAGCCCGATCATACGCAATCCCTTTTGGAATGCTTCTTCAAAATTACGTCCGATAGACATAATTTCACCAACCGACTTCATGCTTGAACCTAACTGACGGCTTACACCCTGGAATTTACCCAAATCCCAACGAGGTATTTTACAAACGATATAGTCGAGAGCCGGCTCGAAGAATGCCGAAGTATCTTTGGTTACCGAGTTTTTCAATTCAGGAAGTCCGTAACCCAACCCAAGTTTAGCTGCCACAAAAGCCAACGGATAACCGGTTGCTTTCGACGCCAATGCCGAAGAGCGGCTCAGACGGGCATTTACTTCAATCACACGGTAGTCTTCCGAAACGGTGTCGAAAGCGTACTGAACGTTACATTCACCCACAATGCCGATATGGCGGATAATGCGGATAGCCAGTTCGCGCAGTTTGTGATATTCGCTGTTGGTCAATGTTTGCGACGGAGCAACCACGATACTTTCGCCGGTATGAATACCGAGCGGATCGAAGTTTTCCATGTTACAAACCGTGATACAGTTATCGTATTTATCGCGAACCACTTCGTATTCAATTTCTTTCCAGCCTTTCAACGATTTTTCAACCAACACCTGACTTGAATAAGCAAATGCTTTTTCAACCAATGCTTTTAGCTCGGTGTCGTTATCGCAGAAGCCACTACCCATTCCGCCCAGTGCATAAGCTGCACGGACAATAACCGGATAACCCAATTCATTGGCTGCACGAACGGCATTTTCCAAATCATTTACCGCTTCACTTTTGATATATTTTACATCAATTTCGTGCAGTTTCTGGTTGAAAATTTCGCGGTCTTCCGTATCAATAATGGATTGAACCGGAGTTCCAAGAACTTTGACGTTGTATTTTTCAAAAATTTTATTTTTATAAAGTGCTACCCCGCAATTCAAAGCCGTTTGTCCCCCAAACGATAGGAACACGCCATCTGGACGTTCTTTTTCAATCACGCGTTCCACAAAGTCGGGCGTTACCGGCAGGAAGTACACTTTGTCGGCAATACCTTCAGAAGTCTGCACCGTAGCAATATTGGGGTTGATAAGTACTGTTTCGATTCCTTCTTCCTTCAATGCTTTCAATGCCTGAGAGCCAGAATAATCGAACTCACCGGCCTCACCAATCTTCAACGCACCCGAACCAAGTACCAATACCTTTTTGATTTCGCCTCTTTCAGCGCCTTTGTAAATATGTTTTGTAACCAAACGCGATTCAAGCTCCTCTTCAATCATGTCAACGATTGGTTTGTTGAACCCTTCTATAGTTTTGATAAACACATCGAACAGGAATTCTGTATCGGTTGGACCAGAAGAAGCTTCGGGGTGGAATTGAGCTGAGAACCAAGGCATTGTTTTGTGTTGAATACCCTCATTCGTACCATCATTCATATTAACAAACAACGGTTGCCAATCAGCACCAATCGTTTTATTATCAACGGCAAAACCGTGATTTTGTGAAGTAATAAAGGCACGTTGCGTACCTACCAATTGCACCGGCTGGTTGTGACTGCGGTGACCATATTTCAGTTTGTATGTTTTAGCACCACCGGCTACCGAAAGTAATTGGTTACCCATGCAAATTCCAAAAATTGGTTTCTTGGTAAGCATGGCAGTTTGAATATGTCTTACAGTATCCTGAGCATATTCAGGATCACCCGGTCCGTTTGAAATAAACAACCCATCAAATTCAATGTGATTGAAATCGTAATCCCATGGCACACGAATCACGGTGGTATCACGCTTCAATAAGCAACGAATAATGTTGTGTTTCACACCACAGTCAACAAGCAGAATGCGGTGTTTGCCGTTTCCATACGTAATTACTTCATCGCAGCTTACTTTAGCTACCTGGTTTTCATCATCGGGATTAATAAAATCAATGTCTTCGCCATCGGGGAAAACAAACTTTCCACGCATGGTTCCTTTTTCGCGAACCAGCTTGGTCAACTCACGGGTGTCAACTCCGAAAATTCCGGGGACTTCATTATCTATCAGCCATTGGCTCAGACTTTTGCTTGCATTCCAATGACTATATTCAAAAGAAAAATCGGAAATAACCAGCCCTGTAGCCTGAATTTTTTCCGATTCATAAAAAGTTGAAAGTCCATCTTGGATCGTATCGGCGGGAACGCCGTAATTTCCAACTAATGGGAACGTTATTGCTAAAATCTGCCCCGCGTAAGATGGGTCGGTCAAACTTTCGGGATACCCGACCATGGCAGTATTAAAAACAACTTCGCCGGCTACCGGTTTCTCGTAGCCAAATGATTTACCTTTAAAAACAGTTCCGTCCTCCAGCACTAAATGGAGTGGTTTGTAATTTTGCATATATTGTGTTTGATTGAATTGTCGTTCCGACTCAAATGTCCAAATTTGTGCAAAAGTACTGCTTTTTATAATTTCCTGCAAATCTCAAATCCTAATTCTTGGGTTAATTAGAATGAATTAAGATGGACAGAATTTCGTTTTTCATAATTAGTCTTGAAAGCGAAAAAAACTACATAAAAACCCAAGAATTTTTAATTTGCTTTATCTGTACCCGGCAATGACATTTCAATTTTGTATTTCGATTTATCTTTGTATATCGACAAAGTATCTTTCGATGCAGTTTTTACCATTATGTTCTTATCGGGTATTCCAAGCGACGTATTCAAATAAGCTCTGAGATTTGCATTTCGATTTTCAAATTTGGCGAAAAGTTCATTTTGCAACGAATCGGGGACATAAAGCGACTTCGATTTTTCCTTGATTCCAAAATTTGCAATTAATTTTCCTTTTGCAGTTAATGTTGAATCTACGAACTCTACAAAGTCTCGATCGTTATCAGGAATTGTTTGAACTTCATCAAATGTAAATGGATCTTTCTTATTGGTGTCAGACATTGAATAAAGGTATGCATATTTGGCTTTAAATATGGCATAATCCTCCAAAACATCACTTATAGGTGCAAATTGTGTGAGCTCAAGTACCATGTCGGGTTTCTTCTTTACAAAAGCTGACAAATCGTTGAACTGGCTGTATTGTTCAGCCGTAAAATTTGTTTGCAATGGATTTATTTGAATGGATTCCATTTTATCGGGATTTAACCCCAATGCTCCAGCTAAAAACTTAAATGGCGAAAGTGCTACTTTAACCATCAAGTTAACCACCGTTTGCCAAACTATTTGCGAATAACTGAACTTAGGATCTTTCATATTCCCTTTTACAGGAAGATTGAAGTTTATTTTATCGTCTTTATCTTTCATGACATAAAGAGCTAATTTTAAAGGAACATTGTATTTAACCTTCAATTCTTTATGTTTTTTTCCAACATCCATTCTATAGACGTCAACGATATTAGAACTGTTTATTTCGTTATTCTTTATTTTTGTTTTACTCACAAAATTCATATTTCCTTTGGTAATATCGTAAGCTGTGTAGTGCTTGCAATAAGGACTTATTATCTTCAATCCAAAATTCTGAAGGTTTATCATAATCTGTTGATTCGAAAAATCACTCCTATCTCCCACCCAATTAAAATCAATATTACCTCCACCCGAAAAGCTTCCATTCATCTTATATTCATTTTTTCCATCCAAATCAAAATTCTTTGCCTGAAAATCCACGTTGTTAATTGGCAATTTAAAATTAGGCGATATCGTTTTGTCTGTAAAAATCAATTGAGAATTACTGACACGTAAATCCGTAACTTTAAATGTATTCTTAATGCTTTTTGTAGTTTCTTTTGGATTATCCGGCTTAAAAATAGCCATAAAGTTGTTTGGTTTTGGGTCAGGATTCATTACAAAATCCAATTTTGCATTAGAAGCATGAATATAATCAAAAAGATACAAGGCTTTTGTTTTGCTTATTTGATTGATTTTCAACTCTGTATTTTCGGCTGTAAACATTGGCTCGCCAAAACTATTGGTCATTATAAGCTTTTTACCATCGGCTGTTCCGCTTAATTTAAAATCCATAATATGGTCGGATTTTCCAGCAATAAACAAATTGCCACTTACTAATCCAGCCATTTCTCCAATATTTAAATATTGAGCAACATAAGGTTTTATCATATCAATATTCAAATCTTTAGCTAATAAATTAAGCTGATAGTCCTTGGTTTTCATATTCATAATCAACTTACTGTCGATTGTAGCAATATCGCCTACTTTTAAATGAACACCACCTTTAGTATTGCCGTTTCCAAAACTTATAGAGGGAATTGTTACCGCCAATTCATTCATTTTTATAGTATTTACCAGCTTTTGATCTGTATAAATTAACTTTCCTCCTCGTATGGTTATATTCTTAATAAGAGTACTTCGAGGAAAAGATGATTTAGATGTATCTTTTTTTGCAGTATCTTTCTTAGACATCAAATCGTCAAAGTTAAACAGATCTCCGTTTTGCAAAACAACCAAATACGGACGAATAACTTTCAATTCTGCAATTTCAAGTTTTTTTGAAAGAAGCTTTGTTAGTTCAATATTCACATAAAAGGTGTCAATTGAAGCAAAAACATCTTTATCGTTTTGCTCGAACATTGAAACAGAATCCAATTCGAGTGTTCCAGTAAAAATATTTAAATGCAATCCTTGAATTTGCACTTTACGACCAATCATTTCTTTACTGTGCTTTTGAATATAGTTCTTTGCAATGGGTGAAATGATTAGAGCAAAGATGAGTATAAGTGCGGTCAAGATTGAGATAACAATCAAAGACACCTTGATAGGTTTTCGTTTCATAAGAATAATGGGTTAAATAGTCTGCAATATTAATAAAAATTTGTAATAGTAACTCTTAATTCTATGAAAAAAGTTTATTAAAATTTCAAACAAATGTTGATAATAAGTTAACGCTCAAATAGATATTTAAGAAAAAAATATTTTTTAGCAATAAGCTAAAATTTTTATCCATCAAAAAAGAGTAATTTTGCTCTTGATAAAACAATTTGCAAAACCATTAATCACAACTTAAAATGTTGATTTTACATATTGAAACTTCTACCAACGTTTGCTCGGTTGCTTTGAGTGAAAACGGTAACTTATTATTTTCCAAATCAAATGCCGACGGTATGAATCATGCAGCATTACTGAGCATTTTTATTGCAGAAGTTTTTGAAACGTTTAATTTATCCGAGAAAAAACTGGATGCTATTGCTGTTAGCAGTGGTCCTGGATCTTATACAGGTTTACGAATTGGCGTTTCCACCGCTAAAGGGCTTTGTTTTGGGTTGGATATTCCGTTAATTGCTGTAAGCACCCTCGAAATAATGGTAGTTCAGGCTTTAAAGTCGGTAAATATGGTTGAAAATGCACTTTTTTGCCCAATGATTGATGCTCGTCGAATGGAGGTCTATTCTGCTTTTTATAATGCAAATTGTCTGATAAAACGAGAAATTTCGGCCGATATAATAACTTCCGAATCGTATGCGGAAATTTTGAATAAGCAATTGGTTTATTTCTTTGGTAACGGCGCTGCGAAATGCAAGACAACCTTAATTCATCCCAATGCACTGTTTATTGACGACATTTACCCGTTAGCAGAGAATATGATTCAACTGGCTGAAAGAGCTTATTCTGAAAGAAGATTTGAAAATATAGCTTATTTTGAACCTTTTTACTTGAAAGAATTTCAAACAACAACACCAAATAAATAACCAAGTTGTTTCCAATAATCAAAAAAGGCTGCTTGGATTTAATTCCAAACAGCCTTTTTTGATATAATTTGCGATTTTATTTCTGCAATTCTTTAATCTTTTTGTTGATAGCATCGTAATCGCTATCCATTTGCAAACGGTAATAAAGTTGTTTGAGTGGTGTTAAGTATTCAACATTATTAGGTTTTAACTCAATAGCTTTTTTGTAGAATGGAATTGCCTGTTTAAACACTTCAACAACTTTTGCTTCTTCCTTCTTGGCAAGACTCATATCTTTAATCTTGTTAGTTTCCACAGACATTTTTACAGCTTTATTGAAATATGATCGTCCTGCTTCTGCATATACATCTGCATTTTTTGGGAGAATTTCAATTGCTTTTGCTAATGATTTATATGCATCTTCAAAATTTTCTATAGACATATATAGTTGTCCTTTTGTATAATAATACTCACCATTACTGGGATCACGCCCGATAGCCTCATCCAAATAGGTCAAGGCATCTTTTGCCTTATTTGAACGGATATAATAATTAATTAAGTTTTGAAGATACCATGGTTGATCAGGGAATTTAACAATTGCATCTTTGATTATTTTAAGATAATTTATACTATCCTTTGCATCCAAATATTCTTCTGAAAGACTGCTGTAAACACCCAAAGGGTTATATTTAGTTTCTTTCAAACTTCCAAAATACTTCAACGCTTTTTCGTGCATTTTGGCTTTTGAAGCACAAACTCCAGCATAGTATTTCACCTTTTGATACATTGAGTCTGTCTTAATTTCATTATTCATGAAAGGAAGAGTCGGAATTTCTAAATATGCATCGAATGTTTTTACAGCACCATTATAATCAGAGTTATAAAATTGATAAACACCATAGCCTAGAAGATGTTGTTGAGTATTATAATAATCTTTTAAAATTAATTTAATATCATTAATAAATCTAGGCTTAACCTTGCCTTTGGCATCCGGCATCATATCTAATTTTGCTGCTTGAACAAAATAATCATAAGATTCAATCAATGCTTTCCCTTTGGTAAGCGTATCAAACTTTGTATTCAATATCGCTTTCTTGTATTCAATGTCACTTTGTTTGTTACCGATAAGTCCGGCCACATACCAAGTTTCCGCTTGATTTTTAGTTGTTGAATCCTGTAGTGCAAGTTTAATTGCATCTCGTGCACCTTTGAAATCAGGTTTCCCGTCATTCGAGGCCTTATCTCTAGCCAACCTGACGTTGTTTTTTTGTGCATAGGTAAATGTAAAACCCATTACCATAGCAAGAAATAAAATGATTTTTTTCATGATTTGTATTTTTAAATTATTAGTATTTTGTTGCAAAAGACTTATATCATGCCTATAAGTCTTTTGCAAACGATTATTCTTCAATTACACCTGTTGGTTTGATATTTTCTGGTTCTTGGCCAATTTCAGTAGTTGTCTCACCTTCGATAACAATGTCCTCGGTCACTTCTTCGGCAGCTGCTTCTGATAACACTTTACAAACTGAAGCAATCTCATCGTTTCGTTTTTCCAGATTAATCAATCGAACTCCCTGTGTGGCGCGTCCCATAACTCTAATATCGGCTACTTTCAACCGAATTGTGATACCCGATTTATTGATAATCATCAAGTCGCTATCATCAGTTACGTTTTTAATTGACACCAATTTTCCGGTTTTTTCGGTGATATTCATTGTTTTCACACCCTTGCCACCGCGGTTTGTTACGCGATAAACGGGTACGGTTTCACCATTTTCATCTAAAATAGGTTTTCCATCCTCGTCAACTTCATCTAGCAATGTACGTTTACCGTAACCTTGTTGCGAAACGACCATAATGGTTTCGTTATCTTCTTTGTTTACACAAATCATACCAACTACTTCGTCCTGTCCATCTTCGTCAAGTGTCATGGCACGAACTCCGGTAGCAGTACGTCCCATTTCACGCACTTTAGATTCGTGGAAACGGATAGCGCGTCCATTCCGATTGGCCATCAATACTTCGGCATTTCCGTCGGTAAGACGAACCTGTATAACCTGATCGTCCTCACGTATGGTAATGGCATTTACTCCATTCTGACGTGGACGAGAATAAGCTTCGAGCGAAGTTTTCTTAATTACACCGTTCTTAGTTCCAAAGATTAGATAATGTGAATTGATGTAATCCGCATCATTAAGACCTTTCACCCGGATAAAGGCATTTACTTTATCGTTTCCGTCAATGTTCAGCATGTTCTGAATAGCCCGACCTTTCGAGTTTTTGCTACCTTCTGGGATGTCATACACTTTCAGCCAATAACATTTACCTTTCGATGTAAAAAACAACATGGTATTGTGCATTGAAGCAGGATAGATGTATTCGATAAAATCTTCGTCACGTGAATCACTTCCTTTAGAGCCTACTCCACCGCGGTTTTGAGCACGGAATTCGGTCAAAGCAGTACGCTTGATATAGCCCAAGTGCGAAATGGTAATAATCATTTCATCATCAGAGTAGAAATCTTCAGGATTAAATTCTTCCGACGAATAAACTATTTGGGTACGACGAGCATCGCCATATTTTGCTTTCACTTCCAACAATTCATCTTTAATGATTTGCATACGAAGTTCTACTTTTTCCAAAATTTCCTTTAAACCCGCTATCAATCTCAAAACTTCTTCATATTCAGCACGAAGTTTATCTTGTTCCATACCGGTGAGCTGACGTAAACGCATTTCAACAATAGCACGCGATTGGATTTCAGACAATCCAAAGCGTTCCATTAAGCGGGTACGAGCTTCTTCGGGAGTTTTAGAATCGCGAATAATCTGAATGGCTTCATCCAAATTGTCCAAAATAATCATAAAACCTTCCAATAAATGAGCACGTTTTTCGGCTTCGGCTAATTCAAATTTGGTACGGCGAATCACCACTTCGTGACGATGCTCTACAAAATAATGAATCAAATCTTTCACATTCAACATGCGTGGGCGACCATGTACCAAAGCAATGTTATTAACACTAAATGAGGATTGTAGCGCGGTATATTTAAATAATTTATTCAATACCACACTTGAATTGGCATCGCGTTTAATATCAATAACAATACGCATACCTTCGCGGTCGGATTCGTCGTTGATATGCGAGATGCCTTCCACTTTTTTGTCCTCAACCAAAGCTACAACAGCCTTGATCAGTTCCACTTTATTTACCTGGTACGGAATTTCATTTACAATGATTTTTTCGCGTCCCTGAGCGTCAGTTTCAATCTCCACCTTCGAACGAACAACAATGCGACCACGTCCGGTTTCAAAAGCTTCCTTTACTCCGGCATATCCGTATATGATACCGCCGGTTGGGAAATCGGGAGCTTTGACATATTTTAAAAGTTCTGAAATTTCAATTTCAGTATTGTCGATGTAAGCAATAGTAGCATCAACTACTTCCGACAGATTATGTGGTGCCATATTAGTGGCCATACCAACTGCAATACCCGACGAACCATTTACCAATAAGTTTGGAATACGACTTGGAAGTACAGTCGGTTCTTTCAATGTATCATCAAAATTCAACTGAAAATCAACAGTATCCTTATTGATATCAATCAACATATCTTCCGATAGCTTGCGCAAACGAGCCTCAGTGTAACGCATGGCAGCCGGACTATCACCGTCAATCGAACCAAAGTTTCCTTGTCCATCCACCAACGGATAACGCATCGACCAATGTTGAGCCATACGAACCAGTGTACCGTAAATTGAAGAATCACCATGCGGGTGATACTTACCCATTACTTCCCCAACAATTCTGGCAGATTTTTTATAGGGTTTATCGGAATTGTTTCCTAACTCGTTCATTCCAAATAATACACGACGGTGAA
>Ga0302215_10001010_pt1 | contig 20477 bp, 17 predicted proteins | sample II_Fen_N3_1_FD_194580 | JGI IMG/M metagenome (GOLD analysis project Ga0302215, IMG submission 194580) | Peat permafrost microbial communities from Stordalen Mire near Abisko, Sweden - II_Fen_N3_1 | ecosystem: Environmental > Terrestrial > Soil > Wetlands > Permafrost | place: Sweden: Abisko... | reverse complement strand
ATTAAGCAGCAAGAGCGTAGTTATTTTCGCCAGTTAGTTGTTTGAGATCCGAGATTTACGAGCCGTTTTCTCAATGCTCGACATGCTTACATATCAGTTCTACCTGCTGTCAAAACCAAACAGCCCCATTATTAATTGATAGTGAACAGTTGTCAGAGAACAGTAAAAAACTGCCAGCTGCCATCTATGACCTATTTTGCGTAACTTACTGCTCTGGTTTCACGGATAACCGTGATTTTTACCTGACCGGGATAAGTCATTTCATCCTGAATTTTCTTGGCAATATCGAATGATAATAATTCAGTTTCTTTATCGTCAATTTTATCTGCACCCACAATTACGCGCAATTCGCGACCTGCCTGAATGGCATATGTTTTCAATACGCCTGGGTAAGATAGTGCCAAATTTTCCAAATCGTTCAACCTTTTGATGTATGCTTCCACAATCTCCCGACGTGCTCCCGGACGCGCTCCCGAGATAGCATCACATACCTGAACGATAGGTGCAATAAGGGTTTCCATTTCTACTTCGTCGTGGTGAGCTCCGATTGCATTGCAAATATCCGGTTTTTCTTTATACTTCTCTGCAAGACGCATGCCAAGAATTGCGTGTGGCAATTCCGGTTCATCATCCGGCACCTTACCAATATCGTGTAGCAGTCCTGCGCGTTTGGCTTTTTTAGGATTTAATCCAAGTTCTGAAGCCATAGTAGCACACAAATTAGCTGTTTCCCGAGCGTGTTGCAGTAAGTTTTGTCCGTAAGATGAACGGTATTTCATTTTACCAACCATACGAATAAGCTCAGGATGCAATCCGTGAATACCAAGGTCTATGGTGGTACGTTTTCCTATTTCAACAATTTCTTCTTCTACTTGTTTGCGAACTTTGTTTACTACTTCCTCAATACGAGCAGGGTGAATACGCCCATCGGTTACTAACTGGTGTAAAGATAAACGTGCAATTTCACGACGAACAGGGTCAAAAGCTGAAAGTACAATAGCCTCAGGGGTGTCATCAACAATGATTTCAACACCGGTAGCGGCTTCCAAAGCACGAATGTTACGACCTTCACGTCCAATGATTCGTCCTTTTATTTCGTCCGATTCAATATGGAAAACTGTAACTGAGTTTTCGATTGCGGTTTCAGTTGCCACACGTTGAATGCTTTGAACAATGATTTTTTTAGCTTCTTTGTTAGCCGTCATTTTAGCTTCCTCCATGATGTCGTTTACATACGACATAGCTTCGGTTTTAGCTTCTTCTTTCAATGCTTCTATCAAACGTTCTTTAGCTTGGTCTGCCGATAAACCTGATATGGTTTCAAGCTCAGCCTGAGCCTGATGATGCAAATGTTCGAGGTCTTTTTTCTTGATTTCCAGACTACCAAGTTGTAATTCAAAGTGTTCTTTTTGGGCTTCAACTTCGTTTATCTTCCGTTGTACATCGCCTTGTTTTTGATTCAGTTGCATCTCCTTTTGTTGAAGTCTGACTTCTACTACCTGAATTTTAGCATTACGTTCCTGAACCTGTTGTTCATGTTCTACTTTAAGAGCAATAAATTTCTCTTTTGCTTCTATAAGCTTATTTTTCTTAAGCAGTTCAGCCTCTGCTGCTGCTTCTTGGATTGCTCTTTTGTTGACAAAGCGAAACAAGACAAAAGTCCCTCCGGCTCCGGCAATTAAAGCAATTAATCCGATTATTATGTTTTCCATTTTGAAAGTTTAAAGTAAGTAATTTGTTTATTAATAGTTAGTTTTAATGATTTGTTTCATAGATACAAAAAACGCATTAACATTGAATCTGAAATAACTTCTAAAATTCTGAAGCTTTCCCCAAACAACGTAATGCGGTAATTTATGTTTAAAAAACGATTTACTCCTTCGAAAGCAATGCTTTCAATTCCTGATCAAGAGTTTGAATTTTTTCGGCCAAAGGAACGATGTCATCTGCAAATTCTTGCTTTGAAACCATAACTGCTAATTGATATGCAACTAAAATGAGAATTTCTTCTGTCGGTCTTTGGCTGAATTTCTGCTGGTAATCAGATAAATACTTTACCAGTAATTTTTCAGCTTTTCGGTACAGTTCCTCGTCTTTACGAGCAATACGTAGAGGTAGCCTTAAACCACCTATTTGCACATTTATTAAAAAAATATCGTCTTTCATAAGCTCTATTCATCTAAAAGAGCTAAACATTTGTCAATCTCCCGCACCATTTTAGTTATTTTTTGCTTGGATTCTGTTTTTTCAGTTTCTGAAACACCCAAGTTTCTTGCTATTTTTAAATGGTCGTAATTTTTTCGAAGCTCTAAAACTTCCTGATGAGCTAACATTAAATCGGTTTGTTTTCGTTCTAAATCAGCCTTCAGTTGAGTATTTTGAATTTGCAACGACTTGTACTCCGAAATCAATTTTCGCAGTTTTATTTCAAATGCGTGTATAAGTTCTTCGTAACGGTTTGTCATTTTTCAAAAAAATCTATACAAAAATACGCTTTTGCTTTGAATTAGGAAAATGTTTTGAGTTTTTTTTAATAAAATCATTATCAGGTCTATTCTTTGTGTTGTTTGATTGTGACTATTTTTTCACAATTTCATTAGCCCGGATTAATGCTTCATTGATATTGCTACAAATATTTTCTGAACCAAGAATGTTTTCGATGCCATTTTTGATGAGTACGGTATGTACATTTTCGTTTACACCCGAAAGCAGCATTTGGACTTTGTCCTTTTGTGCCGATTTAATCAAGTTTAGCAGGTTGTGAGCACCGGTAGAGTCCATAAAAGGCACTTTTCGCATTCTAATAATCTGAACTTTTGGGCGATCGCCAATCGCCTTCATTGTTTCTTCAAACTTATTGGCTACACCGAAAAAGAACGGACCTTCAATTTCGTAAACCTCCACTCCTTTAGGTAAAAGTAGCTTTTCTGTATCAACATTTCCTTCCACAAAATCAGCCTCATGCACTTTCTCTTTAAAAATTGAGATAGATGAAGTTTCTGAAATACGGCGTATAAACAACACTGCTGCCATCAACAAACCAATTTCTATGGCAATTGTCAAATCGAAGATTACCGTCAAACCAAACGTTGCAATCAATACAGATATGTCGGATTTGGTATTTCTTAGTAAACCTCTGAATGTACGCCACTCACTCATGTTGTAAGACACAATTACCAACACGCCGGCCAAACACGCCATTGGTATGTGTTTGGTAAGTCCCCCCAGGAATAATAGAATTAAAGCAAGGGTAATTGCATGAATAATTCCTGCTACGGGAGTTCGTCCACCGTTATTTATGTTTGTCATTGTACGGGCAATAGCACCGGTTGCCGGTATTCCACCAAAGATTGGACTCACTATATTGGCAATACCTTGTGCTATCAGTTCTGTATTTGAATGATGTTTGTCGCCGATAACACCATCGGCAACTGTTGCCGAAAGTAATGATTCAATTGCTCCAAGCATTGCAATGGTAAATGCTGTTGGCAGCAGTGTTCTAATGGCAGCAAAATCGATTTGCGGGGTGGCTGCTTTAGGTATTGAAGGATCAATCGTAAAGCGGTCGCCAATAGTTTCAATTCCTGTAATACCGAACTTATTTTTCAGAAAGTACACAATTACAGTCATTAACAAAATGGCAATAAGTGATCCGGGTATTTTCTTTGAAAATCTGGGGGTAATGGCAATAATCCCGATTGAAATGAGTCCAACTCCCAGTGCCCAAAAATTAATAGTGTCAAAATGCTGTCCGTAGGTGACCCATTTACCAATAAAATCTCCGGGAACCTTGTCTATGTGCATTCCGAAAAGATCTTTTATTTGTGTTGCAAAAATAGTAAGGGCAATACCACTGGTAAAACCGACCACAACCGGATATGGAATAAATTTAATTACAGTGCCGAGTCTGAATACTCCCATAAGCACCAGCATTACTCCTGCAATCATAGTGGCAATGGTCAGTCCTGCAACACCATATTGCTGAACAATACCGTAGACAATCACGATGAAAGCTCCGGTAGGGCCTCCTATTTGAACTTTACTGCCACCGAAAAATGAGATAATGAATCCGGCAATTATAGCGGTAAAGATCCCTTTTTCGGGTGTAACTCCCGATGCAATACCAAATGCAATAGCCAGTGGCAGTGCCACTATACCGACTATTACCCCAGCCATTAGATCGGCATAAAACAGCTCTTTATTGTAATTCTTTAATGTGCTGAATAGTTTGGGTTGGAAAGAAATTTTCATTTTCATTGAATTTTTAAATCGCTACAAAGGTACGGCTTTTTAGCTAAATACATGTTTCGAAATTTATTCTGTCTACATTTTCAGACCAATTTATCAACTTTTTGATTACGTATGCGTTTCTATGTGCAAAAAGTGTAATTTTGTCAAACAAAATATTTAGTTTAATTATGTGGAAACTCGATCAATTTAATTATAATCGTCGTCCATCGGATACGATTCAAATAGGAAAACTTTTATTAGGTGGAAATCAATCGGTTCGTGTCCAGTCGATGGCAAATACGGATACCAATGATATAGAAAATTCAGTAGCGCAATGTTTAAGAATTGTGGAGGCTGGTGGCGAAATGGTTCGCTTTACAACACAAGGTGTTCGCGAAGCCGAGAATATTGGCAAGATTCATGCAGCTTTGCGCGAACAGGGTTGCAATGTACCCCTGGTAGCAGATATTCATTTCAATGCAAATGCCGCTGATGTGGCAGCCAGAAATGTTGAAAAGGTGCGTATTAATCCCGGAAATTATGTGGGGAGTATAAAAATAGGTGACACATCCGATTATACGGATGAAGAATTTAAAACTGAGTATCAGAAGATTCGGGCACGCTTCATTCCGTTTTTGAACATTTGTAAAGAAAATAATACCGCTATTCGTATTGGAGTTAATCATGGTTCTTTAAGTGAACGAATGATGAACAGATATGGTGACACGTCGCGTGGAATGGTGGAGTCGTGTATGGAATTTCTGAGGATATGCAATGAGGAAAATTTCCACAATGTGGTGATTTCGATGAAAACATCCAACACAGTAATGATGGTTCAGACAGTTAGATTGCTTGTGGATGAAATGGAACGTGAAAATTTACACTTTCCGTTACATTTAGGAGTTACTGAAGCCGGCGATGGTGAAGATGGTCGTATTAAATCGGCTGTTGGAATAGGTGGTTTGCTGGCGGATGGAATTGGTGATACCATTCGTGTTTCGTTGAGCGAAGAACCCGAAGCGGAAATTCCGGTAGGACGATTGTTGGTTTCGTATGTTTCCGAGCGCACTAAACAGCAGCCGATAGAGGCTACAGAACATGTGTTGCATTCGCGCTTTGAATATAGTCGACGGAAAACTCACGCTGTAGGAAATATCGGAGGTGATAATGTGCCGGTGGTTATTGCTTCTGGCAATGGAGATTTTGAAACCGTACCCGATTTTATTTTGTCTGACGGAAAAGTATTGAGCAATACAGGTGAACTGTTTTCCATTTATTCCGTTGAATCTATTGACGAGCTCCGAAAAGACACGGATGAAACAAAGTTCTTGAAATTGAAATATTCTGACTTGACACCCAAGCTACTCGGACTTTTAAATGAAAAACGTGACATTGTGGTTTTACTTCAAACGGAGCATACGAACGGAGTAGGGGAGCAGCGGGCATTTTTTCATACATTGCTCAATGCCGGTTGTACAGTTCCGGTTATCCTTTGCCGGAATTATGAGGAAAATGAGTTGCAATATCTTCAGATAAAGGCTGCAGCCGATTTGGGCGTGTTGTTTATTGATGGTTTTGGCGATGGAATTTTATTGGAGAATAAAGGCAGTATTTCGACAGAAAAGATCAATTCGGTTGCTTTTGGTATCTTGCAGGCTTCGCGGGTGCGTGTTACTAAAACTGAATTTATCTCCTGCCCGGGTTGCGGGCGAACCATGTTTAATTTGCAACATGTAGTAGCTCGGGTAAAATCGCGGACTTCGCATTTGAAAGGATTGAAAATAGGCATAATGGGTTGTGTGGTAAACGGACCGGGTGAAATGGCTGATGCTGACTATGGTTATGTGGGTGCCGGACGCGGAAAGGTAAGTCTTTACAAGAAAAAAGAATGTCTGGAACGCAATATACCCGAAGATGATGCCGTTAATAAATTGATAGAACTGATAAAAATAAATGGAGACTGGCATGATTAATGTCATGTCTAGAATACATATTTTTGGATAATAATTTAATAAATAACAAGTATGAGAAAAATGTTTTTTGCGTTCGCATTAGTGATGAGTGCCGTGGGCACTTCGTTTGGTCAAACAAATGGACAAACACTAGGACTCAGATTGGGTTACCCAACAGAGTTATCTTTCCAAACAGGATTAAGCAAATCTACCCGCTTAGAGTTAGGGTTAGGTATTCGTGATTACAGTTATGGTACCAATTTTTCTTTGTCAGGTGTACATCAATGGGTTTGGGATTTGTCGTCATTATCATCCGGTTTTAATTGGTATGCAGGCGTAGGTGGTCAGTTAGGTGTTTACTCTAATTCGAATAAATCTTATTTTCCCCTTGCAGTTTTGGGGCAGGTAGGTATTGAGTACAATTTCAAAATTCCTTTGACACTATCGTTAGATTACAGACCTGCATTTCAACTTACAGGTGTTTATGGCAACGAAAATGCATTTATTGGAGATGGTATTTGCTTAGGTCTTAGATATCGCCTATAATCCGGGTTCTTATTCAAAAAAGAGAAACCTCTGTTTCTGAGATTTCTCTTTTTTGTTTATTTGAAAGGAATAATAAAGAACAATTATCAAAAAGTTAACATATAATTTAAAATAGTATGAAGAAATTTATTCTTACATTCGTATTGACAGTAAGTATTGTAGGTGCTTTGAGTGCACAAGTAAGTGGCAAAGCCATTGGGGTTCGTTTTGGTGGTTTCTCGGGCTATGGAGGCGAAATAACCTACCAACATCCGCTTGGAAATGCCAATAGACTGGAAGTAGACTTGGGTGTAAACCATTATGGGTTCGGTCTTAGTGGAGTGTACCAATGGGTTTGGGACTTGTCGGAACTGGCAGATGGTTTCAATTGGTACGCAGGTGTAGGTGGTGGACTGGGATCGTATGATTTCGATAATACCAACCATAGTTTTGGAGTTGGGGTACTTGGACAAGTCGGTATTGAGTATAACTTCAACATTCCGCTGCAACTTTCGTTGGATTATCGTCCCGGAATTTATATTATGCCAAACGTTTCGGGAATTTACGATGGAATCTGCTTAAGTGCCCGTTTTAAATTCTAAATCTGACCTGACATTATGCAAAAAGAGGAATTTCAACTTAGGAAATTCCTTTTTTTTTGTTTTGAAAAAATAATTAATTCACGGCTTGGTGCATTTTCTCAATTGTCTTTTGAAGGTATAACATACTGTTCAGGTTTGCTACAGGACCATTAAACATGTTGAGATCAACAAAGCCATGTATGCCTTCCAGCTTAAATTTATCTGTAGTTTGCCAAAATGCCCAGTCACAGGTTGGTTTTTCCTGGTAGTTTACAATCCACAGTTTACACTTGTCATTTAAATGTTCCTGTAAATAAAGTTTATAGAACTTGTAATTGCAATATACAATAGGATAATGTCCAAGTTTTTCGTAGATAGTGTTGATGAAATTTGTCAGTTCGGTTATTACCAAATCTTTTTTAGGCATTTTTCTTCTAAACTCAACATCTAAAACCGGTAACAGATCGCTGTCTTTGTGTTGCGCTACCGACAAAAAGTTGTTGGCCTGATCTTTTCCTCCACTTTTATAAGAAAAGAAATGATAAGAACCTACCAGAATTCTACGTTTCCTTGCTTCGGAATAGTTTCTCAGGTATTTCGTATCCTGATTGTTAATTCCTTCGGAGGCTTTGATAAACATAAAGTTTGGTTTTTGTTTTCCAAGTATTTCCCAGTCAATGTCGCTTTGATAATGTGAAACGTCAATACCCCAAACGCTGTCCATAGTTTTTACGTCATCAAGCGTTACCGTTGGTTGTTGTACGTGTTGAACTTTGTGCGTTGTTTTATGTCTCCCGTGTGATTTATGGTGTTTTTTTGCAAAAACAGAAAATTGAGAGAGCATAATAATACAGAGTATAGAAATAAGACGGTTTTGCATGATAATTACGGAAAATAAGAATTTGTCTGTTTCAGACCACAAGATATCGATAGCATTTGTAATCTGAAAGCTAATTCAGCTTTTATTTGTATTATTTCGCTTTGTTGCATTTTATTCAGTTAATCCTACCGGTTTGAATAAAAAAAACGGAGTAACTCAAAGTTACTCCGTCAGACTGAATTATTTTAGAATTTGTCTATATATTTATAACTTCCAATGCTTTTTCAATAGCTTTGTGAATTCCGGCCGTATTTTTACCTCCGGCAGAAGCAAAGAATGGTTGACCACCACCGCCGCCCTGAATTTCTTTGGCTGCATCACGAGCAATGTTTACTGCATTTAATCCTCCGGCTACTAAATCGTCGCTAAGCAGAATGGTGAGCGATGGTTTACCGTCGAATATACAACCGGCCACAAAGAATAGCTTCTCGTTCACTACATTTCTAATCTGGAATGCCAGTGTTTTGACAGCATCGGTAGGTAATTCAGCATCAACACGAATTACTTTTATACCATTAACCTCTTTAGCTTCTTCGATAAGAATGTCGCGCAGGTTCATGATTTTCTCGTGCATGAAATCTTCCACGCGTTTTTTCAGGTCGCTGTTCTCTTCGATAGATTTCTGAATAGCGGATATTAAATCGGGCGTGTTATTGAAAAACTCGCGGGCGTCGGATATGAAATCCTGTTGTTCGTCAAGTAGTTTTTCCACACCTTTGGCAGTGATTGCCTCGATGCGTCGGATACCCGCAGCAGTCGATGATTCGGAAGTGATGCGAACCATCCCTATTTCACCTGTAGCTTGCACATGTGTTCCACCACAAAGTTCGGTAGAAGTACCAAATTGAATAACACGTACTGTCTCTCCATATTTTTCACCAAACAAAGCCATAGCTCCAAGAGCTTGTGCTTCCGCAATAGGTGTTTCGCGCATTTCGTTCAGCGCGTGGTTCTCACGAATTTTACGATTGGCAATTTTCTCTACTTCACGAATTTCTTCTTTCGTCATTTTCTGAAAATGAGAAAAGTCGAAGCGCAATGCTTCCGGACTTACAAACGAACCTTTTTGTTCGACATGTGTTCCGAGAACCTCGCGTAAAGCTTCGTGCAGCAGGTGCGTAGCCGAGTGATTGCACGATGTTGCCTGACGGTTTTCGGTGTTTATTGTGGCAGTAAATGTCGCAGTAACGTCTGTTGGAAGTTGTTTGGCAATATGAACAGCTAAGTTGTTTTCTTTTTTTGTGTCGAGAATTTCAATTTTATCGTCATCGGAAACCAATGTTCCGCTGTCGCCAACCTGTCCACCCATTTCGGCATAAAAAGGAGTGTTGGAAAGCACGAGTTGATAGAATTCCTTATTTTTTTGTTTCACCTTGCGGTAACGAAGAATCTCGGTGTCGAACGAAGTGAAATCGTATCCAACAAACACGCTATCACCTTCACGAACGGTTACCCAATCGCCGGTTTCGGTAGCAGCGGCGTTGCGGGCACGTTCTTTTTGTTTCTGCATTTCACTATTAAACTCGTCGATATTTACGGTGAAATTATTTTCGCGAAGAATCAATTCTGTTAAGTCCAATGGAAATCCAAAAGTATCGTATAATGTAAATGCCACTTTACCTTCAATTTCAGTTTTTCCTGTTTTCTTCGAATCTTCCATTACTTTGTCGAGCAAGCGGATACCGGTTTCAAGCGTGCGCAAGAATGATTCTTCTTCTTCTTTGATTACTTTTTCAATCAACGATTTTTGAGAAACTAATTCAGGATAAGCTTTACCCATATTTTCGCTCAGAACGGTTAACAGCTTGTACATGAAGGCATGACGTTGTCCGAGGAAAGTATATCCGTAGCGAACTGCACGACGCAGGATGCGACGAATCACATAACCCGCTTTGGCATTCGAAGGCAATTGACCGTCAGTGATAGAGAACGCAATGGTACGAACGTGGTCGGCAATTACGCGCATGGCAATATCCACTTTTTCATCCTTGCCATATTCAGCACTACATACACGTCCGATTTCAGCAATGACTGGTGTAAATACGTCGGTATCGTAGTTTGACTGAACGCCTTGCATAGCCATACAAAGTCTTTCGAAACCCATTCCCGTGTCAATTACCTTAGCCGGTAATCCTTCAAGTGAACCATCGGCTTTGCGATTGTATTGCATGAAGACGTTGTTCCATATCTCAATTACTTGCGGGTGACTTCCGTTTACCAGTGTAAGACCGTCAATTTTGGCGCGTTCGTCGTTATCGCGGATGTCAATATGTATTTCGGAACACGGACCGCAAGGGCCTGTATCTCCCATTTCCCAAAAATTATCTTTTTTGTTTCCGTTGATAATGCGGCTTTTTGGCAGAAATTGTTCCCAAATAGCAGCAGCTTCATCGTCTCGTCCCAAACCCTCGGGAGCATAACCTTCGAAAACAGTAACATAAAGTCGGTCGGTGTCCAGTTTCAATACATCAACGAGGTATTCCCAAGCCCATTCGATAGCTTCTTTTTTGAAATAATCACCAAATGACCAGTTTCCAAGCATTTCGAACATGGTATGGTGGTATGTGTCGTGTCCGACTTCTTCCAAATCGTTGTGTTTTCCGCTTACGCGAAGGCATTTTTGAGAATCGGCAACCCGTGAATATTTAATCGGGTCATTGCCCAAAATAATATTTTTGAACTGATTCATCCCGGCATTTGTAAACATCAGGGTCGGATCATCTTTGATAACCATGGGTGCTGAAGGAACAATCTTGTGTCCTTTCGATGCAAAAAAATCGAGAAAAGATTGACGAATTTCTTGTGAAGTCATTTTATAATTTGCTATGACCCCCTGCCCCCTCAAGGAGGTTCAAAGAGTCCCCTTTAGGGGATTTAGGGGTTCTAGGTTAATAATATCAAATAAAGACTGCAAAAGTAGCTCAAATTTATTATTTTTGCAGCAATTGTTGATATAAATATTGTGATGACTTGTTGATTTTCTTCCAGAAACGATTGATTGACTTTCATTTTCCTCAAATTTCAGGCTTGGGTGTTTTAATTTATTACCTGAGATAGAAAAAATTCCCTTATGGCTAAGAAAAAATTCCATTTTAATCCCGAAACATTAAGTTATGAGCAAATTGAGCATTCAATATCTCACTGGCTTAAGCAATTTATGATTCATGCTCTTTCGGGAGTTTTTTTGGGACTTATATTTTTCTTTATTTTTGTTTCCACCATTCAATCACCACAGGAAAAGCAACTGAACCAGGATAAAACTCATATGGAAGCCCAATATAACGTGTTGGAGCGACAATTGCGGGAAGTTCAATATGTGATGTCTGATTTACAACAGCGCGACGATAATCTTTATAGAGTTGTTTTTCAGGCTGATCCAATTCCACTCTCGGTACGTAGAGGTAGCTCGGCAAATACTGAATATTATGAACAATTACTGGATATGACCAATTCAGAAATTGTGGTTTCGACGACAAAGAAATTGAATGAATTAAGAAAAGAGCTTTATATTCAGTCAAAATCGTATGATGACTTAATACTTTTAGCCAAAAATAAAGAGACTATGCTGGAAAATCTTCCAGCCATTCAACCTGTATTGAATAAAAATCTGACTCGAATGGCTTCGGGTTATGGGTGGCGTATTGACCCTGTTTACCATTCCAGACGTTTTCATGCCGGAATGGATTTTACGGCACCTATCGGTACTAATATTTTTGTGACGGGAAACGGAACAGTACAGAGTGCCGGTTGGGAACAGGGTTATGGAAATTGTGTGCAAGTAAATCATGGCTATGGCTACGTAACGTTGTATGGTCATATGAGTGCTATAAAAGTGCGTGTAGGGCAAAAGCTTAAACGAGGTGATGTGATTGGTTTAGTGGGAAGTACCGGAAAATCCACAGGACCACACTTACACTATGAAGTGCATTTTAAAGGTGAAATTATGAATCCGCAAAATTATTACTTCCTCGATTTGTCACCTGCTGATTACGATAGGATGGTTCAAATGAGTAATAATGCCGGTCAGATGTTTGATTAGAACTCTAGCCCTAAAAACCCCTAACCCCGTTCGACTGAGCTCACGCCGAAGCCTGAAGGGGAATTAAATTAGTACTATTCATTTTAAATTGAAATATGAATAACAAGAAGAACGTACCAGACAAAAGTAACTTAGTTCCCCTTCAGGGGCTGGGGGTAGTTCCCGGTCCAATCGGAGTTTTCGATTCGGGTTATGGTGGTTTGACTATTTTGGAAAAAATCAGAGCCGAATTGCCTGAATATGACTATATTTACTTGGGTGATAATGCCCGAACACCTTACGGAACGCGCTCTTTTGATGTGGTCTATAAATACACGTTAGAGTGTGTTACTCAATTGTTTGAAATGGGTTGTCAGTTAGTGATTCTGGCATGTAATACGGCTTCTGCAAAAGCATTACGCACCATTCAGCAACGCGATTTGCCGTTGTTAGATCCAAATCGACGTGTGCTGGGTGTGATTCGCCCAACGGTGGAAGCGGTAGGAGCAATGACCAAAAGCAAGCATATCGGTTTGCTGGCAACTTCAGGAACAGTTCAGTCTGATTCTTATCCACTTGAAATTCACAAAATTCACAATGATATTGTAGTTACTTCTGAAGCTTGCCCTATGTGGGTACCGCTCATTGAAAACAATGAATATAAGTCTGTCGGAGCTGATTATTTTGTTCGGAAAAATGTAGAACATTTGCTTGCTTCCGATTCGCAGATTGATACAATCATGCTTGGATGCACCCACTATCCATTGCTGGAAGAAAAAATAAAATCTTTGTTGCCTGAAAATATTAAAGTGGTGTCGCAAGGAGAAATCGTGGCACGGAGTCTGGTTGACTACCTTCAACGACATCCCGAGATGGAAAAGCTTTGCACGAAGAACGCTTCAATTCGCTATTTTTCCACAGAATCAGTGGAGAAATTTTCCACTTCAGCTTCTATCTTTTTGAACGATGAAATTCATGCTGAGCATATCGATATTAACTGACAATGATTAAAGCACATAACTCTGTTATTGATAAGTAATAACAGAGTTTTGCGCTTTAAATAATTTTTCGGTGGTTATATCAATGAGAAACAGTGAAAATGAATATCTCAAATGAATACTAACTGATTCTTCTTCATTGATTATACCAGCATCTTTTTTTCAAGAAACTCCTTAAAAACCTCTTTGTACGATTCAGAAATCGGCACATGAGCTTTGCCGAAGATAATGCGATTACGATCGACTACTCTAATTTTATCGGTTTGTACAATGAACGACCGATGCACGCGCAAAAACAGCTTGCCCGGCAGCATTTCTTCCATGGCTCGCATGGTGATGTGCGATACAATTGGCTTTTCTTCTCCTTCCATATAGATTTTTAAATAGTCTTTCAATCCTTCTATATACAATATCTTTTGAAGTTCTACCTGAATAAGTCGGTAATCGGCTTTTACAAAAATGCAATCTTTTGTTATATCTCCCATTTCGATAGAAGATTTTGTATACAACTGATGCCATTGCATAGCTTTGTTAGCCGATACCAAAAAATCTGCATAGCTAAATGGTTTTAAAAGGTAGTCGAGTGCGTTTACTTTATAACCTTCAATAGCATATTGTTGAAAAGCAGTTGTAAAAATAACTTTCGATTTTTCAGGAACTAATCGAGCAAATTCCATCCCACTGAGTTCGGCCATTTGTATGTCCAGAAAGATTACATCCGGTGGGGTGTTGTTTACCGCAGAGCTGGCAGCTATTGCTGACGAAAACTTACCGGTAAGTTGCAAGAAAGGAGTTTTACTTACATAGTTTTCAAGTAATCCAAGTGCCAACGGTTCATCATCGATAATAAAGCAGCTTAATGTCATAATGCATTGATTTGATTAAGTGGAATGATAAGTTCGGCAACAAAAATGTCGCCTTCTTTTTCAGTACGCAATATATGTTTGTGTGGATAAAGGATCTCCAGTCTGCGACGTAAATTCTCCAACCCAATGCCTGAGCCGCTTTGGTCGGAATCATCTTTGGGAAAATAGCTGTTTCTTATTGTACAGTTCAATTGTTTCTCTTTATTTTGATGAATATTGATATCTATAAACGATGACTGAGTTGGGCTTATACCGTGCTTAAAAGCATTTTCAATGAGCGTTATAAATAGAAGTGGTGCAACTACTTTGTTCTTTTCCGTTACATCTATATTTATTTTCATGTCAACGTCGGAGTTGAGACGAATTCGCATCAATTCAACATAATTGTGAATAAAATTCAACTCATGCTCTAACGACACAAAGTTTCCATTATTTTCATAGAGCACATACCTAAGCAACTTGCTGAGTTCGAGCATGGACTCTTGTGCTTTATCGGGACTAATGGCAATAAGTGCATAGATATTGTTCAATGTATTAAACAAAAAATGCGGATTGAGTTGTTGTCTCAGATTTTTTAGTTCTGCTTCAGTACGTTCTTTCTTTTCTTCCTGTCGTTCGGCTTCTGTTTTATACCATTTTCCTGTCATTTTTACCGCCATACTTAACCCTATAGTAAGCATCATACTAAATGAATCTACAATGATTGATAATACTTCTCTTGGCAATAAAGTTGGTGGTGGTTCTTTAAATTTTGGATTCATCGCATGAGCTGGTTCTTTCCAAAAAAGCACTATTGTAACAATAAAGAGTATCAATAGAAAATTATAGAAGATATATTTGCCAACTTTTTGACGGAACAGGAAATACTCAATCAGTACAAAGTAATTGAAGTAAAAAACCGAAGCCAACGATAAAATTACAACAAAATTATGCAATAGTTTTTGTAAAATATCCGAATCGTTAGATCTCCAGAAAATCAAAAATGGCAGACCAAAAACCATCCCCCATGCAGTAAAATGTATGAGAAACTGAACTATGTCTTTTTTGCGCGTTTGTGTTGTCATATTGAATTTCTGATTGACAAAGATAGGAAATAGTTACTTCTTGCAAGTGCTGTTGTGTTTCAAGTTTAATATTCTCACATTATTCATATCGCAGGGCTTCAATCGGATCCATTTGAGAGGCTTTTTTAGCGGGATACCAACCAAAGAAAACACCAATCATTGTACAAACAACAAAGGATATAATAACCGAATAAGGTTCTATCGAAATAGGCCATGATATAACAAGCTTAACTAAAAAAGAAACACCTATGCCAATTAACATGCCTATGATTCCACCAGTAAAGCTGATAAGGATGGCTTCAATCATGAATTGAGACAGAATATCCTTTCCTTTTGCACCAATTGCCATACGTAAACCGATTTCACGGGTTCGTTCGGTAACTGAAACATACATTATGTTCATAATCCCAATTCCTCCTACTAATAACGAAATTCCGGCGATACAAGCCAACAAAATAGTTAAAATATCAGTTGTTGATGTGAGCATTGAACTGAGTTCTTTTTGAGAACGAATATTAAAGTCATCCTGATCACTTGCTTTGAGTTTATGATTTGCCCGTAAAATAGTTTCAATCTCGTCAGTTGCTTTATCAGTCACATCCTCCGAAAGTGCCGAAGTATACATACCTTGAATATAGGTTATGGCTAGTATCCGTTTTTGAACAGTGGTGTAGGGTGCCAGCACAATATTATCCTGATCCATCCCCATGGAATTAAAACCCTTTTCTTTTATAGTTCCAATAATAGTAAACGGAATTTTATTAAACCTGATAACTTTACCAATAGGGTTCTCGCCGTTAGTGAACAGATTTTTTGTTATTGTTTTACCCACTAAACAAACCTTAGCAGCTGCAGCCACTTGCTGGCGCGAAAATACATTACCCTGATCAACGTTTAGTTTTCGAATTTCCAAATACTCAGGCGTTACTCCCGAAATAGAGGCCGGATAATTATTTCCGCCATAAATAAACTGCCCATTACTGGTAACCGATGGCGAACAGGCAGCTAAATAAGTGGTTTTATCGCGCAAAGAAATGTAATCATCCATTTTAAGCGACTGCATATCACTACTACTCTGACGTACACCACCCATCATTCCGGCTCCGGGTTGAATCATAATCATGTTCGATCCCATTTCAGAAATTTGAGATTGAATGCTTTTTTTCGATCCCTGACCAATGGCTAACATGGTAATGACTGAAGCCACACCAATGATAATCCCCAGCATGGTAAGAAAGGCTCTCATTTTATTATTGTTAAGTGCCCGAAGCGATATTTTTATAAGATTTCCTATATTCATAATTTCTTTTCTTTAGTCGATATTCAATTTCATGTTCGCGAGATATTCTGAAAGATAGATTAGCTCTGATTTATATTGTAGAAATTTTCTGAAGGATAAAATGACTCTGAATTATGCTTCAGAAGTTTTCTGGAGGTTGAACTGACTCTAATTTATGCTTCAGAAATTTTCTGGAGGTTGAACTGACTCTGATTTATGCTTCAGAAATTTTCTGAAGGTTGAGCTGGCTCTGATTTATGCTTCAGAAATTTTCTGGAGGATAAACTGACTTTGATTCATGCTTTAGAAAATTTCTGAAGCATGAATGGACATAATCTATGTCTCAGAAAAATTCTGAAGGATTAATCATCGCTCTTTGGCAGCGAATCCAACATTTTCTTTGCCGATTCTATATGTTCGTTTGCACTATCTTTAATCACTTTCCCATCGCGCAACACGATATTACGACTTGTAAATGCTGCCAGTTCGGGATTGTGGGTTACAAAGATGATGGTTCGTCCTTTTTTGTGCAATTCCTGAAACAATACCATGATTTCGTATGCTGTTCGTGTGTCCAGATTTCCAGTGGCTTCATCGGCCAGTATTAATACAGGATCGTTTACCAAAGCCCGGGCAATGGCTACACGTTGCATCTGCCCCCCAGACATTTGGTTCGATTTGTGGTATAATCGGTCACTCAACCCAACTGCATCCAATGCTTTTATTGCTTTATCACGACGTTCTTTGCTTGTATATTCAGGGTTGTATTGTAAGGGTAACTCTACATTTTCTAACGCAGTAGTTTTAGCCAACAGATTATACGACTGGAATACAAAACCTATTTTCCGATTACGCAATGTTGACCGTTCGTTTTTATTCATGCTGCTAACAGCTACTTCGTCCAGATAATATTCGCCATCCGAAGGCGTGTCCAAACAACCGAGCAGGTTTAGCATAGTCGATTTCCCCGAACCGCTGGTACCCATGATGCTCACAAATTCACCTTCGTTGATGGAGAACGAAACACCACGCAAGGCATGTACTATTTCATCTCCTACCAGAAAGTTGCGTTTAATGTCTTCTAATCGTATTATGGATTTACTCATGATATTTATTTTTTACCTCCACTTGGTCCGTTTTTACCTTTCATGCTTGGCATAAATGGACTTTTTTCGGCTGGACCGTTTAATAAGTCATCGGCAAGAGATTTTTGTTCAAGAACCACAATCTCGCTATCGGTTAGTCCTGATACAATTTCCGTGTTTGTAGCATCAGCATCACCTATCACAACGCTTTTGTTTCGTAGGGTTTTGCCATCTTGCACCCAAATCATTCGTTCATTTTCTTTCAGCTTTGCAGCTAATCCCTTATTTTCAGAAACTGTCAATTCATTTTTCTTTAGAGTTTCTGCATCGGGTTTAAAGCTGAATACTTTATTGGGTAAAGTCTGAACATTATTCTTTTCAACTGTGTAAATGGTAATGTTAGCCGTTAAACCCGGTTTAAGTTTCAAATTTTCATTTGGTGCATTTACAATAACCTGATAAGTCACAACATTTGATGTAACGGTTGATTTTAAACGAACTTGTGTTACTTCACCTACAAATTGATCATTTGGATATGCATCAACCGAAAACGAAACACGTTGACCATTTTTTACATTGCCTATGTCGGCTTCATCTACATTTGCCACCACTTGCATTTTTGTTAAGTCTTTGGCAATAGTAAACAACGTTGGAGTGCTGAAAGAGGCTGCCACAGTTTGTCCTTCTTCCACTGCCCGCGATAAGATAACTCCATTGATAGGGGAATGAATGGTGGCATAATCTAAATTTGTTTGGGCTTTCTTTAAATTAGACTGATTCAATTTGTATGTCGATTCAGCTAACTCATAATTGTATTTGGCTGTTTCAAAATCAATGTCGCTAATCATGTTTTTGTCGTGCAGTTCTTTGGATCGTTTGAAGTTCGTTAGTTGAAACTTATATTGAGTTTTGCTGGAATTCAGATTCAACAGTTGTGAGTTATAGTCCGACTGTAAGTTGGTTCTGTCGAGTTCAGCCAAAATTTGTCCTTTCTTTACTGTGGAGTTGTAATCCACATAAATTTTGGAAATAATGCCTGAAACCTGTGTACCTACTGCAATTTCAATAATTGGATCGATAGTACCCGTGGCGGTTACAGTTGTCGTAATTTTTTCAAGCGACAATTTGGTCGTATCTACCCTGTAAGCATCTTTGGGTGATTTTTTTTGGAAAAAGTGCAGTCCAATTGCCAGCACAATTATGCTTGCTGCTGAGATAATGATGATTTTTTTCGTTTTCATATTTTTTTAATTATGTGTTTTTAGTTACACGTTACGAGGAAGTAGATTAAGATTACATAGTTATCTTGTAACTCGTAGCTTGTGACAAATAATTTTATTTTATTTCCAATGGTATATCCTGATATAAATTCAGCATTTGTACGTTCATTATACTTAAATATTTAGCTTGAATCAGACTTTGTTTAGCTGAAAGCAGGTTGTTTTTTTCTGTCAATAGTTCCAGTGTATTTTTCAATCCAAGGTTAAACTGTTGCTCAATCAGGTCGTAACTGGTTTGCAATGCCTTTACTTTTTCATTTGCTGAAACATACTGACTTTGCGCCGATAGTGCGTCTTGATAAGACGATTCTATACTCGTAAGTAAGCTTTTTTCGGCATCCTGTAAATTCAATTGCGATGTTTTTTCGCTCAATCGATCCATTTCCACGGCTGATTTGTTGCTTCGATTAGTAAAAATAGGGATACTTACCGATAAACCTATTCCATCATTAAATCCATTTTGTAATTGCTGTCCGAAATTTAAATTGCCAGGCAAAGCTGTATTATGATTTGTCCCAATGCTGGCAGTTAAGTTTACTTTTGGTAAATATCCGGCTTTGGCTTTTTCAGTTTCGAGTGCTGCAACCTGAATGTTTAATTTGCTGCTTTTGAGTTGTGGCATTACGTTACGAGAATTCTCATAAATAGTTTGCAAAATAGGTAATGGCTTTAAAATATCTATATCGTTCAATGTTGGCAGTACAATATTGAGTTGATCCGACACGGTCAATTCCAATAATTGTTTTAAGTTCAACTTTTGAGTTTCAAGCGCATTTTTTGCAACCACCAACAGGTATTTATCGGAACTGTATTGGGATTCCAGTTTGGCTAAATCCACTTTCGAAATGCTTCCAGCTTTCAGCAGGTTTCCTCCCCGTTCAAATTGAAATTTAGATACTTCAACTGTGGCACTGTCAATGTTTACCGATTCGGCGGCATACAATATTTGCAGATAAGATTGCAAAATTGAAAATTGAATTGTTTTCTGCGAATACTGAACATTGAATTGACCTACCTGTTCAAGTAATTTTTGTTGACGGATGTTTTTTTCAGTCTTTCCACCATCAAACAGCAACAAAGAACTACTTATTCCGTAATCTCCTGAATAAGAACTAGACGATCCACCGCCCACTAAAAATGGACTGTTCGAAAAATTCTGATTGATCGTGCCATAAAGATTTGGCAACAGTTGCGCTTTGGCTTGTTTTGTCGAAACGTTGTTTTGCAGTAGTGAGATTTTACTTTTCTGAACCTGAATATTGTTTTTCAACGCGTAATCAATGCAATTTGTCAAATCCCATTGCGCCGGTTTTTCTTGCGCCGAAAGGTTGGTAAAAATCATTACCATGAAACTGATAAGGAAAATTTGTATTTTCATCTGTACGTAATGTGTTGATTCGGTGTCAAAAGTACGTCAAAGGATGAAATGCTTCAATTGTTTTCGACAGACAGGCGGATTATGTCGACAGAAAGGATTGAATAACTCTTCAACTGCTGTCAGAATTCTTCGGAATGCTGACTGGGTTGTCAATTTTGACACAAGTTGAGAATCTTGTCAGCAGTAGATATAAAAAAAAATAGTCGCCCTGCACATGCAGAACGACTATTTTTTGTTTACGTTTATCTAATCACTTAGGTTGCCAAAAGCAATTTTTAGGAGATACGATAGCTTCTTCGGCTTTCAGTAGCTTCATTGCTTTGTCCACTTCTTTACGTTCA
>Ga0302215_10001008_pt1 | contig 20482 bp, 18 predicted proteins | sample II_Fen_N3_1_FD_194580 | JGI IMG/M metagenome (GOLD analysis project Ga0302215, IMG submission 194580) | Peat permafrost microbial communities from Stordalen Mire near Abisko, Sweden - II_Fen_N3_1 | ecosystem: Environmental > Terrestrial > Soil > Wetlands > Permafrost | place: Sweden: Abisko... | reverse complement strand
CTGATATAAGGCTTTATTCTGCAAAAATAACATAAATTCCCGTAGTAAATCGTATTCATCCCTGGTTTTATAGACTGTAGCATATTTCCCATTGCCGGTTATCTCTTTCATCACATCCCAATCGTTTACAAAAACAGGAATGCCAACTGCCATTGCCTCAACCACTGCTATGCCAAAAGTATCGTGATCGGTTGCATACAGAAATGTGTCCAACTGATGTAAAATAGACGGAACATCATTCCTTGATCCTAAGAATGAGATTTTTTTGGATAGGTTATTCTGTTCACAGAAACGTACACAATCGTCATATAATTGAGGTGTGCTATCTGTACGTTTTCCAACAAAAACGAAATGAAAATCTACGTTTTGCTCTTTTAAAAGTTTAAGGAAACGACATGTTACCATCTGATCACGCACTTCATTGAAATTTCCTACTGCACCCAGTAAAAGAGTAGTCGTGGAAAGTTGAAGTTCATCCCGCAACGATTTTGAATCATTTAATAGTTGACCTGAATTATTATCCAATGCGTTGCTTTCATTCATGCGCACGGTTTCGGATACTTCCAACTTATCAAACGAAATGCCATTATATACCACTTGTTGTTTATGAGGATTTAAGTGATATTTTTGTTGATAGTAGTTGAGTTGTGTATCACTTACATAAATATTGGCATCGGTATGTTTTATAATAAATTGAAAAATCCAACTTCCCAATTTACTTTCATTAAAATCATACCCGTGAATAGTAAGAATAACCTTAATTTCAGTACCCAGACATGCCAGCCATGCATATAATGCATCAATGGGTTGTTGCGCATGGGCAATATGGATGTTGTTTTCTAATAATTGTTTCCGTAGTTGCAGGGTATATCCGACAAAGTTTAAGGAATGAACTTTAGCTATTTGCAAACCGCTTTCTTTAAAGTCTTGCTCCAAAACGCCTGACTTTCTATATAGCCCAATTGCATCCAGGTTGCTTTTACCTGCATTTCTGAACACATCAAGGAGCAGGGTTTCTGTACCTCCACGATTTAATGAGCCAAGTAGATAAGCAATGCGCATAATATAGTAGGTAGTTAATAGTAAGTAGTAGGTAGTTTTTAGTAGGTAGTAAGGAACTAATCAATCCCTAATAATCGTATTGCAGCTTCCGGAGAAACATATTTTTCATAATAAATACGGGCATTTTTCTCCAGTTTCATTCTGTATGGTTCGTTTTCATTCATGATTTTAATTGCTTCAATCAGCTCTTGTTGGTTATTGACAATATGAATGGATTCTCCGTGAATAAGCGGAGCTGGCAGATCATTGGATAAAGGTGTTGAGATGATTGCTTTTCCCATACATAGATACTCACCTAACTTCCAGCCATGGCAATTCCATACTGCAGGAGTATTAAAGGCAAAAAGTGATTTTTTAAGTTTATCTATGTATTCTGATTGTGAAAGTATTTTTTTTAAATGTAAGTGTTGATAACTTTCATTTCCTAGTTGACTTGGGATAAAACCTCCTTCGAAACAAATGTCGGGCATAGACAAACAGGTTTCCATAAAATCAGCCCTGATTTTATTGGTTGTTTCATTCAGTTTGTTATATTCATCACTATACCATAGCGTATTAGCTGAAAACACATATCCTTTTACCGGATTGGACAAAGGGTATTCTTCAATCCAAAGTTTATTGTTTTGTTTATAATATCTGGCAAAATAGCGTTTGAATTCTTTCGGCCTTACAATAAAGTAATTCTGTATTGAAAACAGAACCGACTCAAAAAAGGTAAATCCTCTGATACCAAAATTTGTAGCGAAACAAGCGAGCTTAGGAAATTTGGCTTTCGGTGTAATACCCCAATTTGTATTTACTTTACCATAAATATCTGCCCACTCATAGGTAGAGTTATCCAAAATCTCATTAAAATCACCATGATCGATAGACACTTTCAATGATTTTGAGGTTAATGAATCAATTATCAAAAATGAGATATTTAATACTTTTTCTTGTTTAACAAATAAGTTGAGTTGATTTTTGTTGGCAAATCTTACATTCTTTTTCCCAAATACAGATTGCAAGCCTATTATAAAATAGCTTGCATATGAAATGTCGATGATAGGATTTATAATAACTTTTCTCATTTCTGAATCTTTCTCTTTATTTTTGAAGCAATACGTATCAAACTGAACCAATACTTTACAATAAACTTCGGTAAAATCAGGTAATATATTCTGTACTTAAGTGGCTGTTTTACCCAATGAATTCCTTTCAAAACAGATTCAACTTCTCTTTTATTTTTATTACACAAATAATAGGGCAATAATCCATATACAGCCAATTTCTCATATAAATCCCGAAAATCCATATTATTCATTAACTCCCCATAATTTGTAAAAAGCATATGTTCGTAAGGTTCATATAATTTTTCGCCAATGGCTCTGTTAGCTAATTCCACATCCTGATTGTAATAAGCCAACGGCTTATTGAGCAAGGCTACGGGATATTTTATTGCCACCCGTACCCACAAATCAAAGTCTTCTCCTAATTTTAAGGTAGGTTTAAATCCATTTTCTTCGTCAAAAATTATTTTTTTCAGGACAGTCGCTCCAGTCCATAAAGGCATACAAAGCGTTTTATCGTACGTGCTGAAATAGTTTACAATCCCTTTTTGAAAGCCTCGATCAACTCCAATAGGTGCAATCCGCTTATGCCCGTTTTTTACAATAAAATAATTACTTCCATATATTCCGGCCTCGGGATACGCTTCTGTTAACTCCTTCATTTCTTCCAGATAAGTGGGTTCCCACCAGTCATCAGCATCCAGAAATGCAATATAATCATACCTGGCTAACTTCACCCCGTTATTACGAGTCAATGATACCCCCTGATTCAGTTGCTCAACAATATGTAGTTTTTCAAAGAGATCAGGTTTATTTATTTGTAACTCAGAAGCCGTAACCCATAACTGCATCAAGCTATGATCTGTAGAACCATCATCAATCACAATTATCTCAAACTCCTGATAAGTCTGAGCAAGTGCTGACTGAATGGCTTTTTGCACATATGCAGCTTTATTGTATAAAGGGATAATTATTGAAAACACTTTTTAATTGAAAATTATAAATGAACAGAAAATTTATGATTGTGATTGAATTGTAACTTTAATATTCAGTATTCTAACTACTTACTCCCAACTATTAACTGTTGTTGCAGCAAAAATAAATACTAAATGAAAGCAGTTTAATGCACAATAAAGTGTAAATAGATAGGCCTTTATACTTTTAAATAACCGGCCAGTTTTTTTTAATTGGAACATTAGATAAAGTGGATAGGATGTGTAATTCGATTCATAAGCAAAAATGCCTCTAAAGCCTTCTTTAAATCTATTGATACCCGATTTCTTCTTATTATTTGTATGATGATTGTCATATCCTCCAAAATCATATCGTTCAAACCCAAGCTTTTTAAAAAGCAACATATCGGCATAATGCAAATGTCGGTTTGAACGACCAATTAAGGCTTTTAACTGATTATCGGACACACTATCAATATCCGATACCGAAGACTCCAGACAAACCCGCTTGCTATTACTATCCAGAAAATACAAGTGAGCAATAATTACCTTCCCTTGATACCGACAAACTGTAATATGATAATTATCCAACATGACATCCCGTATTTTAAAATTACGCCAGTCTCTATTGGAACCAAATTTATTATACAACGGGATAAAATCGTCTAATGATGCATCCTTATCAATTTCAACCATCTTATCCCTGATAGACCTGTTTATCTCATAAACTGTATTCTTCCGGAATGAGCGTAACAGCTCTACATCAGATAATTTAAGAGAGTTTATCAAGGTGTTTATTTCTTCCTTTACAAAAAAGAAATAGCTGTAACTTGAACTTGCACTTCTGAATGTAGTAAACAATCCTTCTTTCAATGAAGGCTTCCCGGCAAAAAAAATCATTTTTACCGGAATAAATTTTGACTTGAGTTTTAGAATAACCATAGTTTGAAAGCTCTTATCTTACAGCTTCATTTAAAAATGTGTGTAAATGTCTAAAATAAAAGTTGATTTTAATATTGTTGTAACTTCAAGTAAGTTATTTAAAAATCAATATGGCATTAACTCTTTATAGTCAATTATCAATTGAAATCCAAATCATTAATATCAAAAAACAAAGATAATTAAAAAGCGAATGTTATTTATTTTAATGACTAATGAAAATATTTATTAACAGAGTTTGATTCAGTAAAAGGAATTTATTAATAAAAGGAGTTTTTAATAACCAATAATTCTCGATAGTATTGATTTTTCTTCCATAATTCTAAAACGACTGTTCTTTATTTCCAAACCATTTTTCCAGTTTAAATATAACTCTCTCCATTAACCAAAATCCTTTTCGAGATAACAGATATCTGTTAACTCGTTTTATCTGATCTATTTGATAAGCCCAACTTTCGTAATCGGTTAAAATAGAAATAGGTAATATATCAGAAAGTACTTGTCGCCGTTCCTGTTTTTCCAATTCTAGATTAGCATTACTAATACCATTCATATCAAAAATGGAAACATCTATATCTATGTAATCTACTTGGACATTATTCATTATAAGTACCTGCAAGTACCATTTCCAATCAGACACAATCCTCAGCGTTTCGTCATACAATCCATAAGTATCAAACAAACTTCGTCTAATGTAAGCTGGAGAATGATTCAGCGTACCGGTATAAAAGTCAAGTAAAGTAGGCATTCGTCCCTCAAAACCACGATCTCTGAGTATTCGGGTGGGAAGTTCTTTCAGCATATTTCCATACAAAATTTTGGCTCCAAATGATTCTCTTGATGTGGACGTAAGAGAACTCAACATTCGTTCAGTCACATCCAGTGATGTAAATATATCACCCGAATTCAAAAACTGAAGATATTCACCCTTAGCAATTTTTATTCCTTTATTCATGGCATGGTAAATTCCGTTGTCAGATTCACTTATCCAAGTGAATTGTCTTTCTCCTCTATCCTTTTTAGAGTGGAGATGAAATGAGTCAAAACTTCTTATAAGTTCAATACTACCATCAGTTGAATTTCCATCTATGACAACATATTCAAATTCACAGGATGTTTGTGATAAAACACTCTCCATAGTTTTTTTTAAACCTGAAGCATTGTTGTAATTTATGGTTATGATAGAGAGTTTCATTTGGATAGTTTCATTATAGTAATATCAGCAATTTGTGCAATCGTATCTTTAGTAAGCTGTTGAGTCTCAATAGCAAACTGATTAGTGGATTCGTTATTTATAAAATCATTTTCCAATGGATACAATATTAGAGATTTATGGTTTTTTGATTCTAATAAAGAGTTTACTGTTACAAATTTAAATTTTTCATCTTTCAATATATAAGCAAGATAAGCTTGTAATGAAGATTTTTTCCAATCACGGAGTTCATTGTTCCAAAAATGTTTTTCAGAGGATTTAGCTTCATACCAAACTAATTGATACCCTGCCGGCACATAATTAGCAATATGCTCTATTGTCGGATAAGTATCTTTACGTTTCTGTTGATTGTCTCTTATAATAGTTGGAAGTTTAACAAGATAAAATAATGCAAAAAAAGCCATAAGGCCAAAAGCTCCAAACGGTTTAAGATAATGAATCAACCAATACACAATGGAAGGTGTAATTAAAATTACTGCAGGCAAATAATAATAGGTATAATTTAGTTTTAAAACCAGGCACGCACCAAAATAGGCTAAACCAGCAAATAATAATCCATCATAAAATAGACTATCACGGATTTTTATAAAAATATAGCATAAATACGAAAGAAAAACAAAATAATGGCTAAGATTACGATCTTCTGACCCCAGATCATTCTCAAAGACATATTAATCCAATTGTTTTCCCCATGATTACCTGTATATGGTGACACAATGCCACGGTAAACAAAAAAATAATAAAGTATTACAAAAATAAGTGAGTTAACGACTAATATCCATTGAAATATACGGTTATTGGATGATAAATTCTTCCAATTTAAAACAAGATTCGTAATTGCAAACACGAGTAATGCTCCAAAAAGTGGTTCTTTGCAATATACCATATATACAGCACACAGTAAAGCTATAATACCATAATTCCATTTGTTAGTCTTATAGAACTTCCAGGTAAAAAACATAAATACAGCTAGCAAAGTTACAACGATGCGTTCAGGAAAAATAACATCTAAAAAAACAGGATAAATTCTTTGAATTAAGAAAAGCATTGTACATACAACTATCCATATATTTAAAATACTGTTATGTCCAACGATTACAATTTTGTTCAGTAAAAAAATAAAAGCTATCACAAAAATTATAAAACTGACAGCATTCAAAATATAATGAGCGGTAGCAGTATAACCGAATGGTATATAAATTAATATATTATAACTAAAATGACATAATGGACAAAATCTTCCCTCAGCAGGAATTATGTGATGAGAAAATTCTTCTATTTTACTTATAGCAGTAGTTCTCAACCATTCAGCTTGGTCACCAAACAACCAATTAGCTTTATAGACGACAAAAAATGTCAATACAATGACTACTATACTCAAACATCCATAAGCAATTAAATTATTCCATCTAATAAAATTAATTTTCATCCGATTATTATTTATTTTACTAAAGCGTTTTTACTTATTATGGTGAAAATGGCGAGTTTCATTATAGTGGGAGTTCAAAAGTGGAGTATATAATTGAGATAAAGTTATTTTTTAAACTGAATTTTAAGAGCTAATAAAAAACCTCCAGAAATCATAGCAACAATAAAAATTAATTTTAAGGGTCCAAAAAGATGGAACCAAACACTTACTCCAACAATGGACAATAATACAGATCCAATGAAATATTTTTTCTCATTTGATATATGTTTTTTTCGATAAATCAATGCGATGCTTAATAGGTAAATGAATGCGCTTAAAAACAGATAAAGAAATAAATTAAGAAAGCGTATGAGAGTTGCAAAGGAAGTGGTTTGTATTACTCCATTCAAGTGAAATAATTTAGACAACAGATTTATTTCCATGTTAGATTCCAGTCTCTTTGTTCCTGAGACTTCCCCGTTGTTATATAGTTGTGCGAAAGTAACGCATTTTAAATAACTTAATGTATTTATCGTTGCGAGCAAACTATCTAATTGAACCAATGAATATCTTTTACCAAATGTATAATTATGAAACATAACTACCACTACACCTTTTCTGCTTTTATTATGTTCCAGTACAGTCAGTAGCGTACTAAAATCTTCAATGGTCTCGGGGAAGTAGTTGACATGAACATTAGACCAGGATTGACCAACACACAAAGCAGAAGATAAGACTTTTATTCCAGTTTGTGACATTACATCCAGGGTATTGGAGTCATAAGAATTCCATGGAGGAATAAAGGTAACCACCTTGGTATGAAATATTGAATCCAACAGAAATTTACCCTTAAACATACGTCTATATTGTTCGTTTTTTTCTAAAGTCTCGAATTCTCCAACAATTAATTTCTGATGTGTAAGTCCGTGCTGTGCAATTTCAATGGATTGATCTGAAACATCTTGTTTTAGTACCGGAAGTAGTTTGTATTTTTTTTCAAGTATCATATTTTCTTTTGAATCACAAGGTATAACCCCTAAAACCAATGGAATACGATGCTTTTGAAAAATAATTAGAACTTTTTCATCTAATGAATTACTCTTTAGCATAAAATCATCATAGCGGAAAACTAATTTAATGTTTTGAGCTTGAAGAGAAATAGAAAATAAAATAAAATGTATATATATGAAGAATACTCTATTCATGGACAATATCAATTAAAATTATAAAAAAATCAAGTAAAAAAATACATAATTATCAAATTAATTTCATATATAAATCTCTATACAATTCACCAACTTTAGACATACTATAATTTTCTAAAACCTTTTTTCTAGCATTAATTGAAAGAGTATTATTCTTATTGTTTTCCAAACACCAGATGATTCCTTCAGCCAAATTTTCTGCTGAATATGGATCAGCTAAATATCCTGTGATTTTATGATCAACCACCTCTTTAATACCTGAACAATTAAAAGCAACTACAGGAATACCACATGCCATGGATTCAGAGGCTGTTTGTCCAAAAACTTCTGACAAAGATGGTACAACCATGACATCGGAGGCATTATAAGCAGTAACTATTTCCATTTCATCTAAAAGACATCCTAAATAATGAATAGGAATTAGAGTTTTAATTTCTTGCATTGGTTTATCTGAACCAAATATTACCAATTCCAATGAATTACAAGCTGTATATTTTTCCAAAAAAGAAATTGCAGCAAGCAAATAATCAAACCCTTTATTTTTGTCCTTAATCGCATTCATTGCTCCAAAAAGAATTTTTTTCTTAGTTGGATCTAATTTCCAGTAATCACAGGCCTCTGGTTTGCTGAGAGGTTTGTAAATATCTGTATCTAAACAATTCGGGATAACTGAAACATCAAATTTTTTTAACAACGAACTGTTTTTAACACAACTTTCTAACCATTTACTTGGGGTAACAATGTGTAAGTTTAACGATTGGTAGGCTTTTTCCTTTTTTAACCAAATAGAGTGACTTATATCATTTGGATTATCTGAATTTAAAAAAGGACATTTGCCACAGGAATCTTTGTAATTATCACAATTGTAAAAAAAATGACAAACCCCTGTAAATGCCCAGCTATCATGCAAAGTCCAGACAATTGGTTTGTTGATTTTTCTGAGTTTTTTAATATTTAAAAAACGTAAATTTATCCAATGTAAATGAAGTATATCATAATCTAATTTCTTTAAAGCACCATAAAGTCTAACAGAACGTAAATCTGAAAGAAATACATTTTCTTTATTCTGATATTTAGCCCATTGATAGTGTTGGATTTTGTTTTTTAATTTATATTGAAGATATAAAAAAGCAGAATTGAAAAAGTTTTTAGGGACAAATTCAAGAAGTGAAATAACCGAATCTTCCTTAGATAACTTATTTTTTACAAACAGTTGAGAATTTACATTTAATTTATTTACAGCTTTATGAATTCTAAATGCAGCCCGAGCAGCTCCACCTGACACATCTGAAGTATTAACTGAAAGTATTTTCAATTTTTTTTCCATGCATTCTTTTTTTGTTTATAAAAGATAAGTAATTTATTTAACAAACCTTCGTTATTCTTCATTGCGTCATATAACCAACTGATAATTCTTCTGTCTATTCTTTTTTTGTATGATTTGGTCATATACAAATAATCTTTCTTTTTGTTTACAATTATTTGTTTAGGATGCGATAACGGAAAACATGGATAAACTTGACGCTGACCTTTATTATCTTCTTCTCTCGTATGAGTAGCTTCAGCATCAAATCCAATATTCGAAATCATATTTTTTTGTGGTCTAATTGCTAATCCATTATTTAAAAGCAAATGGATCTGCATTTGATAATCCCAATAATCTTTTTTTTTGGTATCTGCTTTTATTTCTTTCACTTTAGATAACCACCAGTTTATCTCGGCAGATGAATAAAATTGTTCGTTAATTATATTCTTAAAAAATTTCACATCAACACTTTCTAAATCAAGACTAAATTTATTCCAAGCTCTTTTCCATGTTGCCCATGCCCCTCCGGTAAAATATTTAGAAAATAAATACGAATCATTACACAGATAATTATCATGATACGTTGTGGCACCTATTGCCATCACATTTTTATAATTTGTATATCTATTCAATAGGTCATCACAATATTTAAAAAAATCTGAATGAGGTAAACAATCGTCCTCCAAAATTATTCCCATATCTACATTCTCGAAAAACCAGCTTATTCCAGTTACTGGGCCTTTTCCACAACCCATGTTCTCATCTAAATATAAGGTTTTAAATATACAATCCCATTCAAGAGGTTTCTCAAAGATCTGTCGAACAGCTTTACATTTTTCAACATCACTTAAATTTATTTCTCTCGCTCCATCTTGAAATACAAAAACATATTTTGGACGTTGTTTTTTTATTTCATCCCAAACTCTCTGTGTATGAATTGGTCGATTAAATGTGAGAAGTAAAACAGGTATTTGTAAAATTGAATTCATAAATTACTCTAAAGATTTTTCATTATGCATATCAAACCAATAAACATATGGTATTCTAAACGTAAAAAAAATAGCACCAATCATATCACGTATTGACATACTTGTAAATGTTTTGTCATATTTTAATAAAAAGATATTAATTATACCTGCCTGAACATAAGATATAAAGGATTGTTCAGATATTTTTTTTGACAATTTAGAAATGTATTTTAGTTTTTTATCACCTCCTACAAAAGATCCTATAACATTTGATCTATCCTTAAAACTTTGATTAATAGCAAGAGACTTTTCCCCTTTTAGTAAATTAAGCATACAACACCACATTTTTCTCCAACTACTTATTTGTTCAATTTTAAATGAAGTATTTTTCAAAATTGCAAATGTACAAACATTTGAATGTCTTCTCCAAATTGAAAGTTCCTGATCTGTAGAAACATAAGAATTTCTCATACAAGCATTTAAAACTAAAACATAATCAAATGACAAATTTCCTGAATTTTGATAATTAATTAACAAACTTCTTTTAAATAAAAATGTATGTCCTTTTAGATTATTCTTCCACATCAGTTTTTCAATCGGGTACATCATTTCATATGAAGCCTGTTCATCTCCATCTTCAAAAAGAATTTTTTCTTGTGAAAATGACAAGTCTTTATCTTTAATCAACGATTGTAAAATTTCAATTTTATCTAACGACCAAATATCATCTTGATCTGATGGTGCAATATACTCACCTGCTGCCAATTGGAAAGCTAATTTAAAATTATTATGTGCACCTAAGTTTTTTTTTGTTTGGTACTTTTTTATCAGTTTTGGATATTTAGTTGCGTATTCATTTATTATTTTCCACGTGTTATCAGTCGAACAATCATCTTGAATAACTAGTTCATATATAGGATATGTTTGATTTATAATAGAGTCTAACTGCTCACTCAAATATAAATCGCCATTATATGTAGCCATAACAATAGATATTTTCTTGGTCATAGAATTAATGTTAAATAAAAAAGTTACGTTTTATTTTCAATTATTGAATCAATGATGCCTTATATTTTTCCTAAAATTTCTTCTTGAATTAAATTTAAATTTAACAACGAAATAATATTCTTTATTTTAAATTCATCTAATTAATCTTTTTATATTTGCAGCAAATTTTCTTAAATTGTATTGTATGAAGAATAATTTAAAAGTCATTATTAAAGCTTTATATTTATTTTTTGAACCCCCACAATATTCATAAATACACCATTGCATAGTGTCTTCATAATATTTTCGAACTTCAATCGTTTTATTCTTTTCAAATAATTCATTAGCAATTTTAAATGCAATTTCGCATTGATAAGTCATTGATGTCATACTATGCATTCCTTCTCGATGAATTTCCCGTACTCCCCCAACAAATGCAAATAAATACCCTTTACCCGATTTTAAAAGATGATAAATCTGGTGCATATCACGATAATATTTATACTGCAAGGGAGTATAAATATTAAATGCAGTTTGTCGATATACCATTGTCAATGGCTGTGTTATCCAATTATCAAAAAACATATCTATAGTAATATCAACACCTGCAGTATCTATTTTTTTAAATAAATAATCACAATTATCAACTTTAAAACAATCTAATTCTAAATAATGATGTTGGTATCTATGGAAACAAACACTATAATCATGATGTGATTCCAAAAAATCCACCTGCTTTTGTAATTTAAATGGATCAGTCCAATAATCATCTCCTTCACAAAAAGCAATATATTTTCCTTTTGCCATTAGCATAGCACGACGTTCATTCGCAACAGCTCCAACATTGTTATCCGAGATAATAAGTTTTATTAATTGTGGATATTGCTTCTCATATTTTTGACAAATTGCACGTGTATTATCTGTACTACAATCTTCAGCTATAATGAACTCTATTTGAAAGTTCAATTTTTGAATCAAAACTCCTTCAATAGTTTTTGCAATAAAAGATTCGTGGTTATAGGTAATGGTTACAATACTTACTAAGAGTTTATCCATTTTTAAATCAGTGTATATTCTTTTAATAATTTTTTTGTTCCTTCTTTCCCATTATGCATCAACACATCAATGATTGATAATTTTGAAATGAATTTATTGTTAAATTGTTTATACATAAATTCATTTGATTTCAAAAATTTCAAATCAATCCCGTTTTGAGCAAATTCTTCCTTGTCATATAAATTTTGTCCACCAATCGCATTAATATAAATATTGGAATTTTCAATTTTGCACATTTGTAATATACGTGCCACCTTTTTAATCGATTGAATTTCCATCAAATCTGGTAACTCATCAAAAGTCCCAAGTTCCGAAGAGATCAGACTCTTTTCTAGACTAAAATATTTTGAATTATCACATGTAATTTCAGTCTGAATGTCAAGGAAACGTGCAATAGAAATAATTGATTGCGAATTTAGATCAAATAGAAAATTGTACTCAGTTTGCAAAATATCCTCCAATAGCTGAAATACTTCATCAAAAGAAACTGAACCTTTATAGTTCATATATATTGTTTTCAATAATTTTTTTTTCCATTCTAGATGATTATCTATTTGGACATCAGATATTAATATATTTGAACTTTTATGAATTAAAGGAACTAAAATTTGTAAAATATCTCCATTTTTCAAAACAATTTGATTTCTATTTAGCCTTCCTTTTTTGATAAAAGTAACATTTCCATATAAAATATACTTGTCTACTTCACAGATTGCTTGGAAATAACCAATATAAGGAAAAAAATAAGGTTGCATAATAGCAAGTTTCATATCCCTATTTCTTTATAATTAAACAAATATTCTTAACATCTTCGTCACTTAAGTCTACATATATAGGTAAACAAATTACATTGTTGGCGGCTTCATATGCTATTGGAAGGTTTTCAATTAAAGCAGACGGCAAATCCCTGTAAGGTTCAAAACTACTTATTAGTGGATAAAAATACCGACGTGTAAAGATATTATTTTCTTTTAATTTCTCATACAATGAATCACGATCCATTCCATATTGTTCTTCATTAATTAGGATCGGAAAATAGGAATAAGTATGTGTCACATTTTCAATTTCCGAAAGGAACCTAATTCCAGGAACTCCCTCCAATAAACTGCGGTATAGTTGGGTGATTTCTTTACGTTTTGTAATAAATCCATCGATATATTTCAATTGAAGTAAACCATAAGCTGCCTGTAGTTCATTTAATTTAGCATTAATCCCGGGCTCTTCGACTATGGTTTCATCCTGGAAGCCAAAATTTCGAAGGTTATCTATATGATGTTTCATTTGGGCTGAATGACAAATAATGGCACCACCTTCAATAGTGCTATATACTTTAGTAGCGTGAAAACTCAATACAGATAAATCACCATAATCCAAGACAGAAACACCTTGTTTTTTAACACCAAAGGCATGTGCAGCATCGTAAATTACTTTCAGTCCGTGTTTGTCTGCAATTTGTTGAATCTCGTCCATTTTACAAGGATTTCCATAAACATGTACAGGCATAATAGCAGTAGTACGGGGTGTTATGGCAGCTTCAATTTTTGACGGATCAAGATTCAAATATTCCGGTTCAATATCTACAAAAACAGGTGTGATTTTATTCCACCATAGAGAATGAGTTGTAGCCACAAAACTGAAAGGTGTAGTTATAACTTCACCTTCAATCTTTAAAGCTTGTAAAGCAGAGATTAAGGCTAACGTTCCATTCGAAAACAAAGATAAATACTTTACTCCCAAATAATCAGCCAACTCTTTTTCCAATTTTTCATGAAGAGGTCCATTGTTGGTTAACCATTTCCTTTCCCAGATGCCTTCTAAATAGAAAGTAAATTCTTCTAAGGGAGGTAAACAGGGAGAAGTGACTGTAATTATTTTTTGCATCCCGGTATAAATAATTTTATAATCATTATTGCAATTGGAGGACAATAGCGTTTAATAGATCTCCAATTGAAACGTTTTTTATTTTCTATCTTTTCAATTTCTGATTGTATATAACTTTGTAAAGATAGAAATTCAACGTTATATTTCAATTCAAAATACTTGTTATATGATTCTGCACAATCATATTCCATTTTAAGTCTCATTAGCCTGTTCATTTTTGACCATTCGCCATTATTATGAACCCTATAAACAGACATAATCTCTCCAAGTTGACAAATTAATCCATACTGAGCAACAGCCAAATTCACCATCCAATCTGCTATATTCATATTGAATATTGTTGGATCTATTTTATCTAAAACCGTTTTTCTGTATACACAAGTTGAAAAGTTTCCAATACAATTACCAGAAGCTAAATTCTTAACTGTGATATATTTGTTATTTGTATTTAAATTTTCATTATCTACCTGAAACATCTTACTTTCTTGTAAATAGGACACGTTGCGATTATAAGTCATAACACATTCAAAATGGGTATCCAAGAAATCAATATGTTTCTGTAAACGGTAAGGATCAGTCCAATAATCATCACCTTCCAATACTGCAACATATTCCGAACTTGCAGCAGCAAAAGCACGTTGATAATTCTTAACTAAGCCAATATTTTCTTGTTGTTGAAAATAACGAAATGCAAACAAAGTTTTAGATTCGTATAATTTAATAATGTCCAATGTTTCGTCTGTTGAACAATCATCTGCCACAATCACTTCTACATCATAATTAATGTGTTGCATTAACACACTTTCAATTGCTTCTCGAATATATTTTTCGTGATTGTAAGTTATTAGAATTACACTGACTTTCATAATTTATTTTTAATCAATTTTCACCCATGATTCTGGATAAATGTCATTAGATTCATATAAAAGAGAAAATTTTCTAGGAGTTATGACAATCTTTTCAGTATTATCATTTAACCATGCTCCCCACCAACTAAATGTACTGTTTGCATTAATATTATGCTTACATTTACTGATAAGATACATATCTTTCCATGAATCTTTTGCTTTATTATTATCTACTATCATAGAATTTGGTATATCAAAATTTTGCTTAACCCAAACAATATCATCCGAAAAAATAAAATAAAATGGTTTTTCAATCCTTTCCTCTATATAATTTATTGCTTTTTTATAATACTCAATTGTAGATACATCTTTAAATGGAGTTTGTAAATAATCACATCTTCGTATATGAATAGAAACACTTGTTCTTTCACAAACTTCTTTTAATATCTCAAGATTCATAACATCCAGTAAATTAACATTAAATTTAAAACTATCATTAATCTGAGTTTTAATGTTACTAAAATATTTTTCACTGTGCCAACCTCCATAATAAAAAAAAGTTCCAATAGTTTTATTCAATAAATAAGACGAATCATAATCATAATTTGAATTTTCCACTATTAAATTCACTCCTAAATATTTTAATATCGTTTTTAATAACTTTCCCTTTCTTCCTTTATGAGATTCTGCATAATCAAACAACCCATACACATAATTTAATAAACTATTAATATGTCCTCTTGACTCATTTATACTGAAGACATCCTCTAATTCAAAATTATTATGTTGATTAACATTTTTATCTGGAAAATACAAATATTTCACTTGTGAATCATACTGCTTTTTAGCTAAATAAAATGCATATTGAGACATTTGATTGCCTAACCCATTGAATATTAAAATTATATTCATAATAATTCTTCAGTAAAAACAATTAAATAATAGTATATATTACGTTTTTAACTTTTTCTCCTATAAATCATCCAATTGTTTTTCCCAAATTATTTAATATTATTTTAACTATCAGGAATGAAGAAGAGTCAAGATATTTAAAATTAAACATTTTGAGGAAAGTACCTCTCAATCAGAAAGTGTTCGTTTTTTTGAATTATCATATATTTCTCTTGTTTCAATTTGACCAGAATTAAATAAACTAAGCCTTTAAATTTCTTAATTCCATTTTTGTTTAACCATTTGTAAATGAAAAATAAGGTCTTTAAAAAAATTCTTTTCAATCGATTTCTGTATAGATATAAAAAAAAATCATTAGATAATTTTAACGAAATGTTTGAATAAAGATATAATTGGAGAAAATATGCATATATAGGTAAAATATCAACTTCACTGATATTAGGATAATTATAAAATATTTTTAAAATTATCATTTTCTTTTTTATTATATTGAAATTGTTATTCAACTCATTGCCTCCTATATTCCCTTGATCGTGTTCTCTCCAAAGAGAATCAGGTTCATGATTGCAATAATCAAACTTTAAACCTGACAAAAAACATTTCACATGAAAATCAATATCTTGATATACTTTAATATTTTCAGACCATGTGATCTTTCTATTTACCAAAGTATTTCTTCGATACATAGGATTCAAGGTATTCCATGGAATTGTAAAATTGAAAAATTGAGGTAATACATTTTTTGATTTAAAGGTCGAAATTACTCTGTAATCATTCTCAACACTTACAGGATATAGGCCATAAATGCCATCTGCGACACAAAAGTCAAGTTCTGAATGTTTTAAAATAAACATAGTTCTTTCCTTTAGTGCATGAGAAAAAAGTATATCGTCCGAATCTAAAAATATTAAAAATTCTCCATTAGCATTAGCAAGTCCAATATTGCGACAAGTAGGAGCACCCTTTGGTTCTCGTTCCCTATTCAAAAGCTTAAATCGTATATCCTTCATGCAATATGATTCTACTACTATCAAAGTATCATCAGTAGATCCATCATCAACAATTATGCACTCCCAATTTTGATAGATTTGATTTATAAGAGAATCCAAAGTATCTGATATTAAATTTGCTCTATTGTAAGATGGAATTATTATTGATATTAAGGGGTTCATAAGAAATTAATTCTACAATGATAATTTTTCAACAAATATATTTTCTAATAATTTCAAAGACTTCATCAAAACATTTTATTTTGTATTAGTTAATATGGACTGTAAATAATGGAAATTTACACATAAATTACATTGAAGTTAAAAACTTCAATGTTTCACTACAGATTAAAAAATGCTGTTTACTTCCTCTATACAAAGCACTTGAATACCTAATGTTCTTCTCATCTAATATACACGTCAATTCTTTTGCCGTTTCCTGCTCTCCTACTCTTTCAAAATCATCAATAATAATACAAAAACTATCTGACAAATTATTTTTAGCTAAATATAAAATCTGAGAACGGGAATATCGAGGTGATCCGAATGGTGCATCCACAACTATTAAATCATATTTCTTTCCATTAAAAATAGAATTCAGACCTTTATAAGTCAATGTTTTCTCGCCTTTATACAAAATTTCTTCAAGTTCAACATTCCAAATTACAAAATCATAATCTTCATTAATACTATTCTTAAAGAAACTAATCCATTCAGGATCATGCTCGCAAGTTAAAGCATTTACATCATCATAGAAATGTGCATATTGATGGATTAATTTAGATGATTGTCCTAATCCAAACTCTAAAATAGATTTTGGACTAACATCATTTAAAACTCTATATAAAGTATAAAGAAATGAATAATCAACAGCCCAACCTCCTGGCGAAAAGCTTTTATGCTTTAACCATATACTATCAGCAATAGTATTATTGAAAATAAAGGCTTTTAATAATTCATCTTCTTTTTGAGAAAGAGAATCCAAAGATTTTTTTATATAAATTTGATTCTCGATTAGCTGATTTATACCTAACTGCTTAAGGATAATTTTTTTTGTTTTTCTAAGCATATATTATTCAATAGTGAAATCTGTTATTAAACACCCTTGTCGCTCAGGAATAATCCTACCATTTTTATAAAAATCGTGAAATACAACATTTAGTTTTGCAACATTAGCAATCCAGTCAGCAACTTCCAAATTAATTTCGCAGTAAAGATTTATATTATAAGATCCTTCGTTCAACAATAAACGATTGATTTTAAATACAATATAATTTTTTTCAGTGCTTATTTTATCAAAATACATAAACGTACTTAACCAGGTAACACGTTCATCGAGTATATTATTAATGCCAATGTCTATTCTGGACGCATCAATGGTAGAAACTTTTTTTTGAATGTCAAAAGACACTTTAATATATATTTCATCTCCAATCTCAAATGTATCTCTGGTAACTCCATTTGTATCAAAGAATTCAAGGTTTGAAAACCGTAAAATTCCATTTCCTTCGCGATCCTTTACATCGTATATAGATATTTTTGAACGTACTTCTTGTTCTCGTATATATTTATCAATAACATTATCAATTTTACCGGCAAAATCAACAATGCCATTTTTTAATATAATGCCGTTTTTACATAAATTTTTAACCGCAGTCATATTATGACTCACAAACAACACGGTCCTCCCCTCCCCTCTACTCACATCCTGCATTTTTCCGATTGCTTTCTTCTGAAATTCAGCATCCCCTACAGCCAGCACTTCGTCAACAACAAGTATTTCCGGGTCGAGGTGAGCGGCAATGGCAAAACCAAGGCGTACGGTCATTCCGCTGGAGTAACGCTTGGCAGGAGTATCTATATAGCGTTCTACGCCTGAGAAGTCAACTATCTCATCAAACTTGCGGTTAATCTCGGCCTTTGTCATACCCATAATGGCACCATTCATGTAGATATTCTCGCGTCCGGTCATTTCGGGGTGGAATCCTGTACCTACTTCCAGCAAGGAGGCAATGCGTCCATGAGCTTTGATTATTCCGGTAGTGGGTGCTGTTACTTTGGATAGGATCTTGAGCAGGGTTGATTTACCGGCACCGTTTTTTCCTATTATTCCCAATACATCACCCTGCTGCACTTCGAAATTTATATCTTTCAATGCCCATACGTAGTCGCTTACTCCTTTGTGGGCACGGTCGTTCACCTCACCGATCTTTAGGTAAGGATCTTCCTTGCCCCGGATAGACGTCTGCCACCACCTATTCAGGTCATGGCTGATGGTGTGGGTGGATACCAGACCCAGGCGGTATTGCTTGGATATATTTTCGAATTTAATTGCTGTTGACATATATACTAATTACACTTAAATACAAATTACACGAATTTAAAAACAAATTACACGAATTTTAATACGAATTTCACGAATTGATGTGAATTACACGAATTGGTAGTCGAATACACAAATGTAATCATAAATCTCATAATAAAACAGCTTTTTAATAGTTGTCATTCCCCATTCCAATTAAAATATGCTGTGTAGAATTGAATTGAATATAAGTTTAACAATCATAATCTGATATTAATTCGTGTAATTCGTATTAATTCGTGTAATTCGTGCTTAACTTAATTCGTGTAATTCGTATTAAAATTCGTGATATTAGATTTTAAATTCGTTTTACACTGAATAATATCCATGGACTTTGCGAATACCATTTCCATAATCCGAACACCTGTTCTATTTTCTCAAAGACAGAAACAAATATGGAGTTAGAACCCAGTGGTAATGGAATCCAGTTCATACCTTCCATATTTTCAATTTCAAAATTACAGGCACGAAGTAAAGTCTTAAACTCATGCAATTCCATTTCTTTATAAGGATGAAATCCATTTTTCCAGTGTCTTAGCTTCCGAAGATAAAAACGCCAACTGCTTGGATTGGTATAGGTAAAAATAAATCGCCCGTTATCCTGAAGAATCTTATTTACCTTATTTAAAAATATCTCCCAATCCTGGAAACTGCCCAATGCTTCAATACAAAGTATGAGGGAGAAAGAATCGTTGATTTCAGCATGTGTAAAATCAGAATGAATTGTTTGTATTGTATTATTGCGTTCTGTTATTAATTCAAGGGCATCCCGGTTTATATCCAGCACTTGTATGTCTGTGGAATATTGACACAGCGGGATTGCGAATCTTCCTGACCCCCCGGCAATATCCAGGATCTTTTCAAAATGACCATTCCCATTTTCAACAATAAAGTTAAACTCACGTCTATATTTATAATATCCAACTTTATTGTTATAAGCCTTTTTGTCTAAATAGTCCCAGTTATATGGCATAATATTAAAATGATTTTCACAGATTGAAGAAAAGATTTTCACAGATAAGACGCAGTATCCTATTTTCTCATACTGTTTTATCTGTGTTTTTTTATCTGTATTTTCTTATCTGTGTTTATCTGTGTTTTATTATCTGTGATTATCTGTATTTCACTGTGTTTATCTGTAATTATCTGTAATTTATTATTCTTTTATAATAAATAGTTGGTGCTCCAAAGTTTACCAAATATGCTATTTTAATTTTAGTAGCTTTAAGATAATTAATAACCTGATCAATATCTGTTTTAACAATAAACTTTTGAGCTTTTATTTCAACGATGATATCATTAAAACATATAAAATCAGCTTTGAAGTGTTTCTTTAGTTTCTCT
>Ga0302215_10001005_pt1 | contig 20503 bp, 9 predicted proteins | sample II_Fen_N3_1_FD_194580 | JGI IMG/M metagenome (GOLD analysis project Ga0302215, IMG submission 194580) | Peat permafrost microbial communities from Stordalen Mire near Abisko, Sweden - II_Fen_N3_1 | ecosystem: Environmental > Terrestrial > Soil > Wetlands > Permafrost | place: Sweden: Abisko... | reverse complement strand
GATATCTATCCATTGTAATCAAACTTATGGAGGTCAATATATCGATGCAGGGCTTTCAATATTAAGTTATAAAAATAAACCGATATACTCTGATGTTAAAAATCCAACTATTCAAAACAGTTGTAAAATTTACCCTAATCCTGCAAGCAACAAATTATCCGTTATCAGAAAAAATGCTCAGACTGAATTAATTGGAATTTACAACCTTGTTGGAAGTGAAGTAATGAAATTAAACAAGACGGCAGAACAAGTGGATATTTCTACATTACAATCAGGAATGTATTTTATAAAAACACAAACCGACCATGAAGTGGATACTATATCTTTCATCAAGAAGTAACGTACAAAACATAGAAGCTACTTCGTCAGAATTTTAAGAAAATCCGGCGTGTAAATTGTATATTATTCTTAATATACATTTACACGCTATTTTCTTTTCAGTAAAAAAAGTCTGTCAAGCTACAATAATTCAATTCAAAACAATAATAATTTCACCTTAATAAGTTTACCATGAAAAGAACTAAAAACACAAAGAAAAGTCCTCATTTTTGCCTTTTACTTTCATTCATCAGCTTATCAGTACTTCCGTTAATATCGAATGCTGAAAATACGAATTACATTACTAATAAGTCGCCGCTAATTGAAGTCCCATTTACAGCACTTCCGATAGGAGTTGTAAAAGCAGATGGTTGGTTACTCAATCAACTTGAATTACAAAAAGACGGACTTACCGGATTTGCTGAAACTTTATATAGTGGTGCAGGCGATTTAGGAACTGGCAGTGACTGGCTTGGCGGTACAGGCGACAGTTGGGAACGGGCACCCTATTACACCAAAGGAATGGTAGCTTTAGCTTACACATTGGGGGATGCCACTTTAATAACAAAAGTTTCAAAATGGATTAACTGGTCGATTAATAGTCAACAGGCGAATGGATTTTTTGGACCTTCTAAAAATACCGATTGGTGGGCACGCATGCCCATGCTTTATGCCATTCGTGATTTCTATGAGGCCACAAATGATGCAAGAGTAATCCCATTCTTTACAAAATACTTTCAATATCAAAATAACACCATCGACACTCGTCCGCTAAGTAGTTGGGGTCAATCCAGGGCGGGTGATAACATCGAAATTATTTTCTGGTTATACAATCGCACAGGAGATGCATTTCTGCTCACCCTGGCCGATAAATTAAAGAAACAAGCATATGACTGGACCGACATTTTTACGAATAACAGTTTTTTTGCTTTTGGAGCAGATTTTCAGCCAAAGCATAATGTAAACGTCCCTCAGGCCATGAAGATGCCGGCCATTTATTATCAGAAATCTCAGGCGGCAGCCGATAAGGATGCTTATATTTTTGGACGGGATCATTTGTTGTGCGATCATGGTCAACCGGAAGGCATGCAGTCGGGTAATGAAATGATTGGTGGCAAATCAGCCATGACCGGTGTTGAAATGTGTTCCATCGTTGAACAGATGCAGAGTTGCGAGACAGCCCAGATGATTCTTGGTGATGCCACCATTGGAGATCAGCTGGAGAAAGTGGCTTTCAATGCGCTTCCCGGAGGTATGGCTAAAGATATTAAGGGATCGCAATATTATACACAAGCCAATCAGGTTAAAAGTAAATTCGGAAATGGAAATTTCGGTCAGGAATATGACAATGCACTATTACCCGGACCCATGTCGGGATATCCATGTTGTCGTTTTAACCTTCACATGGGGTGGCCTTATTTTGTAAAAACCATGTGGGCAGCCACGAATGATAACGGGTTGGCAGCCATGGCCTACGGTCCGAGTCACCTGACTGCTAAAGTCGGAAACGGAGTGGATGTTACCATTGTAGAAGCCACCGATTACCCGTTTGCTGAACAATTAAACTTTACTATCACCACAGGCACTGATGTTGCTTTCCCATTAAAATTGCGTCTACCAGCATGGTGTATTAATCCTCAGGTGGAAGTAAACGGCGTTTTACAGAGCGGTACAGAAGCCGGGGGCTTTTATTCCATCAACCGTACCTGGAGCAATAATGATGTAGTGGTTTTGAAACTTCCCATGACGATCAAACTGAATGATGAAGTGAACAACGCAGTGAGCGTACAACGCGGTCCGCTTGTTTATTCCCTTAAAATCAATGAACAATGGACCTCACGCACCGATTACGGGAATGGCTTCAAGGAATATGAAGTGTTGCCACTTTCGAGCTGGAATTACGGTCTGGTAGTGGATAAAACCAATCCTGCTGCATCGATCCTGGTAAACAAAGGGACTATGCCTGTTAATCCGTTTATCCAGGGCACTACTCCTGTTACCCTGACGGCCAGTGCAAAAAAAATACCTTCATGGGGATATGCCTTTAACGGCAATTTCGCCCTTGATCCGCCTTACGGACCAACAGAAACTACCGAAACCACCGAACAGGTAACACTTGTCCCATTCGGAGCAGAGAACCTGCGTGCGACCTGCCTGCCAATTGTAGGGACACCGGAATTTGCTACCACCACTTTTCAGGATGACTTTTCAACCGGCAATCAAATTGGCTGGATAAATTACAATGGAAGTTTTATGGTGGATAACGGTGAGTATTTTGCAACGAATACAGAAGGATATTCGGGTTCTAAATCAGTACAATCATCAACATTATTCTCAGATTTTACCTACGATGCGAATGTTAAGGTAAGCGGTAGCGGTGATGGAGGATTACTTTTCAGGGCAAGCAAACTCTCTTTGGGAGCCGATGAATACAACGGGTATTATTTTGGTATCAGCTCAGGGGGTCAAAATGTGGTACTGGGCAAAGCCAATGGAAGCTGGACTTCTCTGAAAACTGCATCCATGGCTATCGTTGCCAACACTGCATATCAGGTCAGAGTGGTTGCAAAAGGTACGAGCATTAAAATCTATGTGAACGATATGACCACGCCGAAAATAAATTACACCGATGCTTCGTTTGCCACAGGTGCCATTGGAGTTCGTTGTTACAATGCCATCACCCGTTGGGACAATATCTCTGTATCAAATTCAACAATCAGTGATGTCAGAGATCTGAAAACAACAGAAAATATTAAAATTTATCCTAATCCTGCAAAGAATTATCTGGAAGTATCTTTTGATGAAATATTAAGTGAAGATTTCCAAATTAATATACTTGACACCAAGGGTAGTCTGGTGCAATCGAAAACCAGAAACAAAAATGCAGGGTTAGTCCATTTTGATACCCGGAATTTAATAGCAGGTATCTATGTCCTCAATATAAATTCCAAAACAGTATCGTATCAATCACGGTTTATTATAAAATAATATATCTCACTTGTAAAAAAAGCCCCTGAAAATACAATCAGGGGCTTTTTTATTCAATATTATTCAGAAACAATAATTATTTACCATTCATTTTCCTGATTACATCTATCTCTTTCTGATCGAATGGAGTTTTGTCTTGTCGGTAGATGTCATGAAACCAAAGAACAGGTTCTTTTTCGTTTGGTTTTGGTTCATCCCAGGCAAATATCGTATTTGTTTTTCCGGATACAAATCCCCAATTTATTGCACCAACATTATTTTTCTTAAGTAATGGCATGATATTTTGGAACTTACTGTCATTTCTACGTGCCATATATTCAGTACAAATCATTGGTCTGTTTTGAATTTTCAACAAATTAATCCAGATACTATGTTCTTTTTCGTTCGCATAATTATGGTAAGTAACCACATCTGAATTCTCTATCTGAAATATATTCAATTCCGGGCAATCAAAAGTCCATATTCCTGCAGTCAGAGGTTGAACAGGATTCACTTCACGTGCCCATTGAAATACTTTTTTAAGTAACGGTAAAGAAGAAATACCATGACCGCTGTTGCCCGGTTCGTTGTACAAATCCCACAACAAAATACGTTTATCATTTTTGTAAGTTTTCAATACATCCTTCACGTATTTTTCCAGGTCTACAAACAATTTAGTGGTATCCTTTCGCAATGAAACACTTGGATCCCTGACCCAACCCGAATTATGAACGCCTGGTTTCGGATCATCCTGCTTGCCAATAGCCGATTCGGGTTTCCAGCAATCATCGAAAAAGACAAACATGGGGCGTATTTTATGACCCGAAGAAATTTTAAGAAATTGTTCCATGTTTTTTTTAAAACCGGAAGGATCATTTTTCCATACTACAGAGCTTAAAAACACCCTCATTGTTGTAAAGCCAAGCTCTTCAGCCCAGCCTAATTCTTTATCAATGGTGACCGGGTCAAAACTTCCTGACTGCCACATTTCAATTTGATTCACAGCCGAGCTGGGTTGAAAATTACAGCCACTTGGCCATGGCTGTGTGGCATACCAGGCATTTGCCCGTTGTTGTGACCATTGTTTAGTTTGTGTTGGATTTGCAGAAAAAGCCAATATTGCAGTGAAACAGAAAGCAATAAGAATAATAAAAATTCTTTTCATTTTAATAAGAAATTAAATGGTTGATATTCGATATTTCGTTTGAAAGCGTTGTATTTAGTTTTTTATAAACTTTCCGGTAAGAATAGATCCGGAAGTATTACTCAGCTTTACAATGTAAACACTTTTGGTATAACTGCCAATATTCATATTCCAGCAGGATTGCTTCAGTTTGGTTTTATAGACTTCCTGCCCATCGATTTTATAAATCGACAAATCGGAATAATTCTCTGTATTATTTATGGTTATCTTGTCATAGACCGGATTCGGGAACATTTCAACATTTTTATCATCACTGAATGGATTTTTCGAAAATGTAGAGTTTCCATTATTCTCTGTCGTAACTGTAAAATTATCAAACAGTACATTCGCATTAAATGACCTGAGACCGACTTTCCCATTTATAAAGGGGTTCGGATCGGTATAATCGATTTTTGGTGTATTCATGTCGGTAACATACACTTTTATATTGGCACCTGAAGTAACCACTTTGATGGTGTATTTCGTATTCAACGAATAGGTACCTGTAGCAGTTGTCAGTTGTGTCCAGTTATAATTTTGCTTGCCAAGTATCACGCTGGTTGCCGATAATCCAACAAAATAGCCCTGATAAAAATCGGCACCAAGTATTGGATCATTTCCCGCTCCGCCCAAAGCAGGATTATTAACACGGAAAATTATACCGGCATTCATAACATCAGTATATGTAACATCGATCTGCACCGTATAATTACTCCATCCGGTACTACCCATTGTTCTTTTACCATACCCACTAGCTTTCGCCTGTCCGGATTGGACTGTCCATGTTCCGTCAGTATAATTCCAATCAGTATTAAATGTGCTTGTAAAGGCATCGGTTTTAGTTAATACACTGTTATCTGCTTCTTCGAATTGCATTTTATAAATATCAAAGTCACCTGCAACAGTTTCTATTTTTAGTGTTTGATAGCCAGCATTTAAATTCAGTCCTTTTAGTGTATATGTACGCCAGTTATTCATGCTCCCTGTGGATGGAATCGTGACAACACCCAATAAATCGGTATCACCCTGCCATATTCTGATCTGACCTGAAGCTGCCAATGTTGAATACCTGAGGCCAACATTGTAGGTACCATCAGCTTTGACATTTACATTGTATTTGTACCATTCACCCGATTGGTTTGAAGTAATAGCATGACCCCCTTCTGTGCATGCGCGGATATCAACGCTATCGTTCCGTATATAGGTACCTCCGGAATTACCGGGTGTAAGATCATGATACCCCACTCCCTCTCCACCGGTATTATAATGCACAGCTTCAATAGATCCGGGTATCGGTTTATACGTATCAAAGATTCCTGATCCGTTTACCTGATTGCTAAAAGCCATATAGCCAAAGTTGCCATGACTCCACGAGGTGACATAACCAACTTTACCAGCTGCGAGATTACTCGTCAAAGAAGCTTTGAGCATACCATCGGCAAAGAACTTATAATTTACTCCTGATTTTTCTATCCGGATGGTATGCCAGACGGTATAATTACATCCTGAAGGCATAGCAACAAATTTTGCAGTTGCCCACGCATTATTTATCATGAAATTAATCTCCAACTGGTTGGTAAAACTATGAAATATTGCTATACCATAGTTCGATTCGTCGGTGTAACCGAAAATAGCTCCTAACCCGGCTGCATTGTTATCCCGGTGTTCTTCTTTGATAGTATATTCAGCGGTATAATTTGTTCCGGTCGATGTTGCATAGAGTGCTTTATGCCATGTTTCTGCTGTTTCATTCGAAATGTCCTGAAACATATAATCCTGATTTAAAATTCCCCAATTGCCATCAAGGGTTGTCCAATCAGTACCAATGGTTTCTCTGTTAAAATAATCGGTAACAGTTGCCGCCTGAGGTGCTTGTTGGCTCCATGTGGTTGGTCCCAGTAACAATAGTTTATCACCATTCCATGCCATACGATCATAATTTAGTCTTCTGTAAGGGCCTACACCATAATCACCGGCCAGATTATGATAAGTAAAATAATAAGTGTCCAGATCCGGTCCAATAAAAGCGCTACCATGGCCTAAACCGACAAATGAGCCTTCACTTTTGACCAGAATCGGATTTTGTGCTGATTGTGGAGTGAAAGAACTGACAGGACCACTTGAATTTCGGGCATAATCGATCCGATACCCTTTACTGATAACATGATTACCTGTATACAACAAATAATAATTTGAATTTCGTTTAATCACACATGGTCCTTCAGTCCAGTTATTCGCCATACGCGCATTTAAATTAATATCACCTCCAATGACAGTCGGGCTGGTCATAGCGCATCCCATAATGCCATTTCCATCAGCATGATAGAAAAACCAGTTTCCGTCATCATTGATAAAAACCGACCCATCAATACTTTTACCCAGATTACCAGTAATTACTGTAAAAGGTCCTGTAGGAGACTTACTTGAAAGTACATAATGTCCACCTCCGGCCGGAGAAGTGTACATATAAAAAGTACCATTCCAGTATACCACTTCAGGAGCATAGGCTGATTTAGTAATTGGATCGGTACTGCAGGTGACAGCAGCTGACCAATTGACAAGGTCTTTTGACGACCAACATTTAACACCCACATTGTTATCCTTTGTGCTACAATACAAAAAATAGGTACCCCTGTATTTTAAAATATACGGATCGCCAATGCCATATAATGACCATTCACCACTAAGAGTGAATGGGTTTGTCCATGATTGAGAAAATATCATGAACGAATTCAAGACAATAAATATTGAAACCAAAAGCATTTTTTGTGGACGCATAAACTGTTTTTATTTATATAAAAAGAAAGAATTTCAATAGAAAAAACTTCTATTGAAATTCTTATAAATATAAGGATTATTATTCAATAATTACTTTTTGAATGTACTTAATATTTTTAGCTTCAACTTTAACTAAAAACAATCCTTTATTAAAATAGGTATTACTAATTTCAGAAACAGTCTTATTACAAATCAGATTACCTGCGACTCCATAAACGCTCACAATAGCATTAATATCTGATTGTTTTAGAATGACACTAATACGATTATTAGCAGCTGAAATGGTTGGATTATTATCTGATTTTATATTTTGAGTCGCTGTGGGATTCATATTTGTAGAATTGTAGAGCGTGTTAACCTCTGAATTGCTTAGTTTACCTTTGTAAACACGTAAATCACTCAACGCTCCTTTCCACATTGCATCAGGCCAGAAACTTTTTCCAAGTGCATTTTGTGTGTCATTAATCGAACTTAAATCACTTACATACGCTTCTTCAATAATTCGTTTGTTGTTAAAATATCCGATAACTGAATCTGTTGTAAATATCATAACACTATGATTCCATTTACCTATTTCCACTTTAGCTTCTAATGTATCTACATCAGCATCCAACCAGGGCCCTGTAGAACTTGTAATCGTAAACCGGAACCAGTTTTTAACCGGGTCACCTGCACCGGTAACAGGTATTAACATCATTACATTTTTAGGTTCAGTTTGATCTCCGGAACCTAAACTATAAGCACGTGACCATGGACGAACTTCGTCCATTTTGAACCAGACAGCAACTGTAATTTCAGGATTTCCAAAAAGAAATGGAGGAAGATTAGCATAACTGTTACCATCAAAAACAGCGACATTACCACGAACTGCATCAGTAGTAAACTGAACTCCATGATTGGTTCCAACAAGACCACCTTTTGTGTCTGTCAAATTAGTTGTTAATGGCCAAAAATAATCCTGGGCCATTGTGAACTGAGCTGTCAATAAAACAGCTAATAATGCAAAGTAATACTTTTTCATGATTTTTAAATTAATAGATTAATAATTGAAAATTGATTTGATTTAATTGAATTTGAAATTATATTTAAAATTATATTTTTTATCGGGTCTGTTGCATGAAATTATGCAACAGACTGATTAAATAAGCTTCATATCTATAAAATAATTAAACTTTAAAAATTAGTAATTAGCGTTTTGTGTTAAATTTTTATTGTTATCAATTTCTGTCTGAGGCAATGGCATGACTTGATTTTTCCCGATAGTAAAATTTTGGAAATCAGGATCGCGCAATAAAAGCTCATTAATACCATCTTGTGTATCCAATAAACCCCAACGTTTGATATCTATCCAGCGAACTGATTCAAAACTAAGTTCTAAAGCACGCTCCATTTGTAATCGTTTCAGGAATTTTTCATTAGAAGACAGGCAGTCAGCGATTTCAGGTACCAGACTATTCTGAAGTTTTGGAAGGTTGGTACTTGTCCGATTTCTGACTCTGTCAACATAAGCAGCTGCAGAAGGTACATCGCCCAAATTAGCAATACATTCGGCATAACATAAAAGCACATCGGCATAACGAATGATCCGGTAATTAATGGGCGAATAATAATCAATATTACTTTTGAAGTATTCATCAGTATATTTTCTAAAAAAACATTCTTTACCCCAGGCTGCGTTCCATTTTTTGACACTTCCAAGGTAAAAGGTTATACCCGGGTTATCTTTGAAAATGTCCGGATAAAACATACTAGATTTTAAGCGATCATCAATCGTACCTGTTTGAGTTAATTCTCTTTTGTATTCAGCAACTAACCATGAACGTGGTTGACCGTCGCACCAGCCTTTGCCTCGTAAACCCATGAATTGTGAACGGGTATTTCCTACATTCATTGTTGAAATATCATCATCAAGCAGACTTCCGTTTGCCATGTCTGTTGGTGTCTGATTTGCATCTGAAAATTGAATTTCAAAAACCGATTCTTTGTTATTTTCAGTTAAATGGCTAAAATTATCACTGTATTTATCCATCAACCCATAATATTTAGCTCCCGCGCCCTCAACTAACCAATTGAATGCATCTTTTGCTTTCTGCCATTGGTGTTGTTGCATATAAATCTTTCCTAGCAAGGCATAAGCAGCACCTTTTGTAACGCGTCCTTTATCTCCGGCAGTCCAGACTTCCGGTAAATCAACAATCGCTTCATTCAGGTCATTAATAGCAATTTGATAAAGTTGATCGGAAGTACCCATCGGATAAACATCTCCGGGTTTTGAGGGATTTAACACAATCTCCCCATTACCAAACAGGATTATCAGGTTGAAATAATCGAATGCACGAATAAATTTTGCCTGTGCTATGATTTTATTTTTTAGCAATGAATCGGTTGCAGAAGTTGACTTGATTAAATTGCCATAGTAAATGACCTGATTAGCTTCAAATATTTGTTTGTAATGACTTTTGTACACCAAGGAATTACCTTCAACAAAATTATAATTGGTATATAAAAATTGTGTCCAGTTCTTTAATTCTGTCCATGGAGAGTTGCTAAAGCCCTCGTCAGAAGTTAAGTCATACCGAAAATAGATCCATCTTCCCCAGTTTCCCCGTCGGGTGAACTGGCTGTAAGTTGAAGTTAAACCTAACTGCAGGTCACTGGTATTTTTCCAGAATGTAGCAGTAGTAGGCACATTCGGATTGTTCAGGTTCAGTAAATCCTGGCTACATGAAACCAACGGGATTAAGAATACCAGGAATATATATTTAATTGCTTTTTTCATTTTAGATTTAATTTTAGAATGTAACATTAAGTGAAAACACCACAGATTTTGGTGAAGGATAGGATACAGGATCAACACCTTTAAAATAAACATTCCCGTTAACAAATTCAGGATCAAGCCCGGTGTATTTCGTAAAAGTTATCAGATTTTGACCGGTAACAGAAACCCTCAGATTATCTGTATACTTAGCAATAACTGGCATTTTAAATGAATATCCTAATGTAATTGCTTTAATTTTGAAGAAAGAACCATTTTCGAGCCATCTATCCTGATCACCTCGTGAATTCCGGTCATCAGCATAAAGCAGGCGGGGAAAGTTGGTATTTGTATTATCAGGTGTCCATGGATTAATCCCGACAAGGTAGTTCGTATTATCATCAAATCGATTCACAGTAGCACTTAATTGATTCCATACTTTTTGACCAAATGAACCAAATCCAAGTACAGATAAATCAAAATGTTTGTATTCTGCACTAATGTTTATGCCACCTTCAATTGAAGGCCAGGGACTCCCGCAAATCTGGCGGTCACCTGCTGAAGAAATAATCCCATCATTATTAAAATCTATATACTTTATATCCCCAAGTTCAGGACGTTTTCCGTTTGTATTTAAGATTGGAACACCATCAGTTGTTACATAACTATCCAATTCCTCTTGAGTTTTAAAAATTCCATTTGTTTTAATTAAGTAAAACATTCCGATGGGTTGCCCGATTTGTGTTTTCGTTAAATCGGTAAGAACTTCTTGTTTGCCATATCCCAGGTTAAGAACTTTATTGTTTAATTTTGTAACATTTGCCGAAACTGCGTACTTAAAATCGCCAATTTGGTCTTTCCATATTACAGATAATTCAAACCCTCTGTTCTCGAGGCTTGCTGCATTTGCCAAAGGGTCCCCACCATCATTTCCGGTAGCTAATAGAATTGGTGCTGAAACTAAAACGTCTTTAGTTGTAGAAATGAAGTATTCGGCAGATACCTGAAGTTTGTTTTTCAAGAAAGCTATATCCACTCCAAAATTCTGCTGTGTTTTTGTTTCCCATTGAAGGTTTGCATTAGCAAGTTGTCTTTGAATCATACCACCGGTAACATCTTGGCCTACACCAAACACTGCCAATGGGAAATAGGTGAGCGTCGGGATAAAGGCATAATTACCAATAGCAGCATTTCCTAAGGTACCGTAGTTAGCCCTTAGTTTCAGGTCACTAATCCAATCAATTTTGAAGAATTTTTCATTGCTCACTCTCCAACCTGCTGAAACGGAAGGGAAAAATCCACTTCGTTGTGACTGTGCAAATTTTGAAGTAGCATCGTTTCTAAATGTTCCACTCAATAAATAGCGGTTATCATAATTGTAATTGAAACGTCCTAAATAAGAAATCAGATTCGATTCATTTCTGAAACCACCAGTAATAGCATTTGATTGTCCTGCATCAAGAACATCAAAATATGAATCCCCCAGTTGAACAATATCTTTTTTGGAACCATTAATTTGTTTATAAGTTTCGTTCTGATAACTTATACCAATAACTCCATCAATGCTATGTTTTCCAAATATTTTATTGAAGTTCAATGTGTTTTCAAACAATTTAGATTCATAACGGGCCATGTTTTCATATAGCGAACTGGCATCTACAGGCTGGTTCAAAGTCCAGCTTCCTAATTTTCGCAAACTATGATAGGAATCAAATGACGTTTCATAACCGGCATTTATTTTATAAGTAAGGAAACTGAATATTTTAGCTTCTAAGTAAGCATTGCCTCTTATACGTGTGTTTCCGTTTGAATTATTAACAAGGTTTTGAATTGCTACCGGGTTCGTTGCGAATGTACGGGCTCGTGCTTCATCACCATAGCCATATCCACCGGGATGCAAACTATCTTTCAAGGCAATATCTGGTGTCATACGCATAGCATCTATAAATGGATTGCCGCTGCTAGGTAAGATAACTTTTGTATCGCTAATTGCCAGATTTTCACCAATTGTAAAAATTCCTCTCTTTGCTTCAGTATTTACCCGGATACTGTAACGAGTCAAATCAGTGCCGGTAGTTGTACCTTTGTTATCAAAGTAATTCATTGAAACTAAATAATTACTTTTTTCTGTTCCACCTGAAATTCCAAAATTATAATCTTTGGTAAATCCTGTTTGGAAAGTTTCTTTCTGCCAATCCGTATTTGCAGTATAATGATTTTGTGTACTTAAACCGGCATTCCGGTAAGCCATATCATTGTATTTAAAATATTGGGTAGTGTCCATCAAGTTCATTCGAGGAGCTTTATCAATTGAAAATTTAACTGAAAAATCAACTTTCATTTCACCTTTCTTCCCTTTTTTAGTTGTAACGATGATTACTCCATTAGCAGCCCGATTCCCATAAATAGCAGCCGCCGAAGCATCTTTTAAAACCTGAATTGATTCAACATCATTCACATTCAGGTCGCGAATACCTCCGGTAGTTACTAAACCATCAATTACATACAATGGAGCGCTATTACTGAAATTTCCAATACCCCTTATTTCTATTGTTGGCTCGCTTCCAATAGCACCGGTATTACGAATACTCACTCCTGAAGCCAATCCCTGCATGGCATCACCAACTGAAAGTGCTTTTACATTTTTAAAATCTGTTGGATTAATTACAGAAACAGCACCGGTAAGATCTCTCTTCTTAACAGTTCCATAACCTACAGCTATTACTTCATTGAGATTTACGATCTGGTCTTCCAGTAAAACCAGTATTTCTTTTTGATCGTTAATTGGAACAACTTTGGTTTCTTTTCCTATAAATTTAAAAACCAGATTTTTTGCCGTTTCCGGGACTACGATCGTGAATTCACCTTTCGTATCGGAAATTGTCCCAACCGATTGATTTCCCTCTACACTTACGCTAACTCCGGGCAATTCACCCGAAACGTCTTTAATAACGCCGGTAATCCTGTTTTGTGACCATGTGGTTAGCACCACTGAAAAGCTTGCTAATAATAGCAATGTGATTCTTTTCTTTTGTTTGATTGATTTAAAGTTTATCATATTTTAATTATAAAATTTGGTTATCATTCATTTAAGTATAAGTTGTGGAGTTATCATTCTACTTTTGTCAATGATAATTTCATCTATATTTGTTTGTGAATTTACCAAGAACTTTAACCCTATTATAAGAGTTTGTCGTGGTGATACGCTGGTTTCTGAGTTATGAGAATGAAATACATAGAAATAATTTCCTTTTTTATCTTTAAACACATCACCATGACCAGTACCATTTTTCCCAATCTTTGAGCGATTTATTATTGGATTCTTCGGATTCTTCGTCCATGGTCCGAAAGGTGATTTAGATGTAGCATAACCAACTGCATAATCTATATTTCGGAAATCATTTGCCGAATAAAACAGATAATAAATTCCTTTATGCTTTAAAACAGTCGGACCTTCGGCTATAGGAGGTGCAGGTATTCTTTTTGTATCTTCCCAACCACCTTCAGCTGTAATACATTCTGTGAGACTCTCTTCTTTGATACCCGAGAAATCATCTTTAAACTCTGCAACATATATTTTATTTCCACCACCAAGCCTGACATGATAGAGATATTTTTTTCCATTATCGTCAATGAAAAGAAAGGGATCAATTTGTTTTGAATTGTTGGGTAATGAGCCGATATTCTTTTGTGTAAATGGTCCGTAAGGCGAATTACTTTCAGCTAATGCTATATTCTCATTAGCAGTATACAGCATATAAAATTTCTTATTGTATGCAAATATTTGCGGTGCCCAGAATCCGCTTGACCCAAAAGTTTGTTTACCTTTCATTAGAGCATACCCAAAATTTATTTTTTCTTTGGGGGATTTCCAATGTATTAAATCTTTTGATACCAATACCGGAAAACCTTTTTCAGAATTTCGTTCTGTTCCATATAAAAAGTATAAATTATTGAAATAAAAAACTGTAGGATCAGCCAAATAAACCGCCTCTCCTTTTTGTGTTGATTTAGCAATTGAAAATGAAAAAGGCAAAATAAACACAAGTACCAGAATAATCATTCGTTTGGAATTATTCATCATATTTTTAGATTGAGTGAAAAAAATTTATAATGCAAATCTAATCTCAAATCATCACAAGCAATACAACATTCTATCCAATTGATGGAACAAATGTTCAAAATTCGATAAGATTGGTTGAAATTGGACTTTCATTGCATTCGTTGAATAATTTGTTGCATAAAATTATCATTGAAATCAATTATCTTTACAAGTGAATATAAATCATTTGCTGTTAACCTAAATAATCACATTGAAATGTTGAAACGAACTATTATTTGTTTTATACTTCTTTTTATTTTTGCTAAATCGGAAGCATTAACTCTTTCTTTTCGTCATTATAAAGTTGAAAATGGGTTATCTGAAAACTCAGTATTTTGCTCCATCCAGGACAGCAAAGGATTTATGTGGTTTGGGACAAAAGATGGATTAAATCGTTTTGATGGGCAAAAATTTGTCACATTTCACAATATCCCAAATGACAAAAATTCAATTGGGAATAATTTTGTTCGTTCATTATACGAAGACAAGAACAAAACTCTTTGGGTTGGAACTGAAAAAGGCATATACCTTTACAGTTATTCGAAGAAGACTTTCCAGTACTTCGACAAGAAGACCAGCCAGCATGAACTTATTAATATGTATGTTAATGCCATTGCAGCTGACATATCAGGTAATGTTTGGATTGCAACAACTTACGGTCTGTTTAAATACGAAATATCAACCGGCAAACTCAAGTCATACCGTCATTATTCAGGAAATATAAATTCCCTTCAATCAAATTTTATAAATTGTGTGACCTGCGATAGCAAAGGGATTGTATGGGTGGGTACATTATCAGGTGGGTTAAGCCGCTACAACTTACAAAAAGATAATTTTAAAAATTATAGGTTTTCAAATAAAAATGGATCTTATAGTAATAGCGTGCTTCGAATCATTGAAGATTCTCAAGGGAATCTTATTCTTGGAACTATCAGTGAAGGTCTTGTTTTCTTTGATAGAGTAATAGAAAAAAGTGAAAGCTATTTATTGAATTTATCCCCCGAACGAATTTATTATTTCCGTGACGTATTTGAATATTCACCTGGTGTATATATCATAGGTTCCGAGCATGGTCTGATTTTATTTGAACATTCAACCGGCAAAATAACCGAAATTAAATCTTCAACGATTATTTCAAACTCATTAAGTGATAATGCTGTTTACTCAATTTACAGAGACAGGGAAGGAGGCATTTGGGTAGGAACATATTTTGGAGGAGTAAATTACATTACTTCCAAATCAAATCCATTCGATCTGTATTCTCCACTGGAATACAAGAATTCGATAAGTGGCAAGGCTGTCAGTCAGTTTTGCGAAGATGCAGGTGGTAATCTTTGGATTGGAACAGAAGATGGGGGTTTGAATTATTTTAACACAAAATTGAATACTTTCAAAAGCTTTACACATCAGTCGGGAAAAAACAGTTTATCCTATCACAATGTGCATAGTTTGCTGTTGGATGGTGATAACCTTTGGATTGGAACTTTTGCTGGTGGATTAAACATATTAAACACTAAAACCGGAAAATTTACTTATTACACTTCAACTGATGATCTACATTCTCTAAGCGATAACAATATATTTTCGCTATATAAAGATCTAACCGGTACTATCTGGGTTGGTACAATAAACGGTTTAAATAAGTACAATACAAAAAACAAAAATTTTGACAGGATATCTTTACCTGCCCTTCGAACGCACATTTATGACATTGTACAAGATCATTTAGGATTAATATGGGTAGCGACTTATGGTAGAGGAGTATTTTGTTATAATCCACAATCAAATGAATGGAAACAATACATTTACAATCCTGATAATCCGAAATCAATTTCACATAATAAGATCATATCAATTTATGCTGATGACAAAAAAAGACTGTGGTTTGGTACAGAGGGGGGAGGATTGTGTCAATACTCTTATGAAGATAAGAATTTTAAAAGATTTGATGTCAGCGACGGGCTACCAAATAATGTAGTATATATGGTCGTATCTGATCACGAATATCTATGGTTAAGTACAAATAAAGGTTTAGTACGTTTCAATCCGGATTCAAAAAATATTAAGATATTTACTAAAGCAGATGGTTTACAAGGTGATCAGTTTAATTTTAAATCAGGTTTTAAAGCCCGAAACGGAAGAGTATATTTTGGTGGAACAAATGGTTTCAACGCCTTTTATCCGGAAAAACTCAGAGATAATAAATACATTCCTCCCATTGTAATTACCAACTTTCAATTATTTAATAAAGATGTTCCTGTTTCCGGAAGTGAATCTCCTTTAAAAAATGCAATTTCATTTACTGAGAAAATAACATTAAAATACAATCAATCCTTTGTAAATTTTGAGTTTATAGCCCTAAGTTACAATGCTCCCGAAAAAAACCAATATGCTTATAAACTAGAAGGATTTGACAAAGAATGGATTAATATTGGAAATGATCATAAAATTTCATACACCAATATACCACCGGGTAATTATACTTTACACATCAAGGGTTCGAATAATGATGGTATCTGGAACAACGATGGCGTAAAATTAAAAATTATAATACTTCCTCCTTTCTGGAAAAGTATATGGGCACTCATAATTTATATTATCGTTTTAATAGGAGGTTCATATTATGTCATAAAAGGCATCCAAAACAAACAAAAAAGAGAGGAACAAATCAATCTAGACAGGATTCATGCAGAAAAAGAAATTGAATTGTATAATGCTAAAATAGATTTTTTTACGAATATCGCACACGAAATCCGAACACCGCTCAGTTTAATAAAAGCACCGTTGGAATATATTATAAAGAAATATAAGGATATCGAAATGCAGGAATATTTAAGCGTAATGGACCGAAATACAAACCGGTTGATGGCGCTTGTCAACCAGCTATTAGATTTTAGAAAAGCAGAAAAGAACAGTTACACCGTTAATTTTAGACAAACAAATATAAACGAACTACTACAAAGTTTGTACGAAAGTTTCAAATATTCTACCGAAAGCAAATCGTTAGCTTTTGAACTTAAAATGCCGGAAAAAGAAATCATTGTAAAAGCTGACATTGAATGCATTACAAAAATTGTAAGTAATTTATTATCCAATGCGATTAAACATGCAAAGAATAAAGTCACCATATCATTAACAATTGATCCTGATAATGAAAATTATTACCAAATACAACTAATTGACAATGGTGAAGGAATTGCAGAAAGTGAAATTGAAAAAATATTTCAACCTTTCTATCAAATCAAAAAAGGTAAAAAACAAAATCAAGGAACAGGTATAGGTCTGGCTTTGGTAAAACTATTGGTAGAAATTCACGGTGGCACTATAAATGTGGAAAGTGTGGAAGGTGAGTTTAGCATTTTTACATTGAGATTATCTAATAATTTCAATTTGCATACCGATTTGAATTCTGATGTACAACTATCCGAACAAGTATTTGCAACAGATATTCAATCAATCGGAAAAACTCAACATCAGTTATTTGTAAATAAAGAATTACCTGCAATTTTGATTGTAGAAGACAACGAAGAGTTGAATTCTTTTCTGGTGAATTATTTTAAAGATGATTATGCAGTCATGCCTACTTTTAATGGTTCAGAAGCCATCAAGGCACTTGAAAGCTTCACCCCTGATATAATAGTGAGCGATATAGTGATGCCTGAGCTTGATGGCTTAGAACTTTGTCATCTTGTAAAAACAAATACATTATACAGTCATATACCTATTATCCTGCTAACTGCAAAAACGGATATACGATATAAAATAGAAGGGTTGGAACATGGAGCAGATGCTTATATGGAAAAGCCTTTCTCTGTTGAGCATCTGGAAGCACAAATTCTCAATTTACTTGAGAACCGCGAAAAATTGAAAGAAAACTTTATCAATTCCCCTCTCACATCAATCAGAAGCATAGGAAAAAATAAAGCAGATGAAACATTTCTTTTGGAAGTTACTGAAATTATCGAATCAAATATCATAAAAGTGGATTTTTCTGTTGATGAGTTGGCGCAACTTATTGCAATGAGCCGTTCGAATCTGTATCGGAAGGTAAAAGGAATATCAGGGTTAACACCAAATGATTTCATTCGACTTGTTAAATTAAAAAAAGCAGTCAAACTTATGTCTAGTGGAGAAAACAGAATTAATGAAATTTGTTATATGGTTGGTTTTAATACACCTTCTTACTTTGCAAAATGTTTCCAAAAACAATTTAATATATTGCCAAAAGATTTTATAAAAAACAAATAATAGTGTTGCTTATCGATGTGCAAAAATTCTAAATTACTATCTTCTTTACCATCACTGTCGTACCATCAGTTGCTTTTATTATATAAATGCCCTGCTTCATTGGTATTGATGCTTGACCGGTTACTACCAGTTGTTTGAGTAAAAAGCCTGAAACAGAGTAGATCGTAATATCTATTAAATTTCCACTTTTGTTGTATATCAAAATCTCATCTTTAGATGTCCCTATGCGGATATCCGATATAATTTCAGAGATATCCGTCGTTGCAATGGTAAAAGTTTTCACGCTGGCAAAAGAACCACCAACAAAATTAGCATCAATAGCCTGAACCGTCCATTCATACGTTCCGGCAGGTAAACCGGTAAGTACCCACTTCCTGTTTGTAAACACATTGCCCGGTTCAGCGATTCTTCTCCAGCCATTGTTTGTTCCAGTCATTACTGACATGGGATTGTACAGCCATTTACCGGTGGTTTTATTTTTTAATGATAAGTTATAAGTGAGAGAGGCTTGTGGCGTTTTATCGTCTTTGGCAGCAAGCCAATTAAATGTAACGGTTGAGTTATCTCCGGTGTTTGAAACAAGTTGCGACAGGTTGCTAGGAACCGTAGGTTTTGCATTTGTGGCTACCGATTGATTTAGATAATACCCACAGATATTCCTGTTGTATTTACCCACCTGATTCGATTGGGATCCATTGAATCCGGTAAACAACAGATCAATTCTGCCATCGTTATTCAGGTCGGCAGTTTCAATACTGCTTTCGGAGATACCCGGAAAGTCGGTATTAGTTAGCTGGTTCTCTAAAAAGGTAAAGTTGGTTGTACCGGTGCCGTTAAACAGTACAGTAGCCTGACGGGCTTTAGAAGCGCTCCATCCGGTAAGAATGATATCCAGTTTTCCATCATTATCCCAATCGACCATTCGGGCTCCATCCCCCACGCTTACCTGACGATAGTCGTTGAATACAATTTTTGGTTCCAACACTCCATGATTATTTCTATAAAGGCGATAGATATCCGAACTTGCTTCACCATTCGCACCACCATCACCATTCAGCAACAAGTCAAGCCACCCATCCCCATCCACATCTCCCCAAACAGAAGAGCCATATCCTTTTTGAATAAGACCAGGCTGATTCATCATTGTAAATTTTCCTGTTCCGTCATTTATAAGTATGGCTGAATAACGTTGTTTTAATGTATCGTCCCAGCCACTAACAAACAGATCGATAAATCCATCATTATTGAAGTCAACAGTAGTGTTGTCAGCATCAGTTAAATTCAATTCTGAAAAGGAAGACTGATCTTTCGTAAAAGTTCCATCTGTATTCTGAAAAAAGATTGCACCCGCGTTGTCAGTTCCGTTCCCTATTACATAATAATCCAACAATCCATTGTTATCGAGATCTGCAAATCCGCACGAAGAGGTGGCAGAGCTAACATCATGTGGCGTTCGGGTAAAAATACCAGTTCCATCATTTAATGCAATACCTTTCCCTGCTTCCGCATTACTGTTACCGCCATAAATAACATCCAGGTTGCCATCCCCATCGATATCACCAAATTTTATATCGGCATACTGACCCGGAATAATCGCGTTTTCAGTAGTTTGCATTGAATAAGTACCGTTGGAATTAACTGAAAAAGCTTTTTTAGTGATTGTAGGTGCCGGTTGTGCCTGACCCAACGAAGGTATTAAACAAACCGCCAAAAAGATCTTGATTTTCATATTGACACAGGTAAATGACGATTTAATTTAAAGAATGATTAATTTATTACCGGTGCTGTTTGTAATCCTTTACCCGGAACACCACCGACTATTACCGGCCATCCGTTTATCCAGGTAATCTTGTCCATCATTAATGGACGGCGGGTAGCACCTCCGGGGAGTAAAGGTTTCATAACATCAATGGCATGATACAAAAAGTAATCTGTACCAGCATCATCAGTCACGATTTTTGAATTATGTCCCGGTCCTACCCAACCTGCGGACACATTACCGGTGAGGAATACACTTCCAAATTGACCGTCATTTAAAATGGAATTTCCATTCTTATCGTAATAAGGACCTTTTAAGTCGGTAGCAACCGCCATATTCACCTTGTACTGGCTATTCAATCCATCGCAGCAACTCCCTGTTGATCCAAAGAAA
>Ga0302215_10001003_pt1 | contig 20520 bp, 14 predicted proteins | sample II_Fen_N3_1_FD_194580 | JGI IMG/M metagenome (GOLD analysis project Ga0302215, IMG submission 194580) | Peat permafrost microbial communities from Stordalen Mire near Abisko, Sweden - II_Fen_N3_1 | ecosystem: Environmental > Terrestrial > Soil > Wetlands > Permafrost | place: Sweden: Abisko... | reverse complement strand
AGAATTACAATATCTACAAGCGGAATTATTCCGTCAATAAACAAGCTGGCAGAAGTTGGACTGCAGTCCACTTTGGCGCTTTCTCTACACGCTCCGATTTCAGACGTAAGAAAACAAATTATGCCGATAGAAAACAAATATCCGATTCCGGAACTGAAAAAAGCGTTGAAAAATTACGTTGAAAAAACTGGACGAAGAATCACGATAGAGTATTTGTTGATAAAAGATTTAACAGATACGCTTGAAATGGCAAAGCATACGGCGCTTTTGCTCAGAGACGTAAAATGCAACATAAATTTAATCCCGTACAATTCTGTTTCAGACGAAAAATTTGAAAAACCGAGCAACAATGCGGTGATGAAATTCAAGTATATCCTTGAGCATTCGGGTAAAAAAGTCACAATAAGACTGGAACGCGGAGCTGATATTGACGCGGCTTGCGGACAACTAAGCGGAACCGTTTAAAACATAGGTTGGGTTTTCCAACCCAACGACTTAAAACAAAAATTGAAGAAAAGTAGGGTGGGGTCCCTACCCCACCAACAATAAGGTTAAAATGAAAGCATTAATCCAACGCGTAAAAAAAGCATCGGTCACGATTGAAGGAGAACTCTACTCCGAAATCGGTTTTGGCATGCTAATTTTCTTGGGCGTTGAAAAAACCGACGAAATCGAAAACGCGAAAAAACTTGCTGAGAAGCTTTTAAATTTAAGAATTTTTGAGGACGAAGACGAAAAAATGAATAAATCTTTGCTTGATATTCAAGGCGAAATTCTTGTCGTTTCGCAATTCACCTTGATGGCAGACTGCAAAAAAGGCACAAGACCGAGCTTTGACAAAGCCGCAGACGCGCAAAAGGCGAACAAATTATATGAAGATTTCGTAAAAATAATCAAACAAAGCAAATTAAGCGTAAAAACAGGTAAATTCCAAGCTATGATGGATATTTCACTAATCAATAACGGACCTGTGACATTTTTAGTAGAAAAATAATTTTTTTTCTGTTAGGATGTGAGAAAATATTCATAAAAACACTTGCCAATATTTATTTTTGATTATAATATAATGTAAATAGAGAAGGAAAATAGAAGTATAATTTTTAGTTTGACTTTAACGAGGAGTTTTTTTTATTAATCGTTTTATAATTAAGAGGCTTTCATTATGTATGTAAACAAATGCACAAAGTGCGGTTCCGAGTTTGAAACCAAAAACCCCAAAAGAGTAATTTGTCCCAATTGTCTTTATCCCGATAAAAAAATGTCTTTATCGTCAGATTCAGCATCAGATAATAGCGCTGATAAAGAATCTCAACCAGATAATCAACAAAGTGGACAGCAAGGTGATCAACAAGGTCAGGGCGAACAACAACGTGACCAAAATCAGCCTCCACAGCAGTTTTACAACAGCTACTCTCAAGATGCGCCTCAACCGCGCAGAGATTACAACCAAGGCGGCGGTTACAATAGACCGCAACAAGGCGGATATAACAGACCTCAACAGGGTGGTTACAACCAAGGCGGATATAATAGACCGCAACAAGGTGGTTACCAAAGACCTCAAGAGGGCGGATATAACAGACCTCAGCAGGGTGGTTACAACCAAGGTGGATATAATAGACCGCAACAAGGTGGTTACCAAAGACCACAAGAAGGCGGATATAACAGACCTCAACAAGGTGGTTACAATAGACCGCAAGAGGGTGGCTATAACAGACCTCAACAAGGCGGATATCAAAGACCACAAGAGGGCGGATACAACAGACCTCAACAAGGTGGTTACAATAGACCTCAAGAAGGTGGCTATAACAGGCCTCAACAAGGTGGTTACAACCAAGGCGGATATAACAGACCTCCTCAACAAGGTGGATTTAACAGACCACAACAAGGCGGATACAATAGACCACAAGGTGGGTTTAACAGACCTCAACAAGGCGGATTTGGAAACAGACGCCCTATGCAAAACCGCGTCAACAAACCACTTTTAGTCAGCAAAGATCAATTAGACCAAATTGAATTGCTATACAAAGCTATGCTACCGTTACCGAATCCTGATGCGCATGAAGTAATCGGAGCAAAAATTGAATTAGAACCAAGAAAAGTTTTCTTCGGAATCAATTTAATCAGACAAAAATTACTTTTGCCGAAACTGCCGTTCCCGAAAAGAAAATTGGCGATTTCACCTGATCAAATGTTTGCGATACAAAATTTATACGAACCTTTATTACCGTTGCCTCCAATAGGTTGCCACAAAATTCTTGCAGCACAATTGAAGATGGACGAATGGAGAGTTCACGTCGGAATCGGCTTAGTCAGAGCTAAACTTGGGCTTGACAGATGGAATCAGGAAAGAGAAGACGCTCCTGAAGAATTCAAAAAGCAAAAAGCTGCAGAAGACAAAAAAGCTAAAAAAGTAAAAGAGCCTAAAGAGAAAAAAGAACCTAAAGTTAAAGCTGAAAAACCGGCTAAGGCAGAAAAACCTGCCAAAGCTGAAAAAGAAAAAAAACCTAAAAAAACCAAAGCTAAAACCGAAGAAGAAGGAAAAGAGTAGGTAGGCGATGGAATACGTTTCAGTTGGTAAAATCCTTAATTTCCACGGAATTCAAGGTGAAGCTAAAGTCGGGTTCTCGAAAAATCAGCAAGATTTTTTAACAAAACTTGATTCTGTCTATGCAAAACAGGGTTCTGAATATGTTAAACTGGACGTCAAACACGTCAGATTTAACAAGACTTTTGCGCTGATAAAATTTAAAAATATTAATTCGATAGAGGCACTAATTCCTTATAAAGGTTGCTTGTTGTTTGTTGAAAAAACATTCATAAGAGAAAACCTGGATGAAGACGAATTTTTAATCGATGAACTTACAGGACTTGATGTTGTGGACTTAGACGACAAAAAAGTTGGCGTGGTTGTCGGTGTTTCAAACAACGGCGTAAACGATTTGATTTCGGTAAAAAGCCCGACGAAAAAAATATCTTTAATCCCGTTCGTGAAAGAATTGGTTCCGCACGTGGACATCAAAAACAAAAAAATTACGGTAAATAATATTGAAGGATTAATCGAATGAGATTCGATGTTTTAACTCTCTTTCCCAAAATGATTGAAGATTATTGTAACCGCAGCATTTTAAAGCGCGCGGCAGAAAACGATATTATCAATGTCAACACAACCAACCCCAGAGATTTTACGCTTGATAAACACAAAAAAGTAGACGACACACCATACGGCGGCGGCGCTGGAATGGTATTGATGGCTCAACCTTACGTAGACGCATACGAAAATATCGAAAAACTTGATAACTCCCTTACGATAATGCTTACGCCTCAGGGTGAAGTTTTTGACGACAAAATGAGCAACGAATTTGCCAAATACGACCAAATTATCATGCTTTGCGGCCACTACGAAGGATTTGACGAAAGAATAAGAGAGATAATCAAACCAAAAGAAGTTTCCATCGGCGATTTTGTCCTCACAGGGGGCGAATTACCAGCACTTTGCGTGATTGACAGCGTCAGCAGAAAAATAGAAGGCACTCTTGGCAAAATAGAATCTGCGGACGAAGACAGCTTTTCAAACGGATTGTTAGAATATCCACACTACACAAAACCGAGAAATTTCAGAGGACTGGAAGTTCCTGAAGTTCTGCTAAACGGAAACCACTCAAAAATCGAAAAATTCAGATTTGAACAAAGCCTTTCAAGAACAAAGCTTCGCCGAAAAGATTTGTACGAAAAATTTATGGACAAGAAATAAGTTTAACCGCCACAAACTTTGCAAGACACTCCGCCTCGTTTGATTGCGTCTTTTCTTTCGATTTTTATACAACTTTTGCAGTTGAAATATCTGCAATTAGAATTGTGAATTTTATGCGTCTTTACGTTGAAAGAAACAGTTTCTGCAAAGCAACTGCCTGCAATGCACAAAAAGCAGATGAGAGTAATAAATACCTTTTTCATAATTTTCTCCTGATTCTTATTCGGATAAATAATTTTCGATTTTTAAAACTTTTGTATCGGTTGAAAATTCAGCGTTTGCACCATATGGAAGCGTAATTTTTTCTTTTGCATGGGTGATTTTAAACCCGCTTAAAATTGGTTTTTGAATTTTCTCACCGATTTCAAAGAACAATTCATCAAGGTGTTTTTTATTTTTAACGCCCATAAATTCACCCAAAACAATCCCTTGAATGTTTTCGCGGAATTTTTCGATATTTAAAAGCTGATAAAATAATCTATCTATTTCATACGTGTCTTCGTCTATGTCTTCTGCAAAAAATATAAATTTTTCATTCGGAAGAAAATCAAGTCCGCACATTGTCGCAACCGTAGCAAGGTTTCCGCCCCAAAGCACCCCTTTTGCCTCACCTTTTGCGTAAACTTTTGATTTTCTTTTATCTGGTGAAACCAGCAACTCTTTTGTATTTGTAACCGCGTTGAAAAAAGAATCCTCTACAAATTTTGAAACTTTATCAATTCCAAAATCGGATTGCGCGACTGGCGCGTAAAAAGTCACCAACCCAGATTTTTTGTACATCATAGCCTCAAACGCTGTTACGTCAGAATATCCTGCAAAAATTTTGGGATTGTTTTTAATCAACTCAAAATCAATTTTGTCCAGCAATCTAATTGCCCCATATCCGCCACGGGCACACAAAATCATTTTAATTTCGGGGTTTGCAAAAAATTTGTGCAACTCCTGAACTTTTTTTTCGTCGGTCCCCGCCAAATATCTATTTTTATCAAAAATGTTTTCGGACAGAACAACTTTATACCCTTTATTTTCAAAATATTTTTGAGCTTTAAGTATTTTAGCTTTTTCTACGGCCCCTGAAAGCGCCAAAATTCCGATTGTATCGCCTTTATTTAATTTTTTGGGTTTAATTAAGTTCATAATCCTACCTATTTAACCTGAATTAAGCTATAATAATCTTAATACTAATATTGGATTAAGACAAGTTGGCAACAAAAGGCAATATGAGCGAGAAAAATAACACACAGTATATTCCTTTATACAGGAAATATAGACCGAAAAACCTTCAAGAAATTGTTGGGCAAGACCATATCAAAAAGGCTCTTGCTAACGCTATCAATTTGAATAAAATTTCTCACGCTTACCTTTTCACCGGCCCTCGTGGAACAGGAAAGACTTCTATAGCAAGAATTTTGGCAAAATCATTGAACTGCCAACAAGGCCCGACTTTGACTCCTTGCGAAGTTTGTCCAAGCTGCGTTGAAATAAGAAACTCGACTCCGATGGACGTAATCGAAATAGATGCTGCGAGCAATCGAAGCGTTGAAGATGCAAGAAATATCTTAGAAAAAATCCAATACGTTCCTACAAACGGGAAATTTAAAATTTATATCATAGATGAAGTTCATATGCTTACAAACCAAGCTTTCAACGCCCTTTTAAAAACGTTAGAAGAGCCGCCGGAAAACGTTATCTTCATCTTAGCAACAACAGAACCGCACAAAGTTTTGGAAACGATTACAAGTCGCTGTCAAAGATTCGATTTCAGAAGAATCACGACTGACGACATTATCGGACACCTTAAACACGTGGCAAAACTTGAAAAAATAAAAATCGAAGACGATGCCCTATTCACAATCGCGAAAAACGCCGCTGGCGGAATGAGAGATTCTCTTGCACTGCTCGATCAAATAAGCGTACTCGACAACTCCAAGACAATCAGCTCAGAGGATATTAACAGACTCTTGGGCAGGCTTTCGTTTGATATGTTGTACAACATATCGGAAAACATTATTCAATCGCAACCGCAAGCAGCAATCGAGCTTTTGGAAAAAATTTATAATTCAGGTAACGAACCGACTCAAATTTTAATAAACATGCTCGGATATCTAAAAAACCTGCTTATCGTTAAAAATTGCAAAGGCGACGAGCTTTTAATTGATTTGACTCAACTGAACGCGACGCAAATTAAAACATTAAAAACCCAAGCCGAGACTCTCGACACTCATCAAATAACGTTTTTGATAGAAAAAATTATTTATTATGTAAAAGAGTTGAAGACCACTACAAATCAACATCTTTGGCTTGAAATAGCTATAATTGATTTGGCTAACTTGGCTCAAAACACTTCTCTTTTGGCACTTCAAGAAAGAATTTCCAGACTCGAAAGCGGCACAGGCGCTAAATATAGCCCGCAACCGACCCAACCTATCGCGCTTAAAGCAAGAGAAGTTACAGTTGAAAAAGTTGCAGTATCGAAAGTTGTTGAAAAACCGCAATCAGTAGAAAAAACTGAAATAAAAGTTGAAGAAACAACCGTAAAAGCGTCTGTGAAAACAGCCGTTGAAGAAAAACCAGATGAAGATGATTTGGCTCCAATGCCTGTTTCTAAGCATGTTTCAAAAAACCCGGACGGTGATTTAACAAGCCTTTGGCATGGACTTTTACAGAGCATAGAAAGCACGCCAACTTCTTCACTTTTGAATCAACACGCAACGCCGATTCAAATTTCTGAAGAAAAAGTTATAATCGGATGCAAAGAAACTTTCTTAAAAATGTTAAACAGCGATAGCAAAAGGGCCTCTATTGAAGAAGGCGCAAAAAAATTCTTCAACAAAGACGTTAACGTCACAATACAAGTAGCGTCCGCTGAAGATTTTCAAGCGACTGAAAAAAAAAACCCAATAATTGAAAAACACATTAAAAAAGTTACTCTTTCTGAACTTGAACCAGACAATGAGCCTGAAAACGCACCTGAAATTTCAACAGATGAACTCTCTGAAGAAGATGATTTTGTCGAACACGAACTGGCAAAAAAGGTTAAAAAAACAGAGAAATTTGTGCCATCTGATCAAGTATCAATGGTGATAAAACTTTTTGACGGAAAATATATAGACTAAGGTTTATAAACCCCGATAAATTTCACTCTGTACCATGGGATTGTCATATCGCCGTTTTCGTTTCTTATAATAACCCCGTCAAAATCTCTAGCGATAACTTGTCCTGAGTATCTTGTGACAGAATCTTTTTTGAGCAATTTTAGGCTAACATCAACGTAATCGTTGAAAACAAGTGAATCTTTTTCTCGTTGAAAACTGTATAAATTTCCGTCTTTTTTGTATTGAATCAAGCCGCCTGAGACGGTTTCTATTTTGCAAGGAATTATCACTCCTTTTGCATCAACGATTTCGTCTGCAAAAACAGAAGTTTGAGCCAAAGCCAATATAAACAAAACAGCAATTATCTTCTTCATCATAAATCCTCAATTAAATACAGTACGATTGTACCCCATATTCTACAATATATCAATAGGATCGACATCTATAGTCAGCTTAATATCCTTTGGCATTGTGATTTGGCTTAAAAATTTGGCAATAAACGCGTGGCCTTTGTCTTCTAATTTGTTCTTAATCAAAATCTGGAAACGGTACATCCCTTTGATTTTTTCGATAACGCAAGGCGTCGGTCCGAGCAGAATCAGTCGCTCTGAAATCCCCTGTTTATCAATAATCGCGCTTAGCCTCATCGCGATTTCCTGCGCTGATTTTTCAGCCCTAAAATTGTTCTCGCAGCTCAAAATTATCCTTACTACCTGAGAAAACGGCGGATAATCAAACTCTTCTCTCGCCTGAATTTCAGTATCATAAAAATCACCGTAATTTTGCTGTTTGGCACTTTCTAGCGCGTAAAAATCAGGGTTATAAGTTTGGAAAATGACGCTTCCAGAGAATTCGCCACGACCTGAACGGCCAGCAACCTGAGTCAAGAGCTGGAACCCTCGCTCTGAAGCCCTAAAATCGGGTAAATTGAAACTCGCGTCAGCCGAAATTACCCCGACCATTGTAACATTTGGATTATCAAGTCCTTTTGCAATCATTTGCGTACCGATTAAAATATCGATTTCGCCTCTTTGAAATTTATCCAAAAGATCAATATGCGCGTTCTTTTTTGTCAAAATATCGCTGTCTATACGCTCAACTCGAGCGCTGAATCTTTCTTTCTCAAATAATTCTTTTACTAGAATCTCGATTTTTTGGGTTCCTGTTCCAGAGTTTTTAATCGCATCACTTCCACAATTTGGACAAGCATCAGGAAAAGCTTTTGTTCGATTGCAGTAGTGGCATTTCAATTTTGCGCTTCCAGCATGCCAAATCATAGGAATAGAACAGTCTTCGCACTCTATGACATGCCCACAAGCCTGACACTGAGTGGTTGTTGAGAATCCTCTGCGGTTTATCAGCAAAATTACCTGCTGACCTTTGTCCAAAGTCTCTTCAATCGCTTTTTGCAGCTGAATCGAAATTATCCCACGATAAGCCTGTTTAGAGTTATTTTGCATATTGATAACTGAAGTTTTCGCAACAGGAGCGTTGTTGAACCTGTTTGGAAGTTCAAACAAGTTGCCTGAATTAACAGCTCTGTAATAAGTAGAAATATCAGGCGTTGCGCTACCCAAAAGTAGCGGACAGTTGTGGAATTGAGCCAACTTCAAAGCGACCGTTCTCGCGTCATATCTTGGATTTGGATTGGTCTGCTTGTAAGCGTTTTCGTGTTCTTCGTCGATAATTATAAGTCCGATGTTTTTAAGTGGAGCAAACACAGCTGAGCGAGCCCCTGCAAGGATTTTCATATCATCGTTGTACAATCTTTGCCAAACGTCGTATCTCTCGCCCTCAGAGATGCTGCTGTGCCAAATTGCAACGTCCTTTGTCCCGAACTTGCGGGCCAAACGCTTTGTAAGTTGAGAAGCAAGCGCTATTTCCGGAGCCAGAAACAAAACACTTTTACCCTGCTTGATAACGTCGTCAATAAGCTGAAAATACACTTCTGTTTTACCTGAAGCCGTAACACCGTGCAGTAGCAGCGGCGCTTTTGGCTCAGTTTCGATTTTCTTCTTAATCGCTTTATAAACTTTTTCCTGATCGCCTGAAAGCGCGTATAAATCTTCCTGTTTTGTTACTCCCAAATTTTCGAGCGGATTTCTGTAAATTTCTTCATCTAGAACCCTTACACATCCAAGCTCTTCAAATTTTGTTATAGTTGCGCGTGTAGTTTTGACTAATTTTTCAAAATCTATCAACGACATTTTCCCTTGTTTTTCAAGCGTTTCAAGAATTTCCAGCTGGCGCTCAACTTTCTTTCCCAAACCTTTTTTAGGGATAGGATTTGGCATAATAGGCTCTTTGGAAACAAATTCAATCGATTTTTCGGTTTTTGAATTCTTATCGATTAATTTCATCGGAATCGCCATGTTTAAAACCGTCACAAAATCGCACACATAATAGTTTGCCACCCACTCAAGGAGTTTCAAATATTCAAGAGAAAACAAAGGGGTTTCTTCCAAAATTTTGCTAACTTTTTTCGCCTTGATTCCCTCGGGTAAATAATCACCGAACCCAACGATAAAAGCGTTGATAAGTCCCTGCCGGCCGAAAGGAACCAAAACAGCCTGACCGATTTGGATTGTCTCCCTCATTTCGTCAGGAATCAAATAACTAAAAGTTTTTACGCCAAGCCCCTTTATATTGACAAGCGCGAGCGCGTATTTATTTTGTATCACAATTTATTCCTCTTCAGTGGAAAACTCTTTAATCGCTTCTTCAATCGCGTCTTTTAAAATTAGAATGTTTTCAGGAGAGCAAGTCACGCCTTTTTTTGTAGGCAGCCAACTCGCACCTTCGTCTGTTGTATAAAAAATTCTCATATCAAGATAGCTTTTGCCTTTAAATTCGTTTATAGCAATCTGTAATTGCTCTGTAGCCCCTCTAGCAATAGTAGCTAGAAGCTTTGGTTCTTGCGCCATTATAAACCTCCATTGAAACTTATCCTCGAAAGAATTATAACATGAAAAAGAGAGTGCTGAAAAATTCAGTTTTCCTGGGGAAATAGATTTTTTCAGTACCTGACCTTAGAAAGTCAAAATTTGCTAAAGACGGCGAGCAGCCGTATTTAGCAAATTGAAGCTAGATCATGGAAGATTCGAGAAAAATGAAATTTTTCCGTATCTTCAAAGGTGACAAGTTATTTTAACAAACTGTTACAAGTACCAAATACGCAATTTCATTGAACTTCAAAAATTAATTGATTAACTGAGGCAATTTTTCAAAACGAAATGTTTTTACATGAATATACACGAGTTATATATTTTATAAGGAGAAATTATATGGTACAACCAGTAAACAAAGCGGCACACACACCAGCAAAAGCATACACACCGGTTACATTTTCAACACCCGGTAAAAAGCCTATAGTAATTTCGTTTCCAAAAGGAACCGATTTAGCTGTAGACGAAAAATCATATTCTTTAACAAAACCAACATCATTAACGTTGGACGCAAAACACTATGAAGCGCTCTTAAAAGCAGACGTAAATAAAGATAAAAAAATTGACAAAGAAGATGCAGTAAAATTCCTTGCAAAAGGCGGACCTAAAGGAGTTACAGCTACGCCATTCGGAGTTAACGTTGACACTAACGGCTCTGGAACAAAAAGAGTCGGCGCGTTCTTCCCTGGCTATGTTAAATATAACCAAACTCACGCATCAGAATAAAAATTAATTTTTAATATTAAAAGGTGAACTTTGTTAGCAGAGTTCGCCTTTTAAGTACCAAGTTTTTGCGCCCGTAATTTTTACGTTAACGAATTCGCCTACAATGTCTTTGTCATGTTCAATATGAACAATCTTGTTGTTGCGAGTTCTGCCTGTATTGATATTCTTCCCTTTATGATTATCAAACGAATCCACTAAGACTTCGAGCTCGCGTCCGATATATTTTTGGTTAGATTTTAGGCAGTTTTCTTTGGTTTGGTTGTTTAACCTTACAAGTCTTTCGCTTTTGACTTCGTCAGACAAAAACAACTCTTCCCACTTGGCAGCAACGGTAATCTCACGAGGTGAGTACGCTGCAGTGTTTGAATAATCAAGTTCAAGCTCCTTCATCACGTCAAGCGTCTCTTGGAACTGAGCTGAGGTTTCGCCTGGAAACCCTGCAATAAAATCACTCGTAATAGTAACGTCTTTTACTTTTTCTCTAATTTTTTTCACAATTTTGCAATAAGTTTCTTTGTCATATCTTCTGTTCATCTTCTTCAAGACTTCTGAAGAACCGGACTGCATAGGGATATGGAAACATTCGCAAATTTTGTCTGATTCAATCACGGTATCAATCAATTCATCTGTAATATCGGTTGGATAAGACGTGGTAAATCGGATTCTAAACTGCCCTTCAAGCGCGTTTATCTCTCTTAAAAGTCTTGCAAGGTTCCAATCTGTGAAGTCGCCTTTTTTACCGTAGGAATCAACATTTTGCCCCAACAGTGTTATTTCTTTAAACCCTTGTGCTAGAACGTCTTTGCATTCTTTGATAATCACTTCCGGATTACGCGAACGCTCCCGCCCTCTTGTATACGGAACAACGCAATATGTACAAAAATTGTCACACCCTTCGGTTATTGTAATCCAAGCGTTTGTGCCCTTGGCGCGTTTAATTTCAAAATCTTTTTCATCAATTGGTGCATCACCGGCAGCGCAAACCTTTTCGCCGGCTTCAATTCTTTTAATCAAATCAGGAAATTCGTTGATATTATGTGTACCCATCACCAAGTCAACATAAGGCATTCTTTTAAAAACGCTTTCTCCGTTTTGTTGAGCGACACAGCCGCAGAACGCAATCTTTATTTCAGGACGAGTTCTTTTCCACTTCCCCCACAACCCAATTGTACTGAAAGCTTTATCTTCAGAAAGCTGCCTGATAGAACAGGTATTTACGATAAATAAATCTGCGCTGTCTTTATTTTTAAGCTCAAAAACCTGTTCATAACCCAAAAAATCGAGCATCCCAAGCATTTTTTCCGTATCAGACTTGTTCATCTGACAACCTAGTGTTTCAATATAAACCTTTTTCATTATTTAATTATATAACAAAAATCGATTAAGAGAATAAGGCCTAAACCTCTTCACTCTTCCAGACGCCACCGTATTTTAGAGTATCTGCCTGAGTTCTTAAGTCTCCTAAATCAGTTGCTGTTTTATCTAATTTTGCGGTTAAACGATTATTTTTTGCTTCAATCGCATCTTTTTGTTTTTCTAGTCTAGCGATTTGTTTTGTTAAACTTGTTTCTTTTGCGCCTGTTGCACTTGCCAATTGTTCGGTCAACGTATACAATGTGTCATAAATACCAGGAGTTTCTGGCTTAGCGCCTTCGCCTCTGATGACTCTGCCTAGCTCCTCTTGTGTTTTATCTCCACCTTTAATCAGCTCATCAATTCTTGCTCTTTTTTCTACCAAACGCTCAACTGCTTTCAGCCCATAATCATCTCTGTGCCCGCCGCACAATTTGAACAAACCTTCATTACGCTGTTCGATTAATAAAGATTCTTTATCTAAAATAATAAGCATTTTAGCTTCTAGCATTGCATGCTTAGCTTCTTGCTCAGGTGTCATTTTATACTCAACGTAAGGTTTTTCTTTTGCCTTTGCCTTTACGACATTCACTTGGCTTTTTGAAACCTTGACTGCTCTTGGTTTTGCTTTTTTCGGATGAACTTTCTCTTTTTTAAGTGCTTTTCTAGCCTTATAATCCATGTTTTCTTCAGAATATACCGTACCTGTTTCAGCTGTAGAATCAACCTTTAAAGCTGATTTGGGTGACAATTCCTTTGTCGGTTTTGCAATTACTGTCTTTTCTAACGCTTTGGTTTGATTCACCGGCTCCGCATTAGTTACTTTGGCAGGAACTTTGCCGTGCTTTGAGCCTACAGGCTTGACCCCAAGTATTTCAAGGCGAACATTCGCTGCACTTATTCTATCGCTTAAAATTTGCTGCTTCTGAGAAAATTCTGAAATTCTAGAATCTAGCTCAGTAAGTCCTTTGCTTGATAACGCCATTTCCAACTTTTGATCTTCTAAAACAGCCAATTCAGACATAACGACATCTCTACCTGTTTTTTGGGTTCTGGGGTTTAGCGTATCTAGAAAAGCTTGAGCTTCGGTTTTTTGAGTCAACAATTTTTCTATTGCAGGAATAGCTTGACCATTCTCTTTCAAAGAATTAGCATGTTCAACATTAACAAGTTCTAGCACCGAATTCTTGTCTATCCCCAATAGTTTTTTGACTTGATTAATCGTTTTTGTCAATTCAGTAAGCTTCGGATATTTTTTTGCTCTAACCAACTTTAAACGTCTTAGTTCAGCATTAACTTTGCCCAAATCATTTTCATGAGACGAAATATCATGCCCAATTCTTTGTATCTCTAATTTTGCTCTACCATTTTTAGCACTCTGTAAATCAGCTCGCTCAAGTCTTGCTCTTGTTTTGCGGCCTATCGGATTGACTTTGATTGGTTCAGTGACAGAACCAGCATTGGCAAATTCCGCACTCTTTTTAGAGTTTTTGATACTTGGGTGTATTGAAGAAACATGCTCAAAACTCGGTAGTTCAACCTTTTCTGAGTATAAGCCTTGGGTTAATTTTTTATAAAAATCACCGTATGCAACATTATTTTCTAAAACTGATAAGTGTTTTTCAAACTTTGGTTTTACAAACATTCTATTATAATCATGTTTAGCTAAATCAAGCACATTACCGATTGATTCCGCTAAAGAAATTCCTTTATGAGATTTTAAATCAGCATTCACAAATCTGAAAAATTCATTGGCATTTCTTCTTTCAGTATGAACTTCTTTTGCCAAATCAGGCAACAATTCTACTGCACTCGCAAACCTTGTTTCAAGTTCTTTTCCCACTATTTTATGTAAATTATTTAAAAATTCGCTTTTTTGAACCGGAGATAAATTAGCCCCAGAGCCAAATGAGACGTCATTTTTTTGATTTTTTGATAAACCAAAGTTATAATAATTTTTTATTTGAATCTTTCCTACACTTAACATAATGTTCCCCACTTACTCCGCCAGCTACTGTTACTATAATAAACCACCTCAAGGACATTTTTGCTAGTTTGTAAAATAACTGTTACATGTGTAATGATTAGATTTACAAAAATTCTGCATGAAAAAAGCCTGATTGAGAAATAACTTCAATCAGGCTTTTTATTATTATTTTACGCTTAGTCTTCTAACGTGAACTCAGGCGCTCCGAACATTCCTTCGATTTCTTCCAAAATCGCGGACGGTTTTCTCGCTTGATTTCTTGCAGCAGCTCTGCGCAACGCTTCTTTGTCTTTTTCTTCGCTTGCGTTTGTCAAGTGGTGGTATCCAGTACCAGCCGGTATCAAACGACCGATGATAACGTTTTCTTTCAAACCTCTCAATAGATCCTTTTTACCTTCAACCGCAGCTTCAGTCAAGATTCTTGTTGTTTCTTGGAATGACGCAGCAGAGATGAAACTTTCCGTATTCAAACTCGCTTTTGTGATACCAAGTAATAAGTGTTCACAAGCTGCTCCTGTAAGTCCAGCTTCCTGTGCCAACTTGTTCTCAGCTTCAAACTGTTGAATTTCAACAAGTTCACCTTGCAACAATTTCGTATCGCCAGGTTCAAGAACTTTAACCTTCTTAGTCATCTGTCTTACGATTATTTCAACGTGTTTATCAGCAATTTCAACACCTTGAGAACGGTATACTCTTTGAACTTCGTCTACAAGATATTGTTGAGTGACTTCTGGTCCGTTCAATCTGATAATATCGTGTGGGTTCAAAGGACCGCTTGTCAATGGTTGACCTTTTGTTATCACTTGTTTGTCTGAAACTATGATGTTTGAATCGATTGTGTATTTGATTTCTGATCTTCCGTTTTCATTAACCAAGTATAATCTAGGCATATCGTCTTCGATTTCGATAGCAGCAACACCGTCAGCTTCAGCAAGAATAGCGCTTTCTTTAGGTTTTCTACCTTCTAAAAGTTCTTCTACTCTCGGCAAACCTTGAACGATATCACCGGTTTTCTGTCTTTCGAATACCAACGTAGCAAGCATATCACCACGTAGTACCAATGCGTGAGAATCAACCTGTAACATTGTACCTGGAGATATCAAGTATGGACGTCCGTTTCTTACGATTACTTCGGTTTTAGTAACGCTTATAACCTTTCCTGAAACCGATGATTGCTCACCGTTGTCAGAAACGATTGAATCTAATCTGATGAAGTCGCCTACTTTTACAGTAGCCTTTCCTTTGATAGGAAGTTTTGTTTCATAGCTTTCGCAAACTAATAACAATCTTCTTGCTTCTTCGTCTTTGTTTATTTTAATTGATGCAACACCGTCATTGATTGAAAGAACTTGGGTTTTAGCAACCGGAGTCTTAGATTCAATTATTTGACCATGTTTTACCAACAATTCAGTTTGTAATGAAGAAGATAATCTTGAGCTACCTTCAACTTCACGACGAACAATCAATGTTTCCAACACAACAACTTTCAAATTGTTTTTGCTGTCAAGTTCAACCATACCTTTTAGGTGAGATAGGTAACCTTGCATTTGAAGAACTAAACTAGTTCTTGTCAAAGTCGCTCCATCCAAGTTTCTTACTCTTGCTCCGTCTTTGTATTGAAGTTGAGTAACAGGTACGATATCAATCAATTCATCAGTTGTGTTGAATTCAATTGAAACATCTTTTTGTTCAATCTTTAAGACTTGAACAGGTCTAACCAAGATTTGAATCGGTTGGTTAGCAATGTTATCGTCTTCAGCAGACAATGTAGCATCCAATTCTTCGTCTAAATCATCAATATCCAAATCGTCCATATCAGATTCCATAATTGTTACGATAGAAGTTTCTTTCGCTTTAACGCCTTCAGCAATAACTGTGCCTTTTTTAACGATTTCGCCTTCTTCAACCTTAAGCTCATTAACACTTGATAATGAATGTATTTCACCCGGTCTAATCATAATTTCGTGGATAATATCGTTGCATTCTTTTAGCTCAACGATACCGTCGATATGACAGTAAATATCTTTTACAACTTCTGTTCCAGCCGTGACGAATGTTCCTGATTCAACCATTTTCAAGCCAGAATCTTTGCTAACTTGGTGGATTTCTTCAGGAATAAACACAACGTCACCTGTTTTTGTAATGATTTGGTTATCATCAACTTCAACGTCAACGTATCTGATTTCACCACTTGATTTAACTGAACATTCGTCATCAATCAATTCGGCAATAATCATTCCGTTTTCAACTGTAGTATCAACAGGAGCTTTTACAATATATTTTTCGCCAGTTTTTTCAACTGTCCAAAGTTGTTCTTTTTTAGTTTGTTCAAATGTAGCGTTTGAAGGAAGTAAAGAAGCGATTACAATAGTAAGTTCCTTACCTTGAACGATTTTCTTGATTTTCTTTCCTTCAAATTGAACTTCTTCAATTGTCAAATCGTCGCCAACTCTAACTTCTCCGCCGTGTTCAGAAACAGTCAAAGTTTCAGCCAATTTTTCGCCTTTTGAAATCTTTTGATCGTCTTTAACTAGAACTTTTGAACCACCTGGTAAATTATAAACGTCGCCGCCTAGAACCCAAACGATTCCGTTTTTGTTAGCAGTTCTTGAAACGTTACCTTGTCTATCTTTCTTTTCATCTGCGATGAAGTCTTCAAACAATACTTCACCTGACAAATCAGACGTAATATCCTTTGTAGCCTTTTCTGTCAAACGGCTACCATCACCTTGAGCACCCGGTTCAAAGTCAGCTAGTATTTCGCCTTTTTTAACAGTCATTCCGTTTGTAACCAAGATTCTTGATCCAGCTGGAATGTGATATTTAGTAGCGCCTTTTGCTGTTTTAATTTCGATATCGCATTCGTATGTTGCAACACTAACATCATCACCGTGTCTTGTTCTCAAGTCACGAGTTTTAATCTTAGAAACAACTTCACCTGCGTCTTTTGCAAGAATTTGTTTTGTAGCAGCTGCACCTTTAAATACACCACCCGTGTGGAATGTTCTCATTGTAAGCTGTGTTCCCGGTTCCCCGATTGATTGTGCTGCGATAATACCGATTGCTTCGCCGACATCAACCATTTTTTGAGTTGTCATCGCCCAACCGTAACATTTTTGGCAAACACCATATTCTAAACCGCAAGTTAAACCTGAACGAACATTAAGTTCATTCAAATCAAGTTTTGCAACTTTTTTAACGTCGTCTCTATCAAGAGTTGATCCGTTTTTGAACAAAACTTTTCCGTCTTCGCCGATAATATCTTCAGCAATTGTTCTTCCTAAAAGTCTATCCGCAAGGTTAACAATATTCTTTTCTCCATCAGAAATAGATTTCATTCTGATGCATTTTGTAGTCTGGCAGTCAACGTCTCTGATGATTACATCTTGAGCAACGTCAACTAAACGTCTTGTCAAATAACCTGAATCGGCTGTTTTTAACGCTGTATCTACCAACCCTTTTCTTGCACCGTATGATGAAATGATGTACTCGGTAACTGATAAGCCTTCTTTAAAGTTAGATTTGATAGGTAAATCGATGATCTGACCTTGTGCGTCTGCCATCAAACCACGCATACCAACCAACTGAGAAACCTGTGATAAGTTCCCTCTCGCTCCGGAGAATGCCATCATATATACTGGGTTTAATCTATCAAAGTTCTTTACTACGCTGTCTGTCAATTTTGAAGTTGTTTCAGACCAAGTATCGATAACCTTTGTATATCTTTCTACTTCGGTAATTTCACCTTTTAAATATCTGTGAGTTGATTTTTCAATCTCATCTTCAGCTTGTTTTAGCAATTCCTTTTTATCTGGTGGAACTTCTAAATCAGCAATCGAAATTGTTGTACCCGCTTTTGTAGCGAATCTATAACCCAAATTCTTAAGGCTGTTAGCCAAAGTAGCAGTTTTCGCACCGCCGAATTCAAGATATATCTGTAACAAAAGATTATTTAAAGATTTTTTATCTACAATCTTGTTGATATAATCTAAGGATTTTTTTGTATTTTTATACTTCGTTTCCATTTTGCCTACCTTTATTCGTTAATTTATGTTGATGGGATAGCAATCCCACCCTACTTTTTTTTGCTTGTTAACCTAATACCGCTTCTCTAACTGCTTCGTTGAAAAGAATTCTACCAACTGTAGTTTCAATTCTTTCGTTATGCTCGTCTCTTACGACAATCCTGTCGTGAAGACTTATAACATCAACTTCAAGAGCAGAAATAGCATCGTTAAAGTTAAAGAAATATCCCTTAATCGGCGCTTCTTCGTCTTTTAATATAGTCAAGTAATACATACCCAAGACCATATCCTGAGAAGGAGTGATAACCGGTTGACCTGTCGCAGGAGCCAAGATGTTGTTAGTAGCTAACATTAACATTCTTGCTTCTGTTTGCGCTTCGATTGAAAGCGGAACGTGAACAGCCATTTGGTCACCGTCGAAATCGGCGTTGAATGCTGTACAAACAAGTGGGTGAAGTTGGATCGCTCTACCATCTACCAAAACCGGTTCAAATGCTTGAATACCAAGTCTGTGTAGGGTTGGAGCACGGTTTAACATAACCGGGTGTCCGTCAATTACTTCTTCCAAAATATCCCAAACGATTGCTTCGGAACGTTCTATTTTCTTTTTCGCAGATTTAATGTTTTGAACATATCCGCGTTCGATTAATTTATTTACAACAAACGGTTTGAATAATTCAATTGCCATTTCTTTCGGTAAACCACATTGATTTAATGCCAATTGTGGACCTACAACGATAACTGAACGACCTGAGTAGTCAACACGTTTTCCCAACAAGTTCTGTCTGAAACGACCTTGTTTACCTTCAATAATGTTTGAAAGTGATTTCAATGGTCTGTTGTTAGGGCCAACAACTGTTCTTCCACGTCTGCCGTTGTCGATAAGAGCATCAACTGCTTCTTGCAACATTCTTTTTTCGTTTCTTACGATGATTTCAGGAGCGCCCATTTCTAGCAATCTTCCTAAACGGTTGTTTCTGTTTATTACACGTCTGTACAAGTCGTTTAAGTCAGATGTAGCAAATCTTCCGCCGTCTAATTGAACCATTGGTCTCAAATCAGGAGGAGTTACAGGCAATACATCCATTACCATCCAAGTTGGATCAGTTTCACTTGATATTAGAGAATCAAGAAGTCTTAATCTCTTAATCAATTTAGCTTTTCTTTGAACAGAATTTATAACGCCTTCAAGCTCAGTTCTGATTTTTTCAGCCATTTCTTTGATGTTTAATTCAGCAAGTAAATCCTTAACTGCTTCTGCACCAATTCCGACTTTCAATTCAGATTCTTCGTTTTCAGCTAAATAATCTTCATAATCTTCTTCGCCCAACAATTGTAATTTTTTGTAAGGGCTTTCAGCAGGATCGATTACAACATAGTTGTTGAAATAGATTACTTGCTCAAGATCTTTTAATGTCATGTCAAGAAGAAGACCTAAGTAACTTGGAATACCTTTCAAGAACCAAATATGGCTGACAGGTGCTGCAAGCTTAATGTGTCCCATACGGTGTCTTCTTACTTTTGAATCAGTAACTTCAACTCCACATCGTTCACAAATAATACCTTTGTGTCTTACTCTTTTGTACTTACCGCAATAGCATTCCCAGTCCTTTGATGGTCCAAAAATTCTTTCGCAGAATAAACCATCACGCTCAGGTTTAAGCGTACGGTAGTTAATTGTTTCCGGTTTTGTTACTTCCCCGTAAGACCATTTCATAACTCTTTCAGGTGAAGCTATACTTACTCGTATATAATCAAAATAATCGATACTTGTAGACAATTTATTATCTCCTTTTATGGTTGAAAGGGTGAAGGGTTAAATTTGTTTTAACCCTTTTGCCTTTTTCTATAGTTCTCCAAATGTAGCCGGTGTTTCAAAGAAGTTGATGTTCAACAACTCTGAATCGATGTCTGATAGAGTTCTTTTTGGAGCTGATTTTCTCAAATCGTCCATATCGCTCATCAAATCGACTTCTACGCCGTCTTTTTTAGCAACGGTAATGTCCAAACCAATACTTTGTAATTCTCTTACAAGTACCTTGAATGATTCAGGAATACCCGGTCTTGGAATGTTATCGCCTTTAACAATAGCTTCGTAAGCTCTGTTTCTTCCGTTAACATCATCGGATTTGATTGTAAGCATTTCTTGCAACGTATAAGCTGCACCGTATGCTTCAAGTGCCCAAACTTCCATCTCACCGAATCTTTGACCACCGAATTGAGCTTTACCACCCAACGGTTGTTGTGTTACTAGTGAGTAAGGACCTGTGCTTCTTGCGTGAATCTTATCATCAACTAAGTGGACAAGTTTCAAGATATAAGTCAAGCCGACTGCTACCGGTTGGTCAAACGGTTCGCCCGTTCTTCCGTCAAGCAACATTACTTTTCCGTCTTCTCTAACCCAATCACAACCAGATTCTTTAATCCCTCTCAAAAGCTCAGCTTTTGTAGCGATTTCAGATTGGTTATCACCGTACATTTCATCGAACGGAGGTGCTTCGTATAAATCCTTTGTCAAGTAAGACGCCAAGCCTAACAAACATTCGTAAGTTTGACCAACGTTCATACGTGAAGGAACACCAAGCGGGTTCAATACAACGTCAACCGGAGTACCATCAGGTAGGAAAGGCATGTCGTT
>Ga0302215_10000998_pt1 | contig 20546 bp, 10 predicted proteins | sample II_Fen_N3_1_FD_194580 | JGI IMG/M metagenome (GOLD analysis project Ga0302215, IMG submission 194580) | Peat permafrost microbial communities from Stordalen Mire near Abisko, Sweden - II_Fen_N3_1 | ecosystem: Environmental > Terrestrial > Soil > Wetlands > Permafrost | place: Sweden: Abisko... | reverse complement strand
AACTTGAATTGAGCCACACAGGTAGTATCTTTTACATCACGATAACAGCCGGGTTGATTCAACTCGTGAGTCGAAAGCCCTGTTCCGGCAGCCGGTGAGTAAGGCTGAATGGTGTAGCCTTTGTATAGTAAGTTCTTGTTGTAGAGTTGTTTTGATAGCCACCAAAGCGTTTCTATATAACGATTGTCGTAAGTAATGTAGGGATCGTTCATGTCTACCCAATAGCCCATTTTGGTAGTCAAATCTTCCCATTCTTTGGTGTATTTGAGTACGTCGTGGCGGCAAGCTGCGTTATAATCGTCCACACTGATGGTTTTGCCAATGTCTTCTTTGGTAATTCCCAATGCTTTTTCCACACCAAGTTCCACCGGAAGTCCGTGCGTATCCCAACCGGCTTTACGCTTTACCTGAAAGCCCTGCATGGTTTTATACCGACAAAAAACATCCTTAATCGTACGTCCCATTACGTGGTGAATACCGGGAAGTCCGTTAGCAGAAGGAGGTCCTTCATAAAAAACGAACGATGGTTTTCCTTCACGGGTTTCGATACTTTTATGGAAAATGTCTTTTTCGCTCCATTGCGTAAGCATTTCCTTGTTGATGTCTGATAAATTCAGATTGGAATATTCAGCAAACTTTTTCATCTTAACTGTCTTGATGTTCTGTTTTTTTATTGAGGTGCAAAATTACAAAAAATAACCGAAAGAGGAAAGCATCTCTATCAATGTATTATTTTCATTTTGAAGCGCCTAATTTCTTCATTAAATATGAAATAAAGCTTGTCGTAATTAGCTGCAAAGCTGCAAAACCTATATTCAAGATATCAAACGATGAACCTCAATTCTTGATAAATTTTTGCTGCCAATATAAGATTTTCTGCATTTTTGATCGATACCTTTAAGTGACGAATATCAATACGAATTTCAAAATCGGTTTCAGCTAATATTTTAGCTAAGAGTTAATGTAATTCGTTTTTTTGAGACAGAACTCAGATGTTGGAATTGATAATTTTGAGAACAAAGCAGAGGTCTACAAACTTTCATCTTGTAGACCTCTGCTTTTTTGTTTGTATGGGTTTTAATAATAAATGTTCAATGTGATGACTGAATTATATCAATTCGTAAAATAAAGCAATATATACCGCTTCAGTCATATTACATACATGATATTTTTTGTAGACATTTCTTTTGTAGTAACGTAATAAATCCACTTTAATATCAAGCTTTTTGGCTATCTGAACTTCTCGGTGTCCTTTTGATGTAAGTCTAAGAAGTTCTATTTCAATTGGTTTTAATTCAATTGTTTCGTGCTCTACAAACTTTCTTCGTAAGGAAGAATAGTACAGTTCATTTCCACCATTACTTTCTGTATATAGAGCAAAACGCTGATAGCCCTTCTGTACTATTGGTAAAAACAGAGCAACTTTATATTTAGGAGTGCCATCATGATTGAATCCAATCGGCTTAACAATAACTTTCATTGGTTTATAATCATTTCCAGCCTGTTTTATTTTTATGTTGTAGGTCATAAATGCTTTTGCAAATGGCTTCTCCTTAAATGTATTGGTCAATATTCTTTTTCCATTCTGATTTATTTCAGCAGTAATTTCGATGTCTTTCGGATGAATAATGTCTCTGTAGCCGAATTGTTGATCAGAACTGTCACTATTTGAATCAAATCCGGTCATTTTAGTGAATCGTTTGGTCGTGAAAATAATACTATCATCTTCATAATTCGTGAGTGTTATTGGCACCTCGTATATTTCAGAAAGAAGAGCTGTTAATCGGATTTGTTCTATTAACGCGTCATAATTATCTTGGCTAGTCATGGCGTGGAGTTTTTGAGTGAAAAATATACATTTCAATAATAATTAATGAAAAGAGAGTCAGTCGACTTTGTTTTTTAAATGAATCCCTGTTTTTTCACTTTTGCAATAGCATGCGAAATCGACTTGGCGTTTAAACGAAGTAGCAAACTTGTTTTCAGATATTTCATATTGGTCATATTCGTATCTATTTGCTCTGCTATTTCAGGTTCGGTAAGCCCATCGCTCGATAACTGTATGATTTCAATGTCACTCTTGCTAAGTAATTCATATTTTATATCGCAAGCTGAATCTTCGGTAATAAATACGGGATATTCCTCAGAATTATTAATGTCAATCAGCTTAAAACAACCGGGTTGTTTTGTATCCGTTTTTTTTACATCGTAATATATCAACCACGGTATTCCTTCTTCTGATGTATTTGTGAATTTGTATGGCATTACTTTAAATTTCAACATCTTGACAGTGTTGTTTTCTAAGGTAATTGGAAGATTGAAGCTCAGACAGTATGTTCGGTTATTATTCCCCAAAATATCTCTCTTAAAAATAGCATTGACGGTCTCAATTGCCTGAGTATTGAATGTATTATCATTATTTGTTGAAAAGAATCTCTCTATGAATTCATTGCTTAACGGTTTAACCCCCATCGTCCCAAATAGATCCATAAGTTCGGGGTTGTGTGAGTAGAGCGTTGTAGTACGTTTATAGTGATCAACTATAAAGAAAGACATTTGCAAACTCATTGCACCAACTTCAAGATTACTCATCCTTAAACTATGATTTCTATAGTCGGGAAGTGATGTGAAGTGTAATGTTTCGTCAAAAAATGGATTTGCCATAAATATATAGATTTAGTCAATTTGTAAATTATTGTTTTCGGAAGACAAAAACAAACATCGTGCTATTTTTTTTCTTTCACTATCATTTTTCCATAAATATCCCCTTAAATCTTGTAATTAACTATTTTTGAGTGCTATTTATTTTGCTAATAACCCAATTATCAATGCAGTTGTCTATTATTTATTAAAAGAATGTGTTTGGTATCTTTTTACAAACATATCATTTTTTTTATTTACTGTGTATTGTATATATATGTTTAATAGCATGTTTTATCTTTAATTTCTTTCCTTTTCTGTGTTTCCAAATTAGTATTAAAAAATGAATTTAATCCTCTTATGAGAGAATGTGTCCGTTTTTTTATATTCTCCTCACTTTTTATGTTGGAGTAGTTAAATATTATATGGTATTTAGTTTTGACTTATAGTTTTTATGTAGTAATAAGTATTGCGTTTTGCAGCACAATATATTTTTTATGTAGTAATTCAGCTTGGTATTATTACTCCTATGCTACCCTGATTTTGGGGTATTGTAATGAAATCATTATGAAAAAGATTCCTAAAATGTATAAATTGTCGAATTTTATTACATATTTATTTATTTGTTTTTCAACTTTTATGTAGTCTTTTTTTGAATTTTTGTTAATTGATGACTGTGTTGTAAATGTCTGATTGTAAATGGTGTATGGTTTTTGTTTAATTTTGTTTTCACAACCAGAACGATATTTAACTTTGTTGTGTCGGGTTGTGCGTAGTGCTCATTCATTATTTACAAAAAATAAAGTGCTTATTTGAAAATACAAAACAGTATATGAAGCGAATAGACTTTTGTACAAATGAATAGTATGAATTGTGATTTTTTTTGATTCCTCAATCAGTAGAGTATTTGCCATACGAGTGTCATTTTATAGTAACCATTTAAATGTAGATGTTATGAATTTCATTTTATTTATTCTTATCGGAATCGTTGCCGGTTTTTTGGCTGGTAAGCTAGTGAGAGGTGGAGGTTTTGGCCTAGTTGTTAACTTGCTGATCGGTATTGTAGGAGCCCTATTGGGCGGTTGGCTTTTTGGAGCGCTGGGTATCGGTGCAGGTTCGGGTCTTATCGGGAGCTTAATTACAGCTACTGTTGGAGCAGTAGTATTCTTGTGGATTCTTTCCTTTATAAAGAAATAATTCCGAATTGTGGGATTGCAGAGGAAGGCCGGCAGTATCTCCGGTCTTTTTCTGCAACTTAAAGGTCGTCTTGCTTCTCGTGTTTTTTGATGAATAATATTTTCCTAAAAATAGATAGTATTCCCCCAATATATCGTATTAATCAACATAATCAATAATTTTTTAAAAATGAAAACAATTAAATTCTTAGTAGCATGCCTCGCTTTAGTGGTATCTACAATGACTGCAAATGCGCAAGGAGACATTCAGATAGGTTACGTACAGCCCACATCTGTCACAACAATGAATGGAGCTAAAACTTCGCAGTCGATGGATGGTATTCAGGCCGGTTTTAATTATACCATATCAGTTCATGAACCAGTTTCGCTTCAGTTCGGGTTGCTTTATTCTTATTTGTTCAAAACGGAAACAGTTTTGGGTATCGATACCAAATTGCAAGGACATGCTTTGGATATACCTGTAGATGTGGTAGTTACTTTTCCTCTTGCTAGTGATTTAAAATTGTATGCCTTTGGTGGTCCTGATCTTTCGTATATGCTTGCTAAAAGCATTAAGGTTGGCAATTTGGATTCATATGATTTTTATAGGAATAATAGTGATGCACATCGCTTTAATCTTCAATTGGGTATAGGTGCCGGCTTGATGTTTAAAGATTTTGGTATCAAATTCAGATACAATTGGGGCATTATTGATTTGGATAAATCGAGTGCTACCAAAACCGTAGGCAATGGTTTTGCAATTTCGCTTACACATTCCATCTGATAGAACTGCGAGCGTGGATGAATGATAGTGACTTTTCTTTTAAATGCTGTATGTTATGAATTTCATTTTATTTATTCTTATCGGAATCGTTGCCGGCTTTTTGGCTGGTAAGCTAGTGAGAGGTGGAGGTTTTGGCCTGGTTGTTAACTTGCTGATTGGCATTGTAGGAGCCCTATTGGGCGGTTGGCTTTTTGGAGCGCTGGGTATCGGTGCAGGATCGGGTCTTATCGGGAGCTTAATTACAGCTACTGTTGGTGCAGTAGTATTCTTGTGGATTCTTTCCTTTGTAAAGAAATAATTGCGAATAGTGCTGCTGCTTAGAAAGAAGACCGGATACATCTCCGGTCTTTTTAGGCAACTGAAAGTTCGATAGATTTTTCGGTATTATTGACAATATAAACTTTTGTATAGATAGATAATTATTCCACATACATATCGCAATAATCAATAAAATAAAAATGATCAAGATTATGAAGACAATTAAATTTTTGATAGCAGTTTTTGCTTTAGTTGCATTTACAGTGAGTGCTAATGCACAAGGAAACATTCAGCTAGGGTATGTGCAGCCAACAACTGTCACAACAATGAATGGCGCTAAAACTTCGCAGTCGATGGATGGTATTCAGGCCGGTTTTAATTATACCATATCAGTTCATGAACCAGTTTCGCTTCAGTTCGGGTTGCTTTATTCTTATTTGTTCAAAACGAAAACAGTTTTGGGTATCGATACCAAATTGCAAGGACATGCTTTGGATATACCTGTAGATGTGGTAGTTACTTTTCCTCTTGCTAGTGATTTAAAATTGTATGCCTTTGGTGGTCCTGATCTTTCGTATATGCTTGCTAAAAGCATTAAGGTTGGCAATTTGGATTCATATGATTTTTATAGGAATAATAGTGATGCACATCGCTTTAATCTTCAATTGGGTATAGGTGCCGGCTTGATGTTTAAAGATTTTGGTATCAAATTCAGATACAATTGGGGCATTATTGATTTGGATAAATCGAGTGCTACCAAAACCGTAGGCAATGGTTTTGCAATTTCGCTTACACATTCCATCTGATAGAACTGAGAGCCTGGATGAGTGATAGTGACTTTTCTTTAGATGATGTGAATAAATATGTGTATACGCTTACTATTTAAATAGCAAGCGTATGTAGATGACTATTTATTATGTATTTACGCCTAATACTTCAAGGTTTTTTTGTGGAAATTGCAAGTAATACAAGCAGGACAAAATAATTTTATACATAAAATAATAAATTATGAAAATTTTTACTAAAATATTTTTATTTTCCCTGGTTTTATTTGCAATAACTTCAAGTGTATTTGCTCAAAACAAAGATTTAGAATTTACCGTTGCTTCTAATCCGGGCAGTGGACCTACCTTGAGCACCACTTTTACGTTTTTGAACAATACGGATAATTATAGTGCTACAGGAACTACATATGTAGCTTACAACCCTGCTCTTACCGCTACATTTACCATTAGCAATCCGAATCCGGCATATACAACAGTAAACTACGGAGCGGGCACCAGTAATAGTCCATTGGTGTTTGGTGTGCAATTGGGTGCTTCTTCAACTCAAAATACATCTTTTGGAGGAAGTCCTTCAGCTGGTTCATTTACAGCTTCTGGTGCACCAGTAGGTAGTGGTATTAATGTTGGAGCAGCAGGAAATACTGGGGTACGGACGTTTATAGGAGTGAGGCCTCTTAATCTTAATGGAGACCCCGCTTTGGGAACTTATTATATGGCAGACCTTACCATTAGCTTTAATAGACCCGTGAACAATCCTTTTTTGCACATCGGTGGAATGGGAGGGAATAGTGCAAATAACGATTATTCGGCAGAATTTGAGTTAATTGGTTTAAATGGAAGCACACCAGCTACTAATACGTTTACTAAATTATCTGGAACAACTCCGCTTTATGTAACCGCTGCAAATTATATTGGAAATAATGCGAGTCCAATGAGTGCATCTTTACTAGGTGTTGCTAATGGCTCTATTCAAGTAAATGGGACGGGTATTTCTACATTAAAATTCAAAGTTTATATTAGAGGAGGTGGATCTGGTACAAATTCTTGGGATAGTACCACTGCTTCTGGTGAAGCTTTAACGATAAGTGTTTCTACATTAGAAACTGATTTAAAGGTTACCAAAACGGTAGATAATCCCACACCTGCTGTAGGCAGCAATGTAACTTTTACTATTAATGCGAGCAATAATGGTATTTCTAATTCTACCAATACCAAAGTTACAGATTTACTTCCGTCTGGTTATACTTTTGTAAGTGCTTCAGCACCTGCTGGTACTAGTTACAATAGTGCAACAGGAATTTGGGATATTACTACACTGAATGATGCTTCATCTCAAATACTAACCATTGTTGCCAAAGTAAACAGTACAGGAAATTATACCAACACCGCTACTATTACTGGTGATAATGCTGATCCAGATCTTACCAATAATAAGGCAACTGCTGCGATAACACTATTTAATCCGTGTGCAATTACAACAATTAACCCAGATTCTGATGGAGATGGGATTTCAGATGCTTGTGATTTAGATGACGATAACGATGGGATTTTAGATACTGCCGAACAAACTTGTTTGGCACCTATTTCTATAGGCGTAGCTCCTGCGAATACAGTTGGCGCTTCTGCAAGTGAAAACTATGGAGGAACTACAGCAACTTATACCAATGTACAAGGGTATGCAAATAAGTATAGTTTTGGTGGGTACAATGGATTTGACCCTAATGGTTACCCTTCCAAATTACGAATTGATTATTCAAAAAATTTAATAAATTATGCTTTCAGAGTAGCAGATTTAGATAATCTTGAAAAAGTTCGAGTTTCAGTATATGATAAAAATGGAGTTTTGGTTCCAAATATTCTTCCTTATATAACTTATCAAGGAGCCAATGCCGCAGCAAGCGTACAAGCAGGTATGAGTGTTTTAATTGAATCTACCACAAACGCTGGAGGTGTTGGCAATTCATTCGCTTCTAATATTTATATAGATTTCAAATTACCATTCGAAGTATCAAGAATTGATTTTGATTTCTATGACAGATCTAATGGTTCACCAGAATACTATTTCTTATCAGGTTGTGTTGTTAAAGATACCGATGGAGACGGAACTCCAGATTATTTAGATTTAGACTCAGACAACGATGGTTGTACTGATGCTAATGAATACTACAACTCTGCAACTGCCGATGGCGGTGATGGCGGAGTATATGGTATAGGAACGCCAACAGTAGATGCAAACGGTCAAGTTACTACAGCTTCATACACTGGCACTTACACAAATGCAGTTACAGCAACACAAGTAAATATAGTAACAAATCCTGCAAATCAGTCAACTACAGTAGGTGGTTCGGCAACTTTTACTGTAACAGCAACAGGAATTACAACGACTACTTTTGCTGCAGGAACTCCAAATTATACAATTCCTCCAGCAACAAATGCAGATGCTGGTTTAACATACCAATGGCAACAAAGCACAGATAATGGTGCTACTTGGACAAATATTACAAATGGTGGTGTTTACTCAGGAGCAACAACTGCCTCGCTTGTATTAACAGGCGTTACAATAGCTATGAATGGCTACGATTATAGAGCGATAGTTAATCATACTACACATATTTGTACAGATATTTCTGCCCCTGCAGATTTATGCGTTATTTCAATTACAGGTGTCTCTAGCGTTTGTGTGGGTGCTACTACGCAACTCACAGGCTCAGGAACCCCAAATGCTACAACACCTTGGTCATCATCTAACACAGCAATAGCCACAATAAGTAACACAGGTTTAGTAACAGGCGTAGCTGCAGGAACTAGTACCATTACATATACAAACAGTAATGGTTGTTCAACTGCTACCACTGTATCAGTAAATGCTTTACCGATTGTTCCAACAGCAAGTGTTACGCTTCAACCAACATGTTCTATATCAACCGGTACGATAGTTGTTACTGCTCCCACCGGCGCAGGCTATACTTATTCTGTAGATGGAACTAATTACCAGGCTAGTACCACTTTTAATGGTTTATCAATCGGCAGTTATAATGTTACGGTGAAGAATAGCGATGGCTGTATCTCGGCTGCTTTGCCATTGACCGTAAATGCACAACCGCTCACTCCAGCTCAACCTTTATTTAGAGCGGTAATTCAACCGACATGTGCTGTATCAACCGGTAGTTTTAGTATTGTCAATTACGATGCGGCAAATACTTATACATTTACGCCATCTGCAGGAGTTGTCAACACAGCAGGAACCGTAACTGCTCCGGCAGGAACGTATACTGTAACTGCTACTTTGGGAGCTTGTACATCTGTAGCTTCGGCGAGTGTAACGGTGAATGCACAACCGGCGACTCCGACACAACCTTTATTGAGTGCCGTCACCCAGCCAACCTGCTCAACACCTAACGGAAGTTTTACAATAACCAATTACGATGCCGCAAATACCTATACGTTTTCACCAGCGGAGGGAGTTGTGAACACTGCAGGTTCTGTCGTAGCACCGGCAGGAACGTATACTGTAACAGCAACTTTGGGTGCTTGTACTTCTGTAGCTTCGGCGAGTGTAACGGTGAATGCTCAACCGGCAACTCCGGCACAACCTTTATTAGGTGCTGTTACCCAACCGACCTGCTCTGTTTCAACCGGTAGTTTTACCATTGATAATTACGATGCTTCTTTTACATATACAGTAACTCCTTCAGCAGGAGTTACAATTTCGGGCAACACTATAAATGCTCCGGCAGGTATTTATCAGGTAGTGGCAACTTTGGGGGCTTGTACTTCGGCTACTTCTTCGAATGCCACCGTATATGCACAGCCACTAACCCCTACTGCTACTATTAACTCCAGTGGCCCATTTTGTGCGAATTCGACTCCTGTTCAATTAACCGGAACACCTGTTGGGGGAATATTTAGTGGAACCGGGGTAAATATTGCCGGACTTTTCTCATCTGCAGTTGCGGGAGTGGGGACTCACACAATTACTTACACCTATACCAATCAATATGGATGTAGTGCAGTAGCAACAACCAATGTGCAGGTTATCACTGCTCCAAGTTTATCTGTAACTCCTGCTACACAAACAATCTGTTCGGGCAGTCAGGCTACAGTATCTGTATCAGGTGATAATGGAGGAACGGTAAATTGGACTTCTAACCTCCTGGGACTAACGGGAACGGGGACTACATTCAATACGGGTGCTCTTTTCAACAAGGGAACCTCTCCCTTAATAATTACCTTGAATGCCTCGGTAACTGCCGGAGGTTGTGCGGATAATACAACTGCTTCTGTTACGGTTAATCCTGAGCCACGCGTACTCGTTGTTCCGACCTCGGCAGTAGTTTGCTTCTACGAGACACCACACTTTACACTTAGCTCGGTACTTACCGGTACTACCATCAACTGGCAACTGATTAACAATGTAGATAGTAGTATTGTCAGCTCAGGTTCAGGCACAGATAATATCACACTGTTTAGTTCTCCTATTCCTGCGGGGTCATATACATTGAAAGTGACAGGCAGTAAAGATGGTTGTACCAGCGCTATTACAAATGTGGCACTCGTGGTGAATTAGAGTAATCTCCGGGCCTCTGTGGTGAAAAATTAAAACCACAGAGACACACAGAATCCAAAGAAATAACCCTACAGCTTTCGTTAGTTGACGCATGTGGATAAAGTAGAGTAAGATAAAACGCAAACACTTAAATATAATTATTATGGCAGTAACCTATGTAGTGGTAGAGAGGGGAAACCCCTTGAAGCCAGAAACCCCTAGAAAATTTTATGCTCAGGCAAAAGCCTCGGGTGAAGTAACGCTTAAAAGGCTAAGTAGGGAAATTGCAAAAGGTTTAACAACAATGAGCGACACCGATGTTCTTGCCGTACTCAACGATCTTACTAAAATGCTTTCGAAACATTTGTCCGAAGGTAGAATTGTAAGGTTTGGCGATTTCGGTGCATTTCAAATCACTCTCTCCAGCACCGGAGCAGAAACTGAAAGTAAATTTCATTCTTCACTTATTAGCAAAAGGAAAGTTACTTTTCGCCCCGGTGTTGATTTGAGGGAGAAAGTGTCGACTTTGAAATTCGAAAAAATTTAGTAGAAAAAAGGGGAGTTCCTCTTGATGAAAAGGAGTAAAGAGGAACGCCCCTTTGAAAAAATCCACTCCGTGCTATCCGTGATAAAAATAAAGATAAATATGGAATTACAAGCGATACAAAGCAAGATATTCACTATACGAGGTACGAAAGTGATGCTGGATAGAGATTTATCAGAAATGTATGGTGTGGAAACCAAAAATCTGAATTTATCTGTGAAACTTAATTTTAAGCGTTTTTCATTGGATTTTATGTTTCCCCTCACTATTGATGAATGGCAAAGTTTGAGGTTGCAAAATGAAACCTAAAAACGTGGAGGAAGGTGATATTTACCTTATGTGTTTACTGAACAAGGGGTGGCAATGTTATCAGGCTTATTAAACAGTGATGTAGCTATTGAGTTGAATATAGCTGTTATGCGTGCTTTTGTGGCTGTTCCTTAGTTAGGATCAAATCATCCGAAAGACAAGATAGAAGAACTTCGACAATATGTAGAAGAAATATTCGCAGACCAGAGCGATATCAATGAAGACACTCGCATGCAACTGGAACTGATAAACCAAACCCTTGCAGAAATGCAGACAGGTAATAAACAATTCAATTACCCGCGACGGCGGATAGGATTTATAAAAGAAGAATAAACTCCGTGCTCTTTGTGCCTCAGAGGTGATTAAAAAACAGGACAGGTGAGGCTGTAGTTAGGCATATTAAACTGGGGAGTATTTATAGGGTTTTTAATAAAAGTCAATTTCTCTGAATTCGATGGGAGCGGGTGGAGTGGAGTCTGTTTTTTAGTCCTTTCAAGCTATTTATTTTAAAGATTAGGGTATGATTTTAACTCTAAATAGTTAATTATTAAAAATAATTTAGATTTGACTTAAAGTTTTTATGTAGTAATTAATATTACAAAATTGTGCCACGATATTATTTTTATGTAGTAATTCAACTAACTTCTTTATTCCTATTCTACCCTATTTATCATGTTATTGTAATGAATTCATTATAATAAGTATTTCTAAAATGAATTAATTATTAAATATTTATACATATTTATTTAGATTCTTTTCAACTTTTATGTAGTCTTTTTTTTATCGTTTAGTTAATTAATAATTTACTGTAAGTGGTTGATTGTAAAAGGTGTATTGTTTTTATTTAATTTTGTTTTCACAATTAGGGCATGAATTATAGCAGTATTACTTAGGGCTGGAGGGCGGCTTATAATCATTATTTATATAATAAACCGAACCCTTAGCAGAAATGCAGACCAATAATAAACAATTCAACAACCCGCGGAGGCGGATAGAATTTATTTAAGAAGGATAATCTCCGCGCCCTCTGTGTCTCTGTGGTGACAAGATATAACCACAAAGACACAGAGAGAAGCAAGCAATCAATTCCGTACCCTTAGGGATACATAGAATGATTGAAACCGAAATAACATCACACTAACAGATGAACCAATTAGTCAATTAACCAACCAGCTGATCAACCATAACGATATGAAGAACTCTTTACTAATCCTTTTCTGTTTCATTTGTTGTACTATGTCAGCCAATGCAGCACTTACTGCAACTGCAACAGTAACTCCCAGTCAGTGCCCGGCCACCGGAGTTATTACTGTGAATGCATCAGGAGGTACGCAACCTTATCTGTATTCTTTATCCGGCACTGTAATAATGTCGGGACAAGCATCCAATGTATTTTCTGCATTACCTGTTGGCACTTACAGTGCTACGGTGACTGACAATGCGGGAGCTACCATTACGGTGAATAATATAGTGGTGGGTTCTAATTATATAAATATGAATCCAACGGCTACCGCAACCACCGAAGTGTGCGGTGGCAGCAATACGGGTTCAATAAAATTGAGTTTGCCATCTGCACAGGGAACTTCGCCATACACTTACCAGATAGTGAGTGGACCAACGAGTCAGGCACCTGCAACCGGTATAACTACACTTTCATACACGTTTCAAAACCTGGCACCAGGTAGTTACCGCATGTCTGTAACCGATGCTTGTGGCTTGGTGCAGGCAAGAGACGTAGTATTAGCTGCCGGACCTAAACATAACGACGACATTAGTGTATGGGCCTATTCTTCGGCTGATTGCAGTACTACAGATTATTATGTACAACCGCAAATAGGGGCTTATTATCCCCACACCTATTATGCCTATCCAAATGGTGACCTTAGCCAAACTCCTTACACTATTACGTTTACCGGTAGTCAGTTAGTTGCTACTCCGTCCAATGGACAGGCAGCTTTCAAGTGGACATTGCCAACCCCATCACCTTGGATGAATGGGAAATATGCTTTTAAATACACCGATATATGTAATACCGATGTTAACAGTGCCTCCGTACATACAGCTATAAATACTTTAGGAGATTATCAAATAACTACTTCACTTCAAAGTTGCACTCCTACTATGACAGTTACCGTTTTAAACGGATGGGAATTAAATGCTTCTTTGACATCTCCGGTTACGGTTACCATTACCCCTCAAAGTGGCGGATCTTCTATAACGCAAACCATTACCGACCCTAATATAAGAGCAACTACCTTTAATGTAAGATCGGGTGTTACTTATAATATTACCATTGCCGATGCATGTCCATCGCATAGGCCAATAACAACCACTCGAACAATATCTTTTACCAAGGATATCGGTAAATGGCCGGGATGCGGATCTGATATTGACGGCCTTACCGGTTATTCATGGACTTTTGGTAACGGCTGGCAATATCCCGTTACGGCTACTTTTTTAAGTGGACCTACAACGTATCATTCTACTCTATACAATCAAGATATTACAGCAACTTATCCTGTTACTTTTCAGCCATTCACCAATGGTATGATATATGTGCATAATCTTGTGCCGGGTACCTACAGTGTTGAGTTTAAAGATGGATGTAACGATTCTATTTATAGTTTGGTTGTGCCCAATAGTAATTTAACAAGTTATAATTTTCCGGCTATCACAACGGGTGGATGTGCCGGTTCTCAGACATTTACGCTGAGTGCAAGTTCAACTTGTCAGAATATAGCTACCGATCTTCGTAAATCACCAAATCAAGTTATTGCTAACGGTACAACCGCAACATGGACACAACCAAATGTTACGGCCGGAGCAACCTATATTGTTTATTATTATACTGCAAAATATACAAATGAAGTTTTTGTAAATCCGAATACATATGGAACAAATAATATTTTTTTGAAGAAAGATTCTGTAGTAATTCCAGTTTTAAGTTCTTACCCAAGTGTAACTTCATCGGGTTTTGCTCAATGTAGTTCAGGAAGTTTACAGGTGACTTTAAATAAAACTGCCTCATCGCCTAATATCTCTACTTATTCTATTGAAAAAACGGTAGGACAGGGAGATTACTATGCACCCCAAACTTCAAACATATTTACTATTACAGATTATGGAGTACATGCCTATAAAATAACGGATGTGTGTGGAAATGCAGGTACAGGATTTATTGATGTTGAACCACCTACGTTTTTAACTTCCGCTCCGGCCGCCATCTGTTCCGGCACTAAATTTACGGCAACGTTCACACCTGCTCCTGCGAATGCTACTATCTCGTGGTCGAATTCACTTGGTGAAAGCGGCACAGGCAATATTGATGAAATACTGACAAACACAAGCTCTGCACCCATTACGGTGACATACACTGTGCTAGCTAATTCAACAACGGGGTGTAGCTCAGGTAGTCAGTTGATTATTGTCACGGTCAATCCTATTCCCGTAATTACCTCCACTGCCGACACGCAAACAATTTGTAGTGGAGAAAAAGCAGCAATGGATTTTACATCTTCATTATCCGGTACTACTTTTAGTTGGACAGCTGACGATGGAACCAGCGGAACAGGAAATGTTTCTGAAATAAAGACGAATACAGGAACAACTCCGATTACTATCACTTATACCATAACTGGTGTGACTTCTGATGGTTGCAGTTCGCGTGTTAGAACATGTCAGGTAGTTGTAAATCCTGCCGTAGCAGTTCCAACCGCCAGCGTAACCACTCAACCAACTTGTGCTTTAGCCACCGGCACGATAACCATTACAGCTCCTGTCGGTGCAGGTTATACTTATTCTGTTGATGGAACTAATTACCAATCTGGGACTACCTTTAGTAGTTTGGCCACCGGTAGTTATAATGTGACGGTAAAGAATAGCGATGGTTGTATATCGGCAGCAACAGCTTTGACCATCAACGCGCAACCATTGACTCCGCCCGTAGCGACCGCCAGTGTCACCACTCAACCGACTTGTGCTTTAGCTACCGGAACGATTACTGTTACAGCTCCTGTTGGTGCAGGTTATACTTATTCTGTTGATGGAACTAATTACCAACCTGGGACTACCTTTAGTGGTTTGGCCACCGGTAGTTATAATGTGACGGTGAAAAATAGCGATGGTTGTACTTCGGCAGCAACAGCTTTGACCATCAATGCGCAACCATTGACTCCGCCCGTAGCGACCGCCAGTGTCACCACTCAACCAACTTGTGCTTTAGCTACCGGAACGATAATCGTTACAGCGCCTGTCGGTGCAGGTTATACTTATTCTGTTGATGGAACTAATTATCAGTCAGGTACTACTTTTAGCAACTTAGCAACCGGCAGCTATAATGTGACGGTGAAGAATAGTGATGGTTGCACATCGGCTGCAACAGCCCTGACTATAAATGCCCAACCGCTAACTCCGGCGCTACCGTTATTAGGTGCTGTAAAACAGCCTACTTGTTCGGTTTCAACCGGCAGTTTTACCATTAGTAATTATGATGCTTCTTTTACTTATGCAGCAACTCCTTCAGCGGGAGTCACAATCTTAGGTAATACAATAACTGCTCCATCAGGTACTTATCAGGTAACTGCTACTTTGGGAGCATGTACGTCTGATGCTTCTTCGAACGTCACTATATATGCGCAACCACTACCCCCTACTGTTACTGTTAGTCCTGTAGATCCCTTATGTGTGAATTCTATTCCAGCTCAATTAACAGGAACACCTGTTGGAGGAATATTTAGTGGAACCGGGGTAAATATTGCCGGACTTTTCTCTCCTGCAGTTGCGGGATTGGGGAATCATACGATTACTTACACCTATACCAATCAATATGGATGTAGTGCAGTAGCAACAACTAGTGTGCAGGTCATCGCTGCTCCAAGTTTATCTGTAACTCCTGCTACACAAACAATTTGTTCGGGCAGTCAGGCTACAATAACTGCGTCCGGGGATAATGGGGGTACAGTGAACTGGACTTCTAATTACTTCGGATTATCGGGAACAGGAACTATATTTAATACTGGTGCTCTTTTTAACAAGGGAGCTTTGCCGTTGATATTTACCCTGAATGCAGCAGTAATTTCAGGAAATTGTACAGATAATGCGAATGCCACTATCACGGTTCTTCCTGAACCGCGCGTAATTGTAGTTCCGAACTCGGCAGTAGTATGCTCTTACGAGACACCAAAGTTTACACTTCATTCAGTGTTGACAGGGACGACTATCAACTGGCAACTGGTCAACAATACAGATAGTAGTATTGTCAGTTCAGGCACTGGTTCAGATAACATTACATTGTTCAGCGCTCCCGTTCCGGCAGGGTCTTATACATTAAAAGTGACAGGCACCAAGGATGGATGTAGCAGTGCTGTAGTTAATGTGCCTTTAATTGTAAACTGATCAATAATATGAGAATCATAAAGAATAATTCCTTTGTTAAAAACCTAAGATATATGAGAAGTTTTTATTTTAAAAATTCGATGGACAGATTAGGGTTAAGAACATTAACTCTAGCCTTATTGTTAGCTTTACCTTTTATGGTAAATGCTGCTTTAGCTCCTTTTACGCTTACGGTAACATCTACCGCAGAAACCTGTACAGGTAATGGTAAACTGAACTGGACGATCACCGGGCAAACGGCAGGATCAACCATGGTGTATGCTATTTACAAATCGCCTAATTTTACTACGGCCATTTCAACTCAGTCATCTAGTTCACTGACGGGACTAACTGCAGGAAGTTATCGGGTGATAGCTACGCAAACCTTAGGAGCTGAATCGAATTCACAAACTAAGGATGCTACGGTAACACTGACGAAGGTTGCATTAGCATATACTGGAGCAGTTACACACGAAATTTGTGGCAATGATGGTAAGATTGTGATTACGGCAACAGCTGGTACAGCAGTTTCCTATGAAATCACTACAGGTCCACAAACTTTTCCTCCTCAGGCGTCAAATACTTTTAGCGGATTAGTGGCAGGTACATATAATGTAAAAGTTGTAGATGCATGTGGCGACGCGCTGGTAAAAGCATTTACAGTAGTTAAATATACACCAGTACTAAACATTGGGGGTACTCAATTTAGTAATAGCAATAGCTGTGGAACATTACAAACAGCTCAATCATTGAGTACTACAGGACCCGGTACCGTTAATGCATATCCTTTAAGTGTGGTGGTAACTGCCTACACACCAGGAACAGGTGTGCCTGTTGTCTTGGCTCCTCAAATACTATCAGGTCCAGTACAATATGACCCTTATGTAACTAATGGGGCAGGTATAACCATTCCTTTTTGGGCTAACCAAGCTTATACTTATGATTTAAAGATTACAGATGCTTGTGGTAAAGTGTATACCAAAACTATATCAGTAAATTTAAATCCTAGACTGCAATTACAGTCTGGAGGTGCTACTTGTAGTGGGGTTTATTTTAGTATGACTCCTGTTTATATGACAGCTCCATATACCTTTACTATTACCAGTGCTCCAGCTGCTTATACTGGTCCAACTACATTTACAAATGCTTCTTATTATGGAACAACCAGTGTTGGAAATTCAACCTCTCCCATTGCACCTGGTACCTATACAGTACAAGTAGTAGATGGTTGTGGTATTACTAGAGCCCAAACTATTACGGTTGCAAATACGGTTTTGCCACCTTTCGTAGCGTCGAGTCCTGGTTGCGGTGTAGGAATAAGTACTTCTTATATTTATGGACCAAGTTCGGTGCATTATACAAGTGCTATTGTTACAGCAGCACCTGCAGCTTATGGCACTGTACCGAGAGATGTTTCATCGTTAATAACTAATAATGGTTATAATGTTTGGTTTGAAAACGTTCCTGCTGGTAGCTATACAGTTAAGTTGATGGACGATTGTGGAACTCCACGAACAATAACGTTTAATGCTATAGGGTATAATCCTGGTACGGTAACAGCTAATGTTATTCAAAATTGTAGTTCTTTTGACATTTTTCTTAATGTTGTAGGACAAAATGGTGCAAATCCAGCTTATGGATTGCAAAAATGGTTTCCAGCTTCAGGAAAATGGGGAAATCCAACTACAGGAGTGCTTTATAATGAGGGGGATGGTTTTTTTGGTAGTGGAGGTTTTTCACCAACAGTACAAGGGCTTAATAATGGTATATTGAATTCAGGTAGCGCTCTTGAAGGTACTTTTAGAATAATAAAGCAACACTACTATGATGCTAATCCAATAGGAATAAGTTATAAATACTGTATAGAAACCTTAAAGGAATTTACAGTAAGCTATACAATGTCTATATCCAATGTAACCGGGTTTCATTGTCCCGGAGGAAGCTCAACGGATGTGGGCATACTGGCTACCGGAGGAGTTCCGCCACTTAGCTATCAAATTACAACTAAAGATGGTGCTCCTTTTGTGGTGAATAATGGGACCAATAATCTGTTTACTGGTCTTGCTGATGGTACGTATAGCTTTAGAGTAACTGATAATTGTGGAAATATACTGAATCAGGTATATGATATTACTATCCTGAGTTCACCACAAATTACACCGGTAAGTCTATGCCCCGGTTCTAGTGGGCAACTGGCGGTAAATGGTGTGCCTTACCTTAATTTCCAATGGTGGAAGGATGGAGCTCCAAGTACAATATTAAGTACAGCCTACAATCTTTCATTTACTAATTTCAATCCGGCAACTGATGCGGGGACCTATTATGTACATTTAACTTCGCCTTCAGGTAGTTCCTGTGTTGATAGAATATTGTCGTTCACAGTGTCTGCAAACCCTAGTGCACCAAATGCCGGGGCAGATAATACTGTATCTGTTTGCCAAAGCACTGGAGGTATTAATCTTATCGATTATCTGAGTGCAGGTGCTGATAAATATGGCAGTTTTGCTGATGCATTAGGCAATGCAGTGCCGGGTAATGTGTGGTATCCTAATCAGCATCCGGCAGCTTCCTATACATTTACATATAGCGTGAATGGGCAATGTAGTGGAACAGATCAATCGGTGATCACTGTTTCGACGGTTGATAAACAAGCACCGGTCTTAACTTGTCCTGCAAATGTAACTGTAACGGTGAACAGTGTCGGTTGTAAAGCTACCGGAGTTGTATTAGGCACACCTACCGTTACCGATAATTGTACGGCTACAGCTAATATTGTTGTAACAAATAATGCTCCGGCAAGCTTTCCTATAGGAAACACTTTAGTAACCTGGACGGGCACCGATGCAAGCGGTAATAGTGCCACTTGTCAGCAAACAGTTACTGTTACAGCCGATGTTGTAAGTTTGGCTTACACTTCGTCCGCTACAACGCAATGTGGTGGGGATACCTTTACGGCAACCTTTACTCCAACGCCTTCTACTGCACAGGTTACCTGGACAAACAGTCAGGGAGAATCAGGATCCGGTGACATTAATCAGCTATTGACCAATACTACTAGCGCACCGATTACTGTCAGTTATACAGTAACAGCCGCTTCACCTTTTGGTTGTACTACAGATACAAAAACGATAAACGTAACGGTTAACCCTACTCCGGTTATAACTTCATCTGCTTGTCAACAAATAATTTGTAGCGGAGAAACTGCTTCGATAAAGTTCTCGACTTCGATTCCGGCAACTATTAGTTGGACGGGCAGTGATGGCACCAGTGGTTCTGGCGATATATCTGCTGTGAAAACGAACACAGGTTCGGCACCAATTACGATTACCTATACTATTAATGGAGTTACAACGAGTGGTTGTAACGCTCAGCCCAGAACATGTCAGGTGATCGTGAATCCTAAACCGGTGTTAGTAATAACTAGTCCTGCTGCTGAGTGTTCGCCTAATTCGGTGGATATTACAGCACCTGCAGTAACAATTGGTTCTACAACTGGGTTAACGCTAAGCTATTATACAGATGCTTTGGCAACAAATGTATTAGCTACTCCGACAGCAGTATCAACTTCTGGAACATACTATATTAAAGGTGAGAACACTACAACTGGATGTTTTATTATTCAGCCGGTTGTTGTAACAATCAATAATTGCGCATCAGACTTGTCGGTTACTAAAACTGTAAACAATAGTACTCCTACGGCAGGTAGCAATGTGACCTTTACTATTACTGCTACCAACAATGGTCCGGGAGCTGCAACAGGTGTAAGTGTAACTGATAATATTCCATCGGGTTATACAGTTGTAAGTGCAACGCCTTCTGTAGGTACATGGACTAGCCCTAATTGGAGTATCGGTAATCTTGCCAATGGTGCAAGTGCTACTTTAACGGTTGTTGCTACCGTAAGTAATACAGGTATTTATGCCAATACGGCTACTGTTACCGGTAATGAAACTGACCCCGATTTAAGTAATAACACTGCTACTTCAACGCCTGATGTTGATAATTTCCCTGTAGCAGTCAATGATGTGGTAAGTACCAACGAAGATACTCCGTTAACCGGTAGTGTAGCGGGCAATGATACTCCAAGTGGTGACGGTGGCAATGTATGGTCGAAAACAACCGATCCTACACA
>Ga0302215_10000996_pt1 | contig 20579 bp, 18 predicted proteins | sample II_Fen_N3_1_FD_194580 | JGI IMG/M metagenome (GOLD analysis project Ga0302215, IMG submission 194580) | Peat permafrost microbial communities from Stordalen Mire near Abisko, Sweden - II_Fen_N3_1 | ecosystem: Environmental > Terrestrial > Soil > Wetlands > Permafrost | place: Sweden: Abisko... | reverse complement strand
CAGATAGTAGTGACATAATAATTGAGTTTAGAAGTTTAATTCTTGATTTGTTTTAGTTGGTTCAAAGATAGCTGGTAAAATGAACTTGTATCTTACATAATTTAAAGTTAGAGTTACAACATTCACATGTTATTCGTTTCGTTGATTATCCTCGTGCCAATGTGTAAAACATGGCCACTGCCGACAGCAACATAACTACAAATGTTATCCATACCACCGAGTTTGATAACCAACCGCTCCGGTGTTCGCCCATGATTTTTTTATTACGGGCAATGCGGGCAATCAGAAAAATTAAGGGCACAGCTGCCACACCATTAAAAACAGCTGTAAAAACCAATGCTTTAATCGGATCAATACCAATAAAATTAATCATCAACCCTACGAGCGTGGCAATAGTAATGATTCCATAGAAACCGTGTGCCCGTTTGAGTTTCAGATTCAGGCCCTGTTTCATATTAAATGCTTCGGTCAGGGCATAGGCTGCCGAACCCGATAAAACAGGAATACCCAAGAGACCGAGACCAATAATACCGGTTGCGAAAATCAGTTTAGCTAAGAAGCCTGCATTGGGAAATGTCTGAACCAGCGGTTCAAGTGCTTTGGCGGCATCAGCGGCAGAATTTATGTTGGTAATGCCATTTTGATGCAACACTGTGGCAGCTACAACAATAATGGACCAGGTAGCAATTTCAGAAAATACCATGCCGATAAAATTATCAATTCGCAGGTTTTTGATAAAATTTACGCCAAGTAAAGGTTTTCCATTAAAATGTTTTAGATGATGTATTTTCTCTTCCTCTACTTCTTCCGAAGCTTGCCAAAAAAACATGTACGGCGAAATGGTTGTACCCAGAACTGCTGTAATAACAAAGAAAAACTCAAAATTCAATTCAATTTTAGGTATGAAAGTGGCAAAAAAAATCGTCTTCCAGGGTTGGTGAACAATAAAAACAGTAAGCGGATAAGCCAGCAAAGCAAGAGCCAGCCACTTTAATATATGAGCATACACCCGATAGGTAGTGAAAATTTCCAGCACCAATATAAGTACAGTGAAACCAAGCGTGAGAATAACAAAATTGACCGGAATAATCAACTGGGCTGCTGCAGCGAGTGCTCCGATATCGGCTCCGATATTTATTGTATTGGCAACCACCACAAGTAAAACAGCCGAATACAACACCTTTTTGTTGTAATTCTCTTTTATAACAGCCGACAAACCATGACCCGTTACAGCGCCAATACGCGCACAAGCTTCCTGAATTGCGGTCATTAACGGCAGCATAACCAATACGGTCCATAATTGTCCATATCCGAATTTAGCACCTGTTTGTGTATAGGTTGCAATTCCCGACGGGTCATCATCGGCAGCACCTGTAATAATTCCCGGACCAAAAATGGCAAATACTTTCTTTATTTTATGGAGAGTTTTTTTCATAGGGGGAATGAATATTATCTTTTAGAATAAGAAATTCTCTCAATGCTACAATCATATTGTAAATTGAAAAGAATTTCCAAGCAGCAAAGTTGAAAACTTTTTGAAAAGAAAGCGTTACACTATTTCGGGGAAATGTTACATCTTTCACACATTGAAAACACATCAAGAGCATAAAAAAATAATCCCTATCTTTGCCATCCTTATTTTTCGGGGTTAAACCGAAAGACCGGAGCCAAGAAAACGGTAGCACACTTCGGTATGCTGCCGTTTTTGATTTCGGACTGCCTTGCCCGGCTTGGGCAAACCCGCCACAAAACCAATTTGCCTTTGCCCTGTTTGGGCAAGCTCGCCTGAAAGTCAATTCGCCTTTGCCCTGTTTGGGCAAGCTTGCCTGAAAACCAATTCGCCCTTGCCCCGCTTGGGCAAGCTTGCCTGAAAGTCAATTCACCCTTGCCCTGGTTGGGCAAGCTTGCCTGAAAATTGGTTTGCCTTTGCCCTGCTTGGGCAAGCTTGCCGGGAGAAATAGTGGTACTTGCCCAAGCGGGGCAGAGATAAGTCAATCTGTTCGCAGCCATGCGATTGACTGATAAATTATCAAAAATATAAATAAAGTTAAATGTTATGTCATATTGATTAGATATCTAAAAAAATATTCATAAATTTGTGTTAATCATTTCCCAGTTTACTCACTTAATCAATTACCTTATGAAAGTCAAAATTTTTAGAGTATCTCTCAAGAGTTTCCGTAACAGCGAATACACAATATTCGTAAGTCAGTGTGTTGCCATTTTTTTGAAGTACAATGCCGAACTGTTGCATTTGAAAAAATCGTTCGAACGGCTCAAGGCATTTATTTCCGATTTGGAAAAAATTAAAGCACAAGACCTAAGCAGTGCTTACAGTAACCTCATTCACGACCTGGATGTACAACGCGACAACCTGTTTAACGCCATTGTAAATCAGGTGAGGAACATCGAGAAATCGGGATTAGCCTCTCTGGCAGGGCATGTAGTGGTGTTGAATCGCTTGCTCGACAAGCATGGACGTGACATTGCAACAGTCAATTACAATGCTGAAACCAAACGTCTCAACGACTTGTTGGCCGAAATCAGTACAAATGCAGAAGTATCAGCCGCCATCGTTGCTGCCAATCTGAGCCTTTTTGTTGACGAACTACGTGCAGTGAATACCGAGTTTAACTCCAAATTCATGCAACGCACCGAAGAAGATTCAGCCATTGAAGTAATAGATGCCCGTGCTATCCGCACTGAGTCTGACAAAGCATTGGTAGCATTCTTTGATGCATTCGAATTTTGCAGTACCGAATATGACAACCTCGATTATCAAACGCCTGCAAACGAATTGAACGAACTTATCTCGCATTATAAAACACAGCTGAAAGCCCGCAACACCCGTCGCTCGAATGGTAAAGATACCACTACCGAAGAAGCGATTACTCCGAAAGTGTGATAAATAAAAAACCTGAATAAAGAAAATCCCAAGTTGGTAATTACCAATTTGGGATTTTCTTTATTCAAACGATATAAGTAAGGTCTGCTTAAAAACTTTTCTATTACTGATATTATGTGTATTAAATCCCAGAGGGATTAACTGTGAATAACCCCCAGTTTTAACTGGGGGAAATAGTAATGATAGAAAAACAAGAACCCCGTAGTGGGTTCAACAACCACAAATAGTTCAACCCACTACGGGGTTGTATTTCTGAGAGTACTTTCATCCCCCAGTTGCGCTTCGCTTACTGGGGGTTATGCACATTAAACTCCTTCGGAGTATTTCAGCAAACCCAAAACTGTAAATTACTGCCTACATTCTCTCCATATACCAACTCAACTCTTTTTCCATTTTTTTATACTTGAAAATGGTAGTGATAATCTTTTGCAGGCGCATAAATGCTGTTTCGCTTTTCACCACATAATCGAAAGCCCGGTGATGCATACAGTCGATGGCTACATCAATTTTATCCTGCGACGAAAGCATGACTACCGGTATATCGGGATTGAATGCTTTGATTTTATCCAGGGTTTCAATTCCGTTCATGGCAGTTTTATCAACGCCATCCAACATATAGTCTAAGATGATTACATCCGGTGTATGTATTAGATAATCCATACACTGTTCACCCGTGACATAGGTTTCAATAATGAAATCAGCACTTTCCAAAAAATCAATTTCTAAAGATTTCAGAAACAATGCATCGTCATCCACCAGGAAAATTTTTATTTTATCTTTAGTCATTAGTTATTGTTTTTTATTCTATTAAATTCTATTTCTAATTCGTCGCACGATTGTTTACATATATTCCCTAGTTGTAGAACCATATCTTGCATAAGATCTAATTGACATAGGGCGCCTGCATATTCCTGTACTTTCTTAGCCATTGCTTTAAAGTCGGCATGCATGCCCATGATGGCAAACGACGGAATCATTTTATGCACAGCAGCGTGCAACGATCCCCAGTCCTTATCGGCCCAACCTTTGTTCATAGCCGTTATCAGGGGCGGCGTTTGTTCCAGATAGAGCGAAATCATTTCCATCATAAGTTGTGGATTCGACTTGGTTCGGGTATTCAGGTATTGCAAATCAATGCATCTGATTCTTTTGTTATCAACAATTTCAATCGATTCAGATTCTATTTCCAGGTTCGTATTTATTACCTGAACCGGTTTTCGAACCAGGCCAATTATCTTGCTAAATAATAATTTTTCATCTACCGGTTTGGCAATGTAATCGTTCATACCTACAAATTTACATTTTGCCAAATCTACCGTTGATACATCGGCAGTTAAAGCTATGATGGGTATGTTAGAATGCATAACATTTCGAATATAATCGGTTGCTTCGAAGCCATTCATTTCGGGCATTTGCAAGTCCATAAGCACAATATCAAACGATTTAGCCTGCAACTTTTCAATGGCAATTTTCCCATTGCCGGCAATATCCCGCTCGAAGCCAAAATCGTCCAACAAGGTTTTCATCAACAATTGGTTTAGCGGAATGTCTTCTACCACCAACACTTTAATATCTTTCATTTCTGTATCCAATTCCTCTACCACTGTTTCTATTTCAGCGTCAGCATCTGTTTTCTGAAAACTCAATGTGAAGCTAAATGTAGAACCTTCATCCTCTTTACTCACCACTTTTATGCATCCTCCCTGTGGTTCCACCAATTGTTTTACAATGGCCAGCCCCAGTCCGGTTCCACCATACAATCGGGATGTACCGCTTGATGCTTGTTGGAAATTCTCGAAAATAGTGGAAATTTTACTTTCAGGGATTCCTATTCCAGTATCAGCAACAGCAAATTCAAGGCTTACTTTCTCGTCGTCTTCTTCCAATAAGCGAACACTCACTGTAATCTTACCTTTCGAAGTAAATTTCACGGCATTGCTCACCAGATTCAGAATTATTTGATGCAAACGCACCGGATCGCCCAACAGCACTTCCGGAATTCTCTCGTCGTATTCTTTAATAAGCAATAGGTTTTTTTCCCATATCTTGGTTTCAAATAAGTGCAGCATAGCTGCTATCGATACCGATAATTTGAACGGTACCTGCTCGAATGTCATTTTGCCGGCATCTACCTTGGCTAAATCCAGTATATCGTTTATAAGTACTATCAGGGCGTCGCCGCTTAGTTTTATAGCCGTCAGATATTCTTTTTGCTTAACTGTCATGTCAGTTTTCATCAATACCTTTGTGAAACCGATAATGGCATTCATTGGTGTTCTGATTTCGTGACTCATATTCGACAAAAACTGTTGTTTTGCTTTCACGGCATTTTCGGCTGTAAGCGTTGCACTTTCGGCTTTATTCTTGGCTTGCTCGGCAATTTCGGTCGCCATTTCGGCAAAAACAATAGCCTCGTTTAATTGAGTCACAATTCTTTTTCGCTCCGTAATATCGCGTGCCACAACTACTGCACCCAGCACAGATCCTCTTTCATCTTTATACACCGAGCCATTAAACAATACATCAGTCAGTTTTCCATCCCTGATTGTCAATGGACAATCAACTACAAAACCTTTTGCGAATACTTCCTGATATACTTCTCGGGCCTTTTGTGGTTCGGTAAAATAATCGAAGAAATCGGTACCAATTAAGTTCTCACGTAAGATACCGGTTATATTGACCGATGCATTATTCATATCGGTTATTTTTCCTTCGGGATTAATTGTAAACAACGGATCAAGACTGGCTTCAATCAGGCTTCTTGCATACTGCGATGCCAATTTCAACGAATAACTTAACTCCTCCAGTTCTTTATTTTCAGTTTCGCGTTTTTCCTTCTCTTCGTTCTGGAATTCAAGTTCCTTGTCAGCAATAATCAACTCAGCAGCACGTTTTTCCTTCTCTTCGGTTTGAAAAACCAATTCTTTATCAGCGATTATCAATTCGGCCGCACGCTTTTCTTTCTCTTCGGTTTGATATATCAGTTCTTTATCAGCAATAATCAACTCTGCCGCTCGCTTTTCTTTCTCTTCAGTTTGAAAAACCAACTCTTTATCAGCGATAATTAATTCTGCCGCACGTTTCTTTTTTTCACCGGTTTGATAAATAAGTTCTTTATCGGCGATAATTAATTCAGCAGCACGTTTTTCTTTCTCTTCGGTTTGATATACCAGTTCTTTATCAGCTATCTTTAATTCAGCGGCACGTTTCTTCTTCTCCCCTGTTTGATAAATAAGTTCTTCATTTGCCAGAATTAACTCAGCGGCGCGTTTCTCTTTTTCATCATTCTGAAACAAAAGCTCTCTGTTGGCTATTATCAATTCTGCGGCGCGTTTCTCCTTTTCGTCGTTCTGGAACTCAAGTTCCTTGTTGGCAATACTCAACTCCTGAGCACGCTTTTCTTTTTCATCATTCTGAAAAAGAAGTTCTTTGTTTGCAATTATCAATTCGGCTGCACGCTTTTCTTTTTCGTCGTTTTGAAAAGCCAGTTCGTTATTAGCTATTATCAATTCTGCAGCACGCTTTTCTTTCTCATCGTTTTGAAAAGCCAGTTCGTTATTAGCTATTATCAATTCTGCAGCACGCTTTTCTTTCTCATCGTTCTGAAAAGCCAATTCTTTATTGGCTATTATCAGCTCGGCTGCACGCTTTTCTTTCTCATCATTCTGGAAGGCAAGCTCCTTGTTGGCAACGCGCAGTTCGATAGCCCATTTTTGTTCAGCAATATCTCTTGCAACCACTACAGCTCCAAGAATATTGTCATGCAAATCTTTAAAAACAGATCCATTAAAAAGTACATCAGTCAGTTTGCCGTTAGCATGTCGGAACGTAAGGGGTAAATCCTTTACTATTCCATTGGCAAACACTTGCTGGTAAACAACTTTAGCCTTTTCGGGATCGGTAAAATAATCGTAAAAGTTAGAACCAATCAGTTGTTCACGGGCAATACCCGTTATATTGACCTTTGCCTGATTCATATCCGTTATTCTACCATCGACATCAATGGTGATTAATGGGTCGAGGCTCGCTTCAATTAAACTGCTGGCATATTGAGATTCATGCGTCTTAGTTCTTTCCATAATATTTAGCCACTAAATGTCTTCAATTTGATTTCTCTGTTTAGTTTTCATCTGTTTAAAATGTGAAGGTGAAAGCCCTGTCATTTTTTTAAACTGATTGGAGAGATGCGCCACACTACTGTAATTCATCTTCCAGGCTATTTCAGTAATATTTAATTCGTCGTAAATTATCAATTCTTTTATACGTTCAATTTTATGATTGATAATAAAATGTTCGATGGTGGTTCCCTGAACTTCTGAAAATAAATTGGCCAAATACGTATAATCGTGATTGAGCTTCCCGCTCAGATAGTCTGAAAAATTGACTTTAATCGGCTCGTCGCTATAATGCACCATCTCAATAATAGCATTCTTTATTTTTCCAATTAATACAGCGCGTTTATCATCCATCAATTCCAGTCCTGAGTTCAGCAGCCCTATTTTTAATTCTTCGCGCTGCTCTGTTGTGATTGTTTCCATTATCTCCACTTCGCCCAAGTCGACTACAATGAAGTGAAGGCCGAGCTTTTTCAACTCTTCTTTCACTGCTATTTTGCATCGACTGCTAACCATGTATTTGATAAATAATTTCATCTGTTAGTGGTTTTAATTATTAATTACAATCTGTCTTGTATCTAAAATCCAACCAAGTTGAGTTTGGTTAGAGTACACGTGGGTAAAGATACGCACGTTTATTGCGCATACCATTACAAAACTTTGAAAATAAGTTACATAATTCACACATTACAGCTCAAAAGAAGAGCTAAATCGACTAATTGGCTTAAATGTTTTTTAGAAACAAACTTATTCGGTTTAAGCCTATCTCCCTAATTTATACTTTCGCTTTGCATCATGCAGAATCCAGAATATAACTATGCTTAATAAGGCTCCAAAAAAGCACCAGACTGAAGTTAGGAATTGGGTGAAGAATATGATTGTAACCAAACAGGATAAAGACATCAATATCCCCAAAATATACGTTCGTTTAATTGTTGAAACAAAAAGAGGAGTTATTGTTGAAATCAGGTAAACAGTAAAGATGATTAATCGGATTGATTGAGGATATCCCTCTACATATTCAATGTGGTATCCCCTGATTTCGGGTGTTACTTTGTAGAGCAATAAACATACTGTAAAATAGAGTGATACAGTTAATCCCAGACTGAGAAGCGCCCACAATATCTTAATTCTTTTCTCGTTTTTTTCCATGTGCAATACGGCCAATGGAACCATAAACGGCCAAAATACTTCGGCCATTATCAGAAACACATACATCGCCGGTTTCGTGAAACCTCCATAATCAGGATTTTGAAGCGATAACCATACAAAGCCTTCGGCAATTTGCTGAAGACCAAAAAATAATGGAATAATGGCAAACACTATCTGCGTTGGCTTATGCACTTTTCTAATAGTGGCAATGCCAATTGCACTAATGACAGCACCTCCGATGAAACTTGCTTCCGTTGAAAAACACATAATTTGATTCAGTTAGATTTGGTTGAGAATTTGCCGGATTGTTTTCCGCCAAATATAAAAATGGAATTGAACAAAGATAGACTTCCCTTGTTGGACGAAAGTTATATCCAAATAGTTATATGTTGCATAATTCACACTTTTTTAGAAAACCCCCAACCCCCTGAAGGGGGCTTCAGAACACATCTGTTGAAAACATTTAATGTATACTTAAGCCCCCTTCAGGGGGTTGGGGGTCGTCTTTATCTATTTATTTTTTTACTATCGTATTTCCTGCAAGTACAATTCCGCCCGTTCTTGCAAATGCTCTACCGTCGAGTGTTGCTCCGGTATTGAAGGTGATGGATTGCATGGCCATGATCGTTCCTTTAAAAACTGACGTAGTTCCAAAAGTGGCTGAACTACCCACCTGCCAAAAAATATTGGAGGCAGATGCACTCCCTTTCAGGAATACTTTACGCCCCGATGTGGTTGTCAGTGAAGAAGCTATTTGAATGATAAAAACTGTATTGGCATTTCCTTTGGCATCGAATGTAAGATCGCCCGAGGAGATTGCTAAAGAAGAAGTGGTTTTGTAAAGCCCCGGGGTAAGCGTAAGACCGCCAATGTTTCCCGACAAAGTTACAATATCTGTACTTGTTCTACCCGCCACATCATTATAAGCTGCCGTTAAGTCAAGTTTCCCCTGTGTAGCCAAATTGGTATTAATTTCTTTTGTTCCAACAATAATTCCGGGAGGAAATCCACCAATGGAAGTTCCGGGGCTTAAGCCCAAATTGCCTGTGATATTGGTTGCACCTGTGCTTGTAATAGCCGAACCAGCCAGTAATGCAAAATCGGATGTGCCGGCGAGTGAAACTGATTCCATTTTAGTACTTTGAACTGATATTCCTTTGGGGTTATCTGTGTTAGTAGTTGGGTCGTTACTCGTGCAACTTCCCAATAATACTACCGAAGCAATAGCAAGGGTTGATAATAACATTTTCATAAATTCTAATTTAAGCGTGAATGAATTTCCACACGACAAAGTTGAGGTTTTTCAAGGCACAAAGCATTACATAATTCATTGTAAAAGTTGTAGCATTCACACTATTTCATTTCTGGCAACCAGCACAATGTGTGAATCATATAACATCTTTCTAAAGTTGTGTAACATGCACGCTAATAAAGAACTATAAATTTGCAACAAATTAATTTGCAGCGCATGAAAATAGTACTACCTGTTACTAAAGCAAAAAACATTGTTCGGGGTAATAGTTTGAAAATTAGTGAAAAAACGATTGCTCAGACTCACATTATCAATAACTTTCTCACAAACATTGCCAATGTCTGCCTGTTTTTTGCTCGTTTTATAAAACAATCGTTTACACCAAATCCTGAATTCAGAGAATTCTTTAAACAGTGTTTTCAAATAGGTTATAAATCATTGCCTCTTATCTCGGTTACCGGAACAATCATGGGTTTAGTGCTTACAATTCAGTCGAGACCTGTTTTAGCCAATTTCGGAGCCGAAAGCTTGCTTCCCGGAATGGTAGCTGTATCACTTATCAGGGAAATGGGTCCTGTTATTACAGGGCTTATTTGCGCAGGAAAAATTGCCTCAAGCATGGGTGCCGAATTAGGTTCTATGAAAGTTACCGAACAAATTGAAGCTATGGAAGTGTCATCGACCAACCCCATGAAATTCCTAGTTGTAACAAGAGTATGGGCAGCCATTTTAATGATACCCTTATTAATATTATATGCCGATGGTCTTGGGATCTTAGGAAGTTGGGCAGGAGCAAATTTAAAAGGCGATGTCACATTCTCCTTGTTCTTTGCACAGGCATTTAGTCATATCGACTTTTATGATTTAATACCAGCCGTTATAAAGTCATTTTTCTTTGGAGCTGTTATTGGCTTGGTTGGTTGCTACAAGGGTTACAATGCCGGCCGTGGAACAGAAAGCGTTGGAATTGCAGCCAATTCAGCTGTTGTTATATCATCGTTGTTGGTACTGATTGTCGATGTAATTGCTGTACAAATAACAGATATGATTGGATAATTTGAAAAACAAAGAGCAAAACATGGAAAATCATAACGCTGAACGCATAATTGATATAACTAATCTTCAGATCTCATTTGGCAATCAGGAAGTGTTGAAAAATGTGTCATTACAACTTTTTAATGGCGAAAATCTTGTTGTGCTTGGGAAATCCGGTTCCGGTAAGTCAGTTCTTATAAAATGCATTGTCCGGTTATTAGATTCAGCTAGTGGAATAATTAATGTGTTTGGTGAAAACGTGAATACATTAAACGGTAGTAAATTAAATGATTTGAGAAAAAAGATTGGATTTCTTTTTCAGAGTGGTGCGCTTTATGACTCTATGACAGTGAAAGAAAACCTTGAATTTCCGTTACGCCGAATACGAAAAGATCTTAGCCAACCGGAAATTGATACTAAAATACTGGAAGCATTAGAAAATGTGGGTTTGGCTGACGCTTTAAACAAAATGCCGTCGCAACTATCGGGCGGTATGCGGAAACGAATCAGTCTGGCTAGAACCGTTGTTGTTGATCCGCTGATTATGCTTTACGATGAACCTACAACGGGTCTCGACCCGGTAACTTCCGATGAAATAAGCGCACTTATCAATGAAGTGCAGAAAAAATATAAAACTTCGTCTATCATTATCACCCATGATATAGAGTGCGCTCGTGCTACTGCCGATCGCATTGTTATGTTACAAGATGGAGAAATATATATGGAAGGAAATTTAGCAGCCTTCGAGAATTCGAAAGATCCACTAATTAAGGCATTTTTTAAATAGAAACTAATAATGTGATGATTTGATAATGTGGTAATGTTGTGACATGCTAATAAAACAATTCAAAAAGGAACATACAGGGAATACATTAATCATCACATCGACACATTAATAAATCAACTCATCAACATATCATCAATTATGAATACACATACAGAAAGATTTAAAGTCCGTTTGGGACTATTTGTTATTGGAGGATTGGCACTTTTTGTGCTTGCTATATTTATTATTGGAAAGCAAAAAAACCTGTTTGATCCGGTTTTTAAACTTACGTCCAGATTCTACAACGTAAGTGGTCTGCAAATTGGGAATAATGTTCGGTTTTCGGGCATAACCGTTGGTGTTGTCGACAACATAAAAATCATCAACGATTCAACCGTAAAAGTGGATATGTTGATTAAAAAAGACGTGTGGCAATTTATTAAGTCCGACTGCGAAGTATCAATTGGTTCTGAAGGAATTATTGGCGACAAACTTATCGTTATTACGCAGGGTAGTTCCGATGCTCCTCTGGCTAAAGATGGACAAAATCTTGAATCGAAAGAGCCTGTTGAAGCAGATGCAATTATTGCCAGCTTACAAGTCACAGCAGCTAATGTAGAAATTGTAACACAACAACTTGCTGAAATAATGGTAAAGGTTAATAGTGGAAAGGGAACATTGGGAAGGTTGATACAAGATGAAGATATTGCTGAAAATCTGAATCAAACCATAGTAAATCTGAAAAAGAGTTCAAAAGGACTTGATGAAAATATGACAGCTGCCAAACATAACTTCCTTTTCAAAGGTTATTTTGACAATATCGCAAAGAAAGCTAAGGATAAACGCGATGCAAAAATAAAGGCTACAAAGGAACATCGAAATTAAATGCATAAGAAAAACTTGAGTTCAAGTGTCATAAATAATAAAGCGGGAAGGTAGAAACTTTCCCGCTTTATCATTTAACTATTTCTTTTTTGTACTTAAAATAAGAAATGCACCCACCACCATAATAGCCATGCCAATAAAGGGTGACCAATTGAGGTAATGAGGTTGATTACTTGTTACTTCGAGCACACCTAAATGAGCCACTTTCTCCCGCGTAAAATAGGTGATGGCTGTAAAAAGAGTCATTCCTAAGCCGATTATCATAATTGCAATACCTATAGTTTTCATGTTGATTGTATTAATTATTGTTGAATATTACTACCTGCTAAATATTATCTACTATATATTAAACGCCAGTTTAATGCCCTGTATCAACATATTTGCACCCAGAACACCAATAATTAATCCCATAATTTTGCCAACAATAACGAACTTTTTATCACCTACAAACCGAACAATATAACTGCTGTAAATAAAGGCGTAATATGTCATTAGAACTATCAGGGCAAAAATAAATACTGTTATTCCAAGGTAAAGAATGCTCGCCTTTACTACGAAATTCATAGCCGTAACAATTGTTCCCGGTCCGGCCAAAATAGGAATAGCAAGCGGTGAAATAGCAATTCCATCATCAAAACTGGCATCACCCTCAACATGTACATTTGTTTTCTTCGATTGAAGCATATCGAATCCTATAAAAAATATCAGAATGCCGCCAAACACTTTAAAGGCAGGAATTGTCAGTCCGAAAATCTGGAAAATATACTGACCTATCAGAATAAAGGCCAAAACGATAAGAAAAGCAACGATATTGGATGTTTTCGCAATCTCTTTCTTCTTCCTCTCGTCCTGACCTTCTGTTAGTTTTACAAAAATAGGGATATTGGCAATCGGATTCATAATGGCAAAAAAAGCCATAAAAACAGTAAGTGAATACTCCCAGATATCTTGCATGGTAACGAACTGTTTAATTACTTATAATAATTCAACGCAAACTCATGTATTTGAAAATCGGTCATTTCTTTTGTATTGACAAATTCTATTTTGATCTTTTTGAAATGTTCATCAGCTTTTAATAGTTCATAAACTTCATTTTTAGTATCGATTGGACCAAAAAGCACAACTTGCTGATAGTGCCGGATAATATTGCTTATCTCTTTGTAATAGGCAAGTTCGTGATGATGTTTATCGGATCCAAACGAAGGCATGGAGTAGTTATATTGAATATATTCTTCATTTTCTTTCGACTTAAACACTATATTTCTTGAAACAATCATGTGGTTGTAAAGTTCCATAAACAAAGCATTCTTATCATCCATAAAAATGGCCAGTTGTTTTGTTTTTATCATTTTGAATTGCATAATCTTTATTTTTATGAATGGTTAGCAAGCACAATCTAGATGCATAATTGACCTATAACCTGGCAAAGTTATCTGCCTTCCGAACTTTTGTCGGGAATCTTCTGCTGTTCTTTTTTAATTTCTTGTTTAACCGATTTTCGTTGATTAACCGGACGGCTATTATTTGTTGGACTCACACGTTGAGGTTGTGTTTGTGGTTTATCTTCAACTTTTGCCGGAGCAGTATTTCTCTGTTGCTGTTGACGATTATCCGGAACATTTACATTCCGTTGTTGTACTGGTTGCGGAGTATTTTGCGGAGTTACAACCTCAGGACGCCTAACCGGCACGTTATTATTCTGCTCATTCACATTCTGTCGTTGAATGGGCTGTGGATTGTTTTGCGGAGTTACAACATTCGGGCGTCTATCTGGTACATTGTTATCAACAGGTATCGATCTTGCTGGTTCAATTGTTTGTATTTTTCGCTCATTACTTGGTGCTGTAGTTCTATTTTGTTGATTATTATCATTCCGTTGTGGCATGGTTTGACTGTTGTTATTATCCTGAATAACCCTATTTGTAGGTCTTTCCTGCATATTTCCGGGGTTTACAGTCGGATTTGAGACAGCTCTTGTGGGTCTTTGTTTTACATCATTTTGATTCGTTACGCGTGTTGGAGTTGCTCTTCGTCCACTGTTATTTCTATCAATTTGTGGTCTGTAAATTTGCAAACGACCATTATCAATTTCTTTGCCCGGTCTGTTATTGTTTTGAACACTCATTGGCACTATTCTCCGTCCAGTTGCATTTTGAATGTCAGTTCGTGAAGGACCGGTTACATAAGTTGTATGTCGGCTATTATCATTATACGTGTTATTTATAACGATGGAGTTTCGCACAATTCTGTCATGATCATATCTGTTTACATAATACTGATTGATATTGGGTCGGTCAAAGTCCTGATCGCGAACAAACATCCAGTGATCATAACTACTGTCATACCTGCCTCCAAAACTCATGCTGATAGTTACGCCCGGCTCCATAGGTGACCAACCGTAATATCCATCTGCCTGACGCCAGTTAACCCAAGCAGGTCCCCATTCGTTATCGGGCACCCAAAACCATCCGAATGAGTCGGTAAAACTCCAACGACCATAATGAAATGCCGCCCAACCCCAGTTGTAATCCGAAGACCAGGTCCAACCATAATCGGTCATTATCCAATGTCCTTCGGTTGAATAAGGCACAAAATCGGATTCCACATCCGGAATCCATACGTAACCATAACTACCATAGTCAATCCATTGACCATACGGACTCAGTTCATCGTAAAAAACCTGAATTGTGACATTCGATTGCTGTGCTTCAGTTTGTCGAGGCAATACGAGGCATGATGTTGTCAAGACCAATAATAACGTAAAAATTTTGATATTTGGTTTCATAGGAAATGTATTTGGAGAGTTAAATCTCAGATAATAATTTTGGTATTAGCTAAATCTGTTTTTATGTATCAAAGGTAGTGTTGCATACAATAGGAAGTGTTACACAATTTAGGAAATGAGTTACATAATTCATAGATGGGAGCAAGACAATGACCATCAACCTCCAAATGGGAGCTTTAATATGTAAAATAGAATTAGCCATTAGAGGTATAAAACTCCAATGGCTAATTCTATTTTAGGGAATTCGTACTTTCAATATATATTATATTTTAGCAAGCTTGCCATTAAGCCCTTTTAGGGGTTTGGGGTCATCTATTATTGATTCAACAATTTATAAAGTTCATTCAAGTCAGGAGATAAAATAACCTCAGTTCTACGATTGCTTGCACGCCCATCGGCTGTATCATTCGATTTAATTGGACGGAAATCACCTCTGCCTGAAGCAGTAATACGTTTTGAGTCAAAACCATTCTCTTTAGTCAGAATACGCACAATAGAAGTTGCTCTTGCAGTACTTAAATCCCAGTTATCTTTAAAAAGTTTAGTTTTAATCGGTACATTATCCGTATGTCCTTCAATCAGCACATTAATGTCTTTTGTATTATTCAATACAACGGCCAAAGATTTCAATGCAGCAACACCCGCTGGGTCAACCACATCGCTACCCGATTTAAAAAGTAATTTTTCCTGAAGCGAAACATACACATTTCCATCTTTAATATACACCGACAATTCATCAGTTTTATATTTCATCAGGGCATCAGAGATTGTGTTTTTCAGTTTATTCATGACATCCTTTTGCGATTGAATCATATTTTGAAGAGTTTTCAAACGACTTGCCTGTTCGGCAATTGTCATTTTCGACGAGGATGATAGAGCTTTCAAATCGCCCGAAACCGCGGCGTTTTCGTTTTGCAATGACGATACATTTCCTCTGAGCTTTTCGACCAAAGTGGTACACGAATTTAATTGCGTATGTGTATCCGAACTGTCTTTTTGTAACTGATCTACATGGTATCGTGATGCAACGAGCTTTTTGCCCGGACCACATGAAGTAAATACTAAGCTGAAAATCAGCGTTGAGATTGAAAGAAATTGAGTTAGTTGTTTCATTTTATTCGTTTTATATTTGACAATTAATACTGGAGCAAAGTTCTGCAACTATACGGATATATATGTTACACAACTTTGCCGTTATATTGTATGATTCACATATTTACGAGCGAATCTATATCAGGAGTATCTAAAATAAATAGCTTATATTTGTACGACCAGATATTTGGATACACTCCAGAATTTAGAAGAATTGATAATTTTGATCGTAATCTTTTTGTCAACTCCAGTTTCCAAAATGTAACTACTTTGAGGGTGAGAGGTGATGATTTTTATATTTTTACTATCTGTAGCAATCGAAGTAAGGCTCCTTAAGTCGACCTGAGTAAAGGCTCTGTTATCGAATTCACTATCCATCACTTTCTTAGGTTGGAAAAGTCCGCTATTTGAAACAATCATGGCTTCTTTGAGTTTTTTCGATGTAGCTATACAGTACCATACTGTGTTTATATCCTTGTCCTGACCCTTTATCGTTGTTTTCTGTTGTTCCATTACATTTTGCTGTTCGGCTATATTTTTACTTTGATTATCAACAGTAGATGTAAGTTCAGTGATTTTGATATTTTTTTGCCCAAGTTCTGCTTGTAAGGATTGAATTTGTACGGTTTTATCATCCATTTCGGTTTGTAGACGTTTGATTGTTTCAGTAAGTTTACTGTTTGTTTTACCATTTTTAGCTGCCAAACGACGTAGTTCTGCAATTTTTGCTTTGTTTTGCTCAATGCCGGATTTTATCTCCATCATTTGGGCTGCAATCACCTGCCTGGTAGTGGTTGTTCTTCCTTCTACTCCCTTAAGATTTACCTTCATTTCTTTTTCTTTTTGATTGATCTCAGAGAAACCGGTCTCAATATCGTTCAGAACGACAAGTGTTTGGCTGTAATTGGAATCTAAAGCTTGTTTTACCAGTTCAAGCGAATCGCGTTGTGCAATTGCAGCTTTGTACTTACCCGAATTTTCAACACAAGAAGCCGTTAGCAATACAAGTGCTGTAATCATTGCATAAAATTTGATTGTTTTCATTCTTTTGAGTTTAATAGTTTGTAACAGGTATCAAGCAGCACATTAGTTCGGCTTAATACATTGATTATAATGTTACAAAATTCAGCAAATTCAGCAAATAAGGTGTTATACAATTTAATTTTTAAATTACATAATTCACACGTTTACAATCATTTGTAGCTACATTGTTGTACCTTCACCAAATAAAAAAACAAAATCATGAAAACTTCAATCACTCTCTTTCTGTTTGTTCTGCTATCATGTTCCGCAACATATGGGCAGCGGAGCTTCTATGTCAACGATACCTTACAGACCGAGAAAAACAAGCTAAATGTGCAGCAAATTTATGCTTACAACTCAATTACCCGGATATTTGATAGCCAAGAAGCTTATGCTTCAGTAATTGGGCTCGTAGTCGAAGGGAATAAAATTACGGTGGATATAACTTACAAAGGTGGTTGTGGCGATTACTATTTCAAACTCTACGAAAAATACGAACTGATAGATACAGTTCCAACCGTTAGTTTAATGCCATTGGTGGTGAATAATGATACATGCGATCTGATTCAGCTAGAGACAATCTATTTCGACATTTTACACATAAAAGAAAAATACAAATTGCCAGTCAGATTGAAAATTGGACGGTTTGAAATAATGATTGATAAGTAGTTATCAGTTTAAAACGGATAACCGATAGCTATATTTAATATCAGGTTTTGTGTTCTCCAGGTCGGACTCGAAAAGTCAATCTGATTAACCACCCAGCGGTGATTATCTTCTAACCACGGTTTTCGCAATGGCATGGCCAGGTCAAACCGAAGTACAAAGAAGGAAACATCAACCCGTAAGCCCAACCCCGCTCCCACTGCCAGCTCATTCATAAAACTGTTGAATGCAAACGGACTTCCAATGTTTGCCGGATTGGATTTTTGTAACCACACATTTCCGGCATCTACAAACAGAGCACCTTTAAAATACTTATAAATACCAAAGCGATATTCAGCATTGGTTTCCAGTTTTATGTCGCCACCCAATTGCAAAAAACCGGTAGTGGCAGCGTTCTGAAGGTAGGTTCCCGGACCAATAGAATTTATCTGAAAGGCGCGGATACTATTTGGACCACCGCTAAAGAACTGTTTGCTATAAGGCAGTGCAGAAGAATTGCCATAAGAATTTGCAGCCCCGGCAAACACGCGCAACGCAAGTTTGTTTTTATCCCTGAAATTATAATATGCACGACCATCAACACTTAGTTTGGCAAATTGCGAGTAAACAGAACCGGCAATTTTTGAAGGGGTTTCTGGTGTTGGAGTTTCACCACCAATCAGTTTTGCCAAAGAAAATAGGTTTCCGGCTGTTTCGGCTGTGAAATGGATAAAGTATTGCAACCTTTTACCAACAAGCATTTGTTCGTTGTAAGTAAACGAGTAGTTACCGCCGGCAATAAACTGTTCTTCGTAGCTTTTTTTCAGGAATGTATTAGCAGCCAATAAGTTGGTGAATAAGGCTGATTCATTGTAGAGTGACGTATTACTTATATTGATCGGATTAAATTCATGTTCAATGCTGATACTGTTTTTCCACTTAAAACCGTAGGTAAACTGAAAAGTGCTCATATCGAAATAATTCACCCGTTTCAGGAAGTTGTATGAAAGTGAGAAAGTCGTTTTTGGTACATAAATGCTGTTTGTCTGTTTTATGTTGACAGGAGCCAGAAAACGTGGAAAAGTCAGTTCAACCTGTGGGTTGAAGGAATACGAAAACAGATTCTTATTCACGCCACTCAGCTGCGCTTCGAACGAACCTGCCATGCTTATACTCAACAACTCAGCACCTTTAAACGCATTGCGATTTAAGAGGCTCAAATTCATGCGTGGCCCTGTATAGTTATTTGATTTTGAAACCATATCAATTTCTGCCCGGAACGTATGATTGGTCATGGGTGTCATTAGAATAGTTGCATCCAAATAACCCGTAGCTGTTGTATCGCTATCGGAAAACTTTACCTGTACAAATTTAAAATTCCCAATCGACATCAATCGATTTAGGGTAATATTGTGATTTGCGCGGGAATAGATTTCGTGTTTTCGTAAATAAACCGAACGTAAAATTACTTTGGGGTGGATATTCATCTCAGCCTCGTTTCCAATGAATATTGTGTTTTGATACATAAGTCTATCCTTCGTGCTATCGGCTACAGCATCGTTTAATGAATAATTCTGATCGATAAATACCTTATTGATTCGATAAACTGTCAATGCATTGGTTGAGAGACTGTCTTTCAAAGTCAACTCCAGTGAAATTGTGTGATTTACAATGGAAGTATCGGCTTTAAAAAGTAAATAATCGGGATTGAAATAGAAATATCCTTTATTTTTCAATAAAGCATCGATGCGTACCCGTTCAACTTTCAACATATCGAGATTATAATCTTCGCCAGGCTTGATAATTGTATTTTTCGCATCGGAAAGAATAAGTCGACTTAAATTATCATCCGAGATGGTGTAAACAAACTCTTTAACTGTATATGGTTTATGAATATAGCTTGTGTAAATAACTGAAGCAGTATGTTTCTTTTCAACAATTTTGTATGTAGTATTGCTGTTGAAAATCCCGATGTTGAATAAAGTTGCATCGATTACAGCAGCTGTGGCTGACGGACTAACATTCGTCATCAGTACTGGTGCTTGCCCGTTTTTTTGCAGCCATTTTTTAAACTTACTTTTGGGATTTACTCCGGCAGACATATACAACCATAATTGCGGACGCATGCCAAAATAACTGTTATTTGGTTGTGGGCGAACAACAGATTCAACAATAGCCTTGATATTTCCTTTGTTGACTTTCTCTACCGACTCCAGTTTTATTTCCGCACCGGTATAAAGCCGTTCGCCCTTGGGCAAATGACTTGTGCCGGTACAGGAAGCAAGTATGAAAATAAGAATGAGGATTGACCCCGAAACCCCCAAATGGGGGTTTTTGAATTGTTTTGTCATATTTCAATTATATGATATTCTGTCATTTTTCATAAACTTAATCTTTGAATCCCCATTTGGGGGCAGGGGGTCATGAATTATTTTTTCTTTTTCTTCCCCCATTTATCAAAATCCTTTACATACACCACACCAACACCGGTCTCAACAAGTTGACCTTCAATGGCACCTTCGTACTGATTATGTCTGAAACCTTTTAAGCGGTAAGCGCCATCCTTCGTCAATTTGTATTCCACAGTAACATCGCTGGTAATTTCGCTGGCTGAATTTTGTTTTGCTCTATCGCCCTCTACATCAACTGCTCCACCAAGTTGAACCGATAACCGGTCGTTGAAAAGCTGTTTCTTCAGTCCAATCTCCACTTGTGTTCTTCCTTGTGCTTGTCCGGTTTGATAATCGTCGTACGATTGCACATTAAAATTCAAATCCACGCCTTTTACAATTTTCGAACTCAGCTGATTCAGTTGTGCTGACAGAAAATTACCCACCGTAGAACGAACCAACGTAGATGTTCCACCCGATTCGGTAGTCAGTGGATTTTCCTGTACAAACCGACCTAACACCAATAAGGCGAAA
>Ga0302215_10000995_pt1 | contig 20584 bp, 17 predicted proteins | sample II_Fen_N3_1_FD_194580 | JGI IMG/M metagenome (GOLD analysis project Ga0302215, IMG submission 194580) | Peat permafrost microbial communities from Stordalen Mire near Abisko, Sweden - II_Fen_N3_1 | ecosystem: Environmental > Terrestrial > Soil > Wetlands > Permafrost | place: Sweden: Abisko... | reverse complement strand
CGTATTGAAATTTGCTCTGGATAAAGACCTTAATTTTAAAGCGGGTATCAGTGATATGATACTTCAAAATGGGGATCAGGTGATTGTGCGCACCATTTCGGGATATGAAGAAATTCGTATGGCGAAAGTGGAAGGTGAAGTGCTACAGCCGGGAGACTATAGTATTACCAATAAAGCTGAACGTATTTCGGATGTAATTAATCGTGCGGGTGGATTTACCAAATATGCTTATCCATTGGGAGCTTTTCTGATTCGAACTGAAAAACAAAGCGGCGTACAACAAAAACTGAATCAAATCACCAAAGAAAATGCCAAGAAGCAGTTCCAGGGTAAGAATGATAATAAGGTAGATGCCACTATGCTTAAAACGGCCGGTATTACAACTCCTGCAGGTGGAATCGATTCCATTCAGGATAAATTTTCCAAATCAAAATCGGTAGATAAGGTTTTTAAGACCGAAGGTATCGTAGGAATTAATCTGGTGGAAATTATGAAACATCCGGGTGGAAAAGAAGATTTTTATCTGGAAGATGGCGATGATATTTTTGTCCCCCGCGAATTACAAACTGTCCGGGTTATGGGCGAAGTATTATTCCCTACTTATGTGGGCTACGAAAAGGGCAAAAGTCTGAAAAGTTATATAAGTAATGCCGGCGGTTTTACTGAACAGGCACAGGCAAAAAAAGTATTTGTACTCTATGCCAACGGAACAGCCAAAAGTACTCGACATTTTCTGGGTATTCGTCGCTATCCGAAACTGCAACCGGGAGCCCGCATTATAGTACCTGAAAAACCAACCGAAATAAAAAATCCTTTGACAGCAGGTGAAACAGTAGGCATTCTGACTTCCATAACTTCTGCCATGGTTCTTATTTATTCTGTTGTTAAGAAATAAAGATATGAGCACAGATCAAAAAGTAAATAAAGTGAATAGTGACGAAATTTCGTTGAAAGAATTAATAGAGAAAGCCAAAGAGGGTTGGCGCTATCTGTTAAGTAAATGGATTCTTATTCTTATCTTCGGATTGGGTGGTGCTGCCGTAGGCTTAATAGCTTCTCTACTTACTCCTCCTAAATATACCGCTCAGCTTTCCTTCGCACTGGTGGAAAAAAGTGCCGGAGGTGGCGGACTGGCCGATTTGGCTTCGTCTTTTGGTCTGAGTAGTATGCTGGGTGGTGGAAACAATGGCACTTTTAGTGGAGATAATTTGTTGGAGATCATGCAATCACCACATACCATTGAGCAAACACTCTTAACGCCGGTAGTTTATCAGGGGAAAAAGCAAAACCTGGTAGAAGTGTATATTTGGTTTAATGGATTGCGTGATAAATGGCAAAAGGATGATGATCATAAAGAACTTCAAACACTCACTTATCCCATTGGTCAAAAACGGGAAACCTTTAGCCGTACGCAGGATAGCGTACTGAACAGTATTTATGACAAGATTATAAAATCGAACGCACTCACCATAGCCCGTAAAGATAAGAAGCTGAGTTTTGTCAATGTCAACTTTACCAGTAAAGATGAGGTTTTCTCTAAACTGTTTGAAGAAAAACTGATGGAGGAAACGTATCGGTTTTACAAAGAAACCAAGACTGCTCAAAGCCGCGCCAATATTAATATGATGCAGGGCAAAGCGGATTCTATCAAACATCTATACGAATCATCACTGTATCGCAGTGCCGGTTATTCACAGGTCAATATCAATCAGGCACTCTCGTTTGCAGCTGTTCCTAAAATTAAGCAGGATAACAATGCGCAGCTTTACGCCACGGTATATACAGAAGTATTGAAAAATCTGGAAACGCTTAAACTCGACCTGGCTAGGGAAACACCTATTGTTCAAGTTATTGATACACCCCGTTTTCCGTTGGATAAAGAGCGATTGGGAAAAGGAAAAGCCATGGCAACCGGTGGAGTGTTGGGTGGTTTCCTGATTGTTTTTTATTTATTGGGAGCAATGTTTCTGAAAAAAGCGTTGGAGTAATTATGAGTTATGAACTACTTGTACTGAGCGTAGTCGAATTATGAACTACTTGTATTGAGCGTAGTCGAAGTATGAAGTATGAATTATCAATTATAAATGATTAATGGTTAATGGTAAGTAGTGAGTAGGGTATAATAAGTTAGTAGTCGGTATAAATCAGTAAGAAGTAGATAATATCTGGAGGTAGTAGGTAATAATTTAAGGTAGATAGTAGTTTGTGTTGCAGATTGTTGTTTTGCAATGTATTTATAATTGATAATTCACAATTGATAATTTTAGTGTGGTCTTTCTATTCCTTTTCTCCATACTTATCTGTTAATTTTAAAATTAAATTAAAATGAACTCAAGAAACAATCGAAACTTCAACTGCAAAGATGAAGAATTACCTGTTGTTTCGAAGGCTGTTGCATTTGGTTTAAAACGCGATCTTGTTGATTTTACTGCTTTCGCCCAAGTTTACGACCGACTATGTAACAGATTTTGAAAAGAAAATAGTAACTGTAAGTGATTTGCTGGAACCGCAATCGGAAACACTGGCAAAGAAACTGATTACCGGGAGGTATACTGCGACAATCAAGGGACTCCTTGATCCTGTCAATCGTATATCCGGTTATCTAAAGCTTACAAAAGCTCAATTGAAAATAGATGATGCCAGTTTTGGCTTGATAACTTTGCGTAAAAGCATTGATAAAAATGATGTGGAAGGCGTTATAGCGAATTTACATATCGTGTTAGTTAATCTTCAAACTTATAAAGCTTCGTTAGCTGAACAGGGTTTGACTGATGAGCTGATTGATTGTTTGACGGCTGCTTCACAATCTATGGCAAATGATAAACAACAACAAATCGAGATTACCAGCAATCGCAAAAGTATTGTTCAAAACAATGTATCGTTGTTGAATGAACTCTACGACCAAATCGGCGAAATACTCTCGGTAGGCAAAATTCTGTATAAAGGAAAAGATGCTGCAAAGTTATCAGACTATACCTTTACTGAATTGTTAAAGAAAGTTCGTCAGGTGGCTACAAATACAGTAAAAGCTGTCAAAACAACACAAACAACTATAACAAATAACTAAATTATTGTATGAAGAGAAGGGATAGGAAGATACCTTTTTTCATACACGCACACAATAAATAATGATTCGGATAACGTTCTAAAGGTTCGGTAGAGTGTTCTAAAGGCTCGGTAATGTCTTCTAAATGGTAGGTAGATGGGTAAATTTATCAGAGTAAATAATTATTATTATTGAGTAATTTTGTCTACTGAGTAGTGATTATTATTCATTCTGTGAGGTGATTTGTTGAAAATAATTTGTCAAATAAATATAGTTATTAAGTTTGTGTCGTTGTGTAAACTCAACTTAATAAGATATTTTTAAAACTAAAGATGAATTTAAGTTTGTATAAAGCAAGAATAATTTCAAAAGCAAAAAAAAACAATAATTATTTCAATAGAAATGATTATTGTTTCATAATATTAATTGAAATATAAGTCAAGTTATATAATGAAGGCAATATTTATGGGTCTGGGTTACATTGGTTTACCAACAGCTGCAGTTGCTGCAAGTAACGGAATTCAAATAGTTGGAGTTGATGTTAATCTCGAAGTTGTGAATACGATTAACCAAGGTAAAATACATATAGTTGAACCATCCTTGGATAATTTAGTAAAAAATGTAGTGGAAAAAGGACAGTTGAGAGCTTCATTGAAACCTGAAGAAGCCGATGCATTTTTTATTGTAGTGCCTACACCGTTCAAACAAAATCATAGAGCCGATATTTCATACGTAGAATCAGCCACACGTATGGTAATCCCTTATTTAAGGGAAGGTAATCTTTTCGTAATAGAATCGACTTCTCCGGTAATGACTACTGAGAAAATGGCTGAAGTTATTTTTAAGGAACGTCCAGAGTTGATTGATAAAATATATATTGCATACTGTCCTGAACGTGTATTGCCAGGTAATGTGTTGTATGAATTGGAACATAATGATAGAGTTATAGGTGGTTTAAATCCTGAATCTTCAGACAAAGCTATTGAATTTTACTCTCAATTTGTAAAAGGGAAATTACATAAAACAAATGCAAGAACTGCTGAGATGTGCAAGTTGACTGAGAATTCTTCTCGTGATGTTCAGATTGCATTTGCCAATGAACTTTCCATGATATGCGACAAAGCTGGGATTAATGTTTGGGATTTAATTGAATTAGCTAATAAGCATCCAAGAGTAAATATCTTGCAACCTGGTTGTGGAGTTGGAGGGCATTGCATTGCCGTTGATCCTTGGTTTATTGTATCCGATTTTCCTGAACAGGCTCATATTATTAAAAGAGCTAGAGAAACAAACGATTACAAAGCTGACTGGTGTGCTACTCGAGTTCTTGAAGAATGCCAAAAATTTACTGGTAAAACAGATAGAGAACCAATTGTTGCTTGTATGGGACTTGCTTTTAAACCTGATATAGATGATTTGCGTGAGTCGCCAGCTAAATATATAACTTCACGTATTATTTCAGAAGCCAGAGCAGATGTCTTAGTTGTAGAACCAAATGTCGTTAGTCATAAAAGTTTTAACTTGATGAATTATCAAGAAGCATTTTTAAAAGCAGATATAATAGTGTGGCTGGTAAATCATAAGGAATTTGTACATATGCCAATTGATAATAACAAGATTGAACTAGATTTCTGTGGAGTTAGAAAATAAGATTATGAAAAAAATTATGCTTGTTTTTGGAACTCGCCCCGAAGCTATTAAAATGGCTCCTCTAGTTAAAGAGTTTCAGAAGTATCCTGAGCAATTTCAAACTATAGTTTGTGTTTCCGGTCAGCATCGTGAAATGTTAGATCAGGTGTTACATTTATTTGATATTAAGCCAGACTTTGATTTAAATATTATGAAACAGGGCCAAGATCTGTACGATGTTACGGCTCGTGTATTAGTAGGTATGAGAGATGTGCTGACTGAAGTTCATCCTGATTTAGTTTTGGTACATGGGGATACAACTACTTCAACTGTTTCAGCTTTGGCTGCATTTTATCAACAAATACCTGTTGGTCATGTTGAAGCTGGTTTACGTACTCATAATATTTATAGTCCATGGCCTGAAGAGATGAATCGATTAATAACTAGTCGTATTGCCACTTATAATTTTGCACCTACTATGTTAAGTAAACAAAATTTATTGGATGAAGGAATAGCACAGACTAAGATTATTGTTACTGGGAATACTGTAATAGATGCGCTTTACTTGGTACTCGACAAAATGAAAAGTAATAAAAACCTGAGCTCTGAGCTGAGTTTAGATTTGAAGCGTTCAGGATATGATGTTGAACGTTTGATTGGGAATAAACGCCTTGTTTTGATTACGGGTCATAGGCGAGAAAATTTTGGAGATAATTTCATAAATATTTGCTCTGCAATAAAAACCTTGACCGAAAAATATCCGGAAGTAGATTTTGTTTACCCTATGCATTTGAATCCAAATGTGAGAAAACCTATTCATAAGGTTTTTGGGGAAAATACACTGCCAAATATGTTTTTTATTGAACCATTGGACTACCTTCCGTTTGTGTATTTAATGGAAAAAAGTAATATTGTTCTAACAGATAGTGGTGGCATTCAAGAAGAAGCACCAGGATTAGGCAAGCCAGTGTTGGTGATGCGAGATACAACTGAACGTCCAGAAGCTTTAGATGCAGGAACAGTGAAACTCGTAGGAACTGATTATGATAAAATAGTATTAGAAGTTTCTCTATTGCTTGATGATGCCGTTTATTATAATCAAATGAGTAATGCTGTGAATCCATATGGTGATGGGTTGGCATGTCAAAAAATAATTGAAGTTTTATTGAATACGGGATAAAAATAAGTGAAAACATTGCTTATTCAGTCTTACTTTTATATATTGAGTAAAATATTTTTATTAAATCATATTGTTGTGTAATAATTCACCAAATGGCTTAATGTAATTTATATTATTTAATTTTTTCTATATATTATCAATATAATTTCGAAATCAATGATTACATTTAATAAACCTTTAATTACCGGATTCGAGGAAAAATATCTTAAAGAGGCAATTCATTCAAATTTTTTATGTGGTGATGGATTATTTACAAAACGGTGTAATGAATCTTTAAAGTTTTTGACACAGTCAAAAAAAGTTTTACTAACGACTTCATGTACACATGCTCTAGAAATGGCAGCTATCTTAATTGATATAAAACCTGGAGATGAAGTGATTATGCCAAGTTTTACTTTTGTTTCTACTGCAAATCCTTTTGTTTTAAGAGGTGCTAAAATTATTTTTGTTGATATACGAATTGATACAATGAATATTGATGAGAATAAAATTGAAAGGGCTATTACAAATAAAACAAAGGCAATTGTACCTGTACATTATGCTGGTGTTGCCTGCGAAATGGATACAATAATGTCTATTGCAAATAAATATAATTTATTTGTTATAGAAGACGCAGCTCAAGCAATTTATTCAACTTATAAGGGAAAACCTCTAGGGAGTATTGGACATTTAGGCACTATTAGTTTTCATGAAACAAAAAATATTCATTGTGGAGAAGGGGGTGCTTTATTAATTAACGATGAAAAATATATTGAAAGAGCTGAGATTATTAGAGAAAAGGGTACTAATAGAAGTAAATTCTTGAGAGGGCAAATTGACAAGTATTCATGGATGGATATAGGATCAAGTTATTTGCCTTCTGAATTAAATGCAGCTTTCCTATTTGCCCAATTAGAGAATGTGAAAAATGTTACAGCTAAAAGACTTGAAATTTGGGAAATGTATTATGATAACCTCAGTTCTTTAGCTAAAAAGGGTTTTATAGAATTACCTACCATTCCTGAAAATTGTATACATAATGCTCATATGTTTTACATTAAAGTCTTTGATATAAAACAACGTCAGAATTTAATTGATTTTTTAAAAAAGAATGATGTTCAAGCAATTTTTCATTATATACCACTACATTCTTCAATAAAGGGATTAGAAATCGGAACTTTTAATGGGAATGATGATTGTACGACAAAGGAGAGTGAAAGATTGTTAAGACTTCCTTTGCATTATAGCCTGAGCTCTGAAAATGTTAATTATATAACATCTTTAATAAATGGTTTTTATTAAAATATAATACTAAAATAGTTTTATTATGTAATATGTATATCAATGTGAGTATATTTAATATGATAGGATATCCTTTGTTATATTTACAATATGAACCTGAAACTTTCTTTTAATTTTATCAAAACTCCAGTAGTATTAATTATAGTATCGATTTTTACTTATAATACTTCATCAGCACAGATAGGGAATTGTGGTCCGGTTGATTACAATCATATGAAAATTCTTGATGATAATTTATACCTCGATTCTTGGAGTAAAGACATCAATGGTCCATTCGAATCTATAATTAAATTGTCTGCATCGTGGTGGAAAGCCGTACCATATGTAAATGGTTGGCCAAGTTGGTGTACAGCATCGATACTTGATAATCATTATAAACAATCTAACGGTGCAATACCCGGTTCAGTTTGTGCATTTGCAATTATTTCTTGTTTGAAGTATTATTATTATACTGGTGATACAACATTTTTAAATTTGGCAAAAAAGACAGGAGATTATATAATTGAACAAGATCTTACACCTTCAACCTATTGTTGCTATCCAAATTTTCCATATGCTGTAGGCAGCTTAGGTAATGTTCACCCCAATGGTAGTGGACATCCTGATTCAGTATCTATTGTGAATCCTGTCGGACACATCCAGCCAGATAAAGGAGCAATGGTAGGAGTTGCTTTGCTTGACTTATTTAAAGTAACCGAATCTGAGAAGTATCTTAATACATCTATAAACATTGCGGACTGTTTGTCAAAAAATGTTGTGAAAGGAACTAAAGACGTTTCACCTTGGCCAATGAGAGTAATGGCTGATAGCGGCCAGCTTATTGATGGAGAATTCTCTACAAATGTTAGTTATGCCTGTCGGCTTTTTGATGGACTCTTAAGCATAAATCAAACTGGAAACGGATTATATAAAAGTTCAAGGGACTCAGTTTGGATTTGGTTAAAGACTTATGTGATATCTTCAAATGATGGTTCAAAATGGCTGAATTTTTTTGAGGATCACAGTGGAGATGAAAATAATTCTCTGCAACTAAATGCACTAGAAACTGTAAGATATCTTCTTGAAAAAAAAGAAATTGTTGATTCCGACTGGTTAAATTTATCAATCAAAATAATTAATCAAGTGCAAAAACGCTGGGTACTAACAAAACTTAATGAGGTAGGATATAATTGCATTGCAGAACAGGATCAGGACCAATCGCCATATAATAGTCATACAGCTCGTTTCGGTTCAATATTAGCGATGTTATATGAAGCTGGGGCATCAACAGAATTTAAAGATATAGCATATCATTCTTTATGTTATGGAGTCTATAGCGTAGAAAAAGATGGATTTACCAATACCTATTATAAGCATGGTAAAGGTACTTGGACTAGCGATTCCTTTGGGGATTTTCTTAGGCATTATATTGATGCATTTGCAGCAATACCAGAATGGGCTGGAAATGGGAATCATTTGCTAAAATCAAGTAGTTGTATAAAAAAAGTTACATATGATGAAACAAATGCGGTGACATATACAACTTTTGATAAATACGGTACTGAAAAACTTAAGCTTGTTAGTGAGCCAAATTCGGTTACTGTTGATGGGAAGTCTATAATTACTTATTTTTGGGACACAAAAAATAGAATTCTTATAATTAATCGTTTGAATGGATCAAATGTAATTGTTAAATTGGCTAGTGTCTTAGTTAATTCTTTGAATGAATTTCGTGAACCGTTTATTGTTTTTTATCCTAACCCAGTAAAGAACAACTTAATCATTAAAGTTATGAATTTGTATAATGACAATTATTTTTCAATAACAGATTTAAATGGTAAAATTTTATATAATGGCATTCTTAATGCAGGACAGAATTCAATCAACGTTAGTATGTTGAATAGTGGTATTTATATACTTAGGATTTCAAATCATTTAGAAATGTTAGTTAGAAAGATCATTAAGCAATGAATATTATTTTATCTTAATAGGTTTTATTTTGTCTCGAAATAGCTTCTAATTAGGATAGTTAATATATTTGTGTATTTTAGTATTGTTATAACTATTTGTGTTCGTCATTTCTAAAAATAATTTTTTCTAGGATAAATATATGTTAAACAGAATGAATTGTTTGTTAATATTGAATTAGGGTTAAATTACTTGAAATAGAAACGTTAAAACTTTAACGACTTTTGTTTGCGTTAATATATTTTACAATATTTTTATGGGAAACTCGCTTAGTAAAGATTTTATTACATATGGTTTTGGTAATATTTTATATACTGCTGCAAATCTTTTATTGTTGCCAATTTTTTTGGAAAAACTTGAGGTAAATGAGTATGGTGTTTTATCTGTTTTTTTAGTTTCTTCAAGTTTGGTTACGAATTTATTTTCTTTAAATATACCAAATGGAATTTTAAGATCATTTAATGAAGGCTATGGTGCTGAAAAAGAAAAAAAATGGGTTTCAACTGCTTTTCTCTATTTTATTATAGTTGGACTTTTCTTTGTTTTTATTGCTTATATTTTTAAAAGCAAACTTTCTCAATTGATATTTGGAAATCAAAATTATAATCAATATATATTACTCTTTGTAATTTTAGGATTTTCAAGGATATTAGATAGTTTGAATTTAGGAGTATTAAGAGCGAGAAATAAATCAAAAAAATACGTACTTTTAAATATTATAAATGTAATATATTTAGCTGCTATTAATATCTATATTATATATTTCACTGAATTCGCACTCATTAATATTTTATGGGGATATATAATTAGTGGATTAATTTCTAATTGCACAGGGTTGATTTTTAATTATTTTGAGTATAAATGGAAATTTGAATTTGAAGGTGTAAAGTATTTTTTTAGATATGGCTTTCCATTAAGTATTGCGAGCTGTATTTCTTACTTTATTAATTATGGAAATCGTTATTTTTTAATGAATTATTCAACTAAAACTGATGTTGCATTGATTGATATTAGTCAAAAAATTGCAAGTTTAGTTGGTATACTACTTACAGTTGCTTTCCTAACTGTTTTCACACCCTATTATTTGAATTTGTATTCAAAAGTTTCATTTTTTGAGTTTTCCAAAAAAATAAACAAATTAATAATTGACTTTTCTGTCTTTTTTTGTTTTATGGGTCTTTGTATTATAATGTTCCAAGATCTAGGTTTGTCGCTTTTATCTAACCATCAGTATTTAAGTGTTGTTCAATATGTACCTTATCTAATCTTGTCTAATTATTTGAATGTGCTTTTCTCAATGTTGACAATGGGCACTAATATTCTTAAAAGGACTGAAATTGAAATGTATATTACAATTTTTATTTTTTCAATCAGTATAATTGGAAATATTATTTTAATACAATATTATGGAATTTATGGGGCAATTATTACACAATTATTAATTAATTTGTTGAGTGTGTTAATAATAAGTGTCTATAATAAACAAAAATTTCCAGTTAAAATCGATTTCAAATCTATAATTAAATTGATTTTTGTTTTCGTTGTTTTATGTTTTGCTAAATTTAAAATTCCAATGATATTTAATATGAATAATCTTATTATAATACGTGTATTCATCCCTTTAATATTAGTTGCAATATTCATATTGTTGTATCATAAGGTTTTTCTTGCTTTAAGATCAACATTATTTGAACTTGGGAGAAAAAAATAATATTTTTAAATCAATAAGCATGATTGAGTGTTAATATAACTGTATGTTTTTATGAAATCTTTCAAGCCAATAAATATTATTATAAAACCTATAGAGATTGAATTGTTTATATTGACATTATTTGCTATTGTTGGATATGTAACATATTTACCTTTTTTTATTTCTAATATTATAATTTTTCTTGTTCCACTAATTTTAATATTTAATCTAATATATTTTAAACTGACCGTATCTTCTAAATACATTATGTTTTTCATAATGTATGCAATAATTGGTTCTATACCATTTATATTTTATACGGATATAATGTCTGTTGGAGGTAATCCATTTGCAATAGTATTAAGGGCTTTAGGACCTTTTATAATATATATTATTGTAAAAAATATGAATATAACATATGATGAAATTTCCAAGATATTTATTTTGATCTATTTCCTAAATTTCTTTTTAGTTTTATTGCAATTCTTTATTTTTCCAGATATTAAAATATTGCAAGATGGAAATACCGTACAATGGATAACTCTCGATTCTAATGGTGGAATAAATAAAAGAATTGGAGGGTTTTTAGGAAATGCAAATGCATTAGCAGCGTATGTACTTGTAACTGTTTTATTTTTAGAAAAATACCTTTCAGATAAACGAAAATTGAAAAATATTATTCTAATTAGCGCTTTTTTTACAATTGTACTTTTTACTAAATCTAGAAATGTTATTATCGGTGTATTAGTTGTAAGTATATATAGATTATATTTAAATAAAAAGATATTTATATCTTTAATACTTATTTTGTGCTGTATGCTATTTGCATTTTTAATATATTGCTATCAAGAAAATGAATTAGTTAATTCAGTTTTTAGAATTAGTAACTTATTGACAAATGAAAACACTTTAGAAGCAAGAGGAATTGTTAATTTGCAAGCGTTTAATATTTGGAGCAATAATTTTATTCTTTTCGGAGGTGGATTTTCTTCTGAATCATACTATTTAGTTAAATTCAACTCTTATGCTAATTTTAGCGAAATGTTATATACTAAATCACTATTAGAAGTTGGTATAGTGGGTTTGTTTTCATATTTGTTTTTTATATTTTATGTATTAATTTACAAAGTCGATGATTTATCTTTTAAGATATCTCTTAAGCTGATTATATTTTCAATTCTTCTGATTTCCTTTGCTGAAACTGTGTTTTATTTACAACAGTTATATTATTATACATTTATTATTTTCGGGTTTTATGCAAGTTTAAAATTTAATTCGGTTGATAAACTTAAGCAAACTAGTCCGTAAATTGATAATCCCTTGATTGATAATAGTAATATTGGTATAGGCGTTTAGGTTATACTATTTAATTAATTGATTATAAACGGATAGGATTATTTGTTTTTTTATGAGTATCTTTAATGTTGTCTCCATGTTTGACCGTCTATTATATCTAAAGTGGTATTCGTCAAGGTATCCATGAAGGCGTTCTTTAGTGTAATGCTAATTCGAGAACGATAATGATGAGCTTCATTATAAACTAATCATTTGATGGCTGATATTCATGAAAGACTTCATATGAGGTAAAAGTATCGTAAAACTAGATTGAGTTGCATATCTAACTATCTATTTCGTTCATTCATGCTATAAATGTAGCATAATATCAAATGGAATGCGTGATTAGCACCTATACTAATAATTAGATTTACAAATCATATATTTCTTAAAATATTACATATGAAAAAAAATACAATCGTACATTTATATTCTATATATCTAAAATTACCATTTATTTATTTTTTGATAAATAGCTTAAAAAAAAATAATTACTATTTTTTAGTTAGAGAGATAAAAAAAGGTGAGTTAGAAAAATTCCCGTATGATAAAGTAATTCAGACTAACAAAATATTTTATCCATTTTGGCTAATTAATAAGATTTTGTCAGTTAAGTTTAATTTTATGATTGGCAGATTCCCAATAGATCAAATATGTAAAATAAGAAAACTTGGAAAAATTGATTTATTACATGCACATTTTGGATTTGAAGGATATTATGCTTTAGGTCTAGCAAAATATTTTAAAGTGCCACTCATAGTTACTTTTTATGGGTTTGACATGTCTGATTTACCAAAAAAGCAAGGATGGAAAAAAAGATACAAAAAATTATTCAGAGAGGTTTCTGCTATTTGCGTTGAAGGAGAATTCATGAAAACAAAGATGATTGAATTAGGTTGTGCAGAAGACAAAGTACATGTTTTACGGCTAGCTATTCCAACGGAAAAAATAAAATTTTCGTATAGACCTCACTATGAAAATAGTTTAAACGTATTAATGTGTGCAAGTTTTGTCGAAAAGAAAGGGTATTTTGATGCTATTGAAACAATTAAAAGGCTTAAGGATGAAGGTATTAATATCAATTGTGAAATAATCGGTGATGGAAGTTTGAAAAATCAAATAGAAGAAAGAATTAATTTCTTAAATCTTTCAGACGTTGTTAAATTATTAGGGAGAAAGAATTCTCAAGAAATTTATGATATATCCAAGAAACATCATGTTTTTTTTCATCCGAGTAAATTTGCTTCTGACGGTGGCTCAGAAGGCGGTGCCCCAACCATAATTTCGGAAATGCAAGCTTTAGGCTTACCAATAATCTCAACAGATCATGCAGATATTCCAAATATAATCCCAAATGAAAATAAATTTTTAGCTATGGAAGGAAATGTGGATCAATTAGTTGATTGTTTTAAGCGTCTGATAGCAGTCAAATCAAGCTGGGAAAGAATATCTGTTTCAGGAAGAAAATTTGTTGAAGAAAATCATAATGCAGATTTAATTGGAAATAAGATGGAACAAATATATGATGATACAATCCACAATTTTAAATCTTAATTCTAATGTTATTGTTTACTAAAATCTTATTCCTAAATTGAATAATTGACAATATGTCGATATCATATTTAATTTGTTTATATAACAATGTACTTAGTTGTTTATAATTAATATAAATCAACATAAAAATTTATGAAGTCTATAGCAATTTTTTATCATGATTTACCACTGTACAGATTTCCTATTTTTCGGGAGTTATGTTTATGTGAAAAACTTAAATTTACTCTTTTTAGTGAAGCTAATTCATCTACTGATATTATGACAATCAATAGTAAGTTTGCACATATAGAGATAGAGAATGGTGGATTAAGATGGAAATTTATTAAAAATATTTGGTTGTTTAATAATAAATTTCTTTGGCAAAAAGGAGTTTTAAAAATATGTTTTTCTAATGATTTTGATGAATACATTTTTCTTGGAAATGCTTATTATATTTCAACATGGATTGCTACTGCTATTTTAAGAATTCGACATAAAAAAGTTTATTTTTGGACACATGGAATAAAAAAACATGAAAAAGGAATAAAAGGATTCATTCGTTTAATTTTTTATCATCTTTCAAATGACTTATTATTATATGGGGATGTAGCAAGAAATCTTTTAATAAAGCAAGGCTTTATGCCTGAAAAATTACACGTAATATACAATTCACTTGATACTTCAAAGCAAAAGGAATTGAGAAATACACTCAGTAAAGAGCAAATTGTTACGTTTAGGTCAAAAATGTTTAACAATCCACAATTTCCACAAATAATTTTTATTGGCCGGTTAACTGAGAAGAAGAAATTAAGTCAAATTATTGAAGCACTTTATATATTAAAACAAAAAGGCTTTTTTCTAAATCTTCTTTTTGTTGGAAATGGAGAAGATAAACAAAAGTTGCAAACTTTAGTAGAAGAAAAAAAAATCAATGAAAATGTATTTTTCTATGGAGCGTCATATAATGAAGAAGATAATTATAAATTAATAGCATCAAGTGATCTTTGTGTCTCTCCTGGAGAAATTGGCTTAACAGCTATGCATTCACTTGTTTATGGCACACCTGTAATAACTCACAATAATTTTGAAGAACAAGCACCGGAGGTTGAATCAATTATTTCAGAATTTTCTGGTTGTTTTTTTGAACAAAACAATATAAAAGATTTAGCAGATAAAATTGAAAGTTGGCTTACAAATCATATCGATAAAGCAGAAATACAACAAAATTGTTATTCTATAATTGATTCAAAATATAATCCTGAGAATCAAAAAGAGATAATCTGTAATGTTTTAATGAAATGAAGAAATTATTAAAATCAACTAAAATACTGTACTTGACATTGCGAAAACTCAAAATGCAATGGTTTAGATATAAGAATGGTCTTAAATATGTTTCAAAATCCTTTTATATGGGGGGTAATTCTAACTTATCAAAAGATCTTGTAGCAGATGATTTTTCATATATAGGTCCAAACTGTAACATTGGACCTAGAGTACATATCGGAAAGTATACTATGTTTGCTAACAATATATCAATTATTGGCAGTGATCATATAATTTCAAATCCTAATACTCCTATAATATTTTCAGGTCGACCTGAATTAAAAGATACTATAGTTGGAGATGATGTATGGGTTGGAGCTTTTTCAATTATTATGGCTGGAGTAAGTATTGGTACTGGTGCAATTATAGGTGCTGGTTCAGTGGTTACTAAGGATGTTCCACCATATACTATTTTCGCAGGAGTACCAGCAAAATTTATTAAAATGCGCTTTAATGAACATGAAATACTTGTTCATAAAAAAATGTTGGAACAGCATCAAGTTAATGTGAATTATTGCCCTCACAAATAAGTTAAAAGATATTATTTTATTTTTAATTGTTATTTAATTTGGACTATTTGGATTGAGTCTTATTTTACGATTAGTGTATACGATTTAGTGAATTATATAGTGTGACTGACAGTTGTTAATTGTCAATTTGTATAATATAATTATTGAAGTAATGTTATACTTATTTTGTAAGGAACAGATAAGAATTATATCCTTTTATGTTGTTATCATTTTTTCACAATGGGTTTGATCGGGGTTTATTTTCAAGCAACGATATTTTTTTAAATTCTTCTATTTTTAAATATCTGCATTATTTTAAAGATTTAATCAGTTGCTAGTTTAATTTTTTTATCTCTAAATATCTAAGAATGGAAAATAATAAAATTGATCTCTCTAAATATCAAAATACACTAAGTTTAAGTAATCAGGTATTAAGGTTTGTCTGGACTATTGTATGGTCTTTACTTGCCAGACCGATTCCACGCAGTTTATTGAATGGTTGGAAACTCTTTTTATTAAGATTATTTGGAGCTAAAATTCACAAAACAGCAGTTGTTTATTCATCAGTTAAAATTTATGCACCATGGAATCTTGAAATGCATGAGTATTCATGTCTAGGATCTGATGTGGACTGTTATAATACCGCTAAAATAATTGTTAAAGCAAATTCGACGATATCGCAAAAATGTTATTTATGTGCTTCATCTCATGATATAACAAATCCGCTGTTACCATTAATTACCGCGCCTATTATTATTGAAGATCAGGTTTGGGTAGCTGCTGACTCATTTGTTGGTATGGGAGTGACTGTTTGTCAAGGAGCAGTGGTTGGAGCCCGTTCAGCTGTCTTCAAGACTGTTGAACCATGGACAGTTGTTGGTGGTAATCCTGCAAAGTTTATAAAAAGACGAGAAATAATAGAATAATGTTAGACATAAGCGTAATAATTCTTACATATAATGAAGAAATCCATATTCGGAGATGTATTGAGAATGTCAAGAAGTTTACAAATTATATATTTCTAGTCGATTCTTTTTCAAAAGATAGTACTCTAGAAATTGCCAGAACAATGGACGTTCCAGTTTATCAGAATAAATGGGAAAATAATCATGCGAAACAATTTAACTGGGGTCTAAATAATTTACCTATTCAAACGAAATGGGTACTCCGCTTGGACGCTGATGAATACCTTACTCAAGAGTTAATTGAGGAACTTCAAGAAAAATTGCCAACTCTTGAAGAAAATATCTCAGGTGTCACAATCCCTCTGAAAAGAGTTTTTATGGGTCGACATATTAAGAGGGGAACAGGGTTAGTTACTCAGATGCGTATTTTTAAATATGGAAAAGCACAATGTGAAGTACGATTAATGGATGAGCATATTGAACTATTGGATGGTGTTTCAATTCCTTTTAATGGTGCATGGGTTGATGATAATTTGAATTCTATCGGGTGGTGGACTATAAAACATAATGGTTATGCTATCCGTGAAGCGGTTGATTTATTGGATATAGAGTATAATATAATAGGCAATGCCAACAATGATAAAGCTAAAATCCTTTCGTCAGAAGCTATAGCAAAAAGATTAAAGAAACATAAATATGCACGAATGCCCCTTTTTTGGAGATCTTTTCTGTATTTCTTTATTCGTTATGTTATTAGGGGTGGTTTTCTTGAAGGGAAAGAGGGTTTTCTTTGGCATTTCTTGCAGGGTTGGTGGTATAGAACTTTGGTAGATGCTAAAATATTTGAGATTAAGAAAGCTTGTGGTAATGATAAAGAAAAAATCGAAGCCTATCTTAAGGATAAGTATAATATTGACTGTAAGAATCAATAACTTTGATTGAATATAAACAATTTTTAGAATGAAAATTTCAATCATAACAGTTTCTTATAATAGTAGTTTATTTATTCAGCATACTATAGAATCTGTATTAACTCAGACTTATCCGAATATAGAGTATATTGTTGTGGATGGATGTTCAAAAGATAATACAGTTGACATAATTAAAGAACAGGAGCCTAAGTTTAATGGGCGTATGCGTTGGGTTAGCGAAAAGGATCTGGGTATGTATGATGCAATGAATAAGGGCATCAAAATGGCTACCGGTGATGTAGTTGGAATAATCAATTCGGATGATTTTTATCATAGGACTGATGTGATTGCTGAAATAGCAAAGGCTTTTGTTGATGACAGCGTTCAGGCTACTTTTGCAGATGTACGCTTTGTAAATCCAGATAATTTGAATAAAACGGTACGCTATTATTCTTCTAAAAATTTCTCACCAATTCGCTTTCGTTTTGGCTTTATGCCTGCTCATCCTTCCTTCTTTACGTATAAAAAGAATTTTGAAACCTTTGGTTATTATCAAACGGATTATAAAATAGCTGCTGATTATGAGCTGTTGATACGATTTTTATATACACATAAACTAACATATAAGTATTTGCATCTCGACGTCATGAAAATGCGTACAGGTGGAATGAGTACTGCATCCTGGAAAAGTAACATAATCTTAAACAAAGAAATTGTGCGGGCTTGTAAAGAAAATGGCATTTACACTAATATGTTTGTCTTATCGTTAAAGTACTTTGTAAAAGTTTTTGAGCTAATATTTACGAAAGAATGAATATACTTATCACCGGCATACACGGCTTTATAGGCACTAATTTAGTGAATGCACTAAAGGCTCATCATACGATTTATGGATTAGATATTGTGTTCCCACATAAAGAAGGAGTTGTAAAGACTTATAGCTGGGCGGAGTTGGAAAACATACCTGCTGTGGATGTGATTATTCATCTTGCCGGTAAAGCTCACGATACGAAGAACCAAACGAATGCACAGGTTTATTTTGATATTAATACCGGATTAACTCAAAAGATATATGACTGGTTTCTGACAACGGATGCTAAGACGTTTATCTTTTTCAGTTCGGTAAAAGCAGCTGCCGATAGGGTGGAAGGTGAAATGCTTACAGAAGATATAGTTCCAAGTCCAAAGGGACCGTATGGAGAAAGCAAGATAGCTGCGGAAAAATATATTCAAAGTAAGTGGACAGTTGAAAGTGGACAGTTGATAGCTGGAAAAGAAGGCATTGATAAAGATAATTGTCAACTATCAACTCCTGGTACTGAGCTTAGTCGAAGTATCAACTATGAACTAAAACGTGTTTACATTTTACGTCCTTGCATGATTCATGGTCCGGGTAATAAGGGAAATTTGAATTTGTTATATCAGGTTGTCAGGAAAGGAATTCCTTATCCGTTGGGAGCGTTTGAAAACAGACGGTCGTTTACTTCGGTGGATAATCTGAGTTTTGTAATAGAACAATTAATTATTAAAAACATACCATCCGGCATATACAATGTGGGAGATGACGAAACCTTATCGACGAATGAATTAATAGCTCTTATGGCTAAAATACTGGATAAGCCAAACAGAACATGGAATTGGAATAAATCCTTGATACAGTTTTGTGCGAAGATAGGAACTGCGTTGCATTTATCTCTCAATACAGAACGCTTACAAAAGCTGACCGAGAACTATGTAGTATCCAATGCCAAATTAAAACAAGCGTTGGGTATAAGCAACATGCCTGTGCGGGCAGAAGATGGACTAAAGAAGACAGTGAATAGTTTCTAGTCAATAGTCGCTAGTTTGTAGTAGGTAGTAATCAGTTTGTTGTAATTCTTTGTTTTTCGTAAAATATACAATATCAAGCATCAAATGAACCAAGCTATGAATTTGAAATTCTGATTTGGTTTTGTGAAAAAATGCTTATTTGTATCATCATTACCAACTGCTTATTTATCAATTACTATTAACCGTTCATCATTTATCACTCATCATTAGTCACTTATTGTTTATCACTTCTTACTTCCAACTTCCAAATACCAACTACATACTAAATGAACTTTTCCAAACCACTTTTATATTTTCTGTTTGCCTTTTTGTTTCAGAGTTGTAACGATATGGTTGAATCGCCTTATCCTTCCATATTGTTTCAGAAAACAGCTTCCCTGCCCGGAGCAGGCAGAGCTTCAGCAGTAGCCTTTGCAGTAGATGGCAAAGGCTATGTTACATTGGGCAGAAGCAGTAATGCGAGTGATTCGTTGAAGGATTGTTGGCAATTTGATCCGATGTTGGATAGTTGGACAAAGAAATCTGCTTTCCCGGGCATTGCGCGGGTAAAAGCAATGGCAGCAGTGCTTAATGGCAAGGCGTATGTGGGACTCGGATTTAACCGATACAAAGGTGCTTATTCAGGAGGAACTTTGCAGGATTTCTGGATGTATGACCCTGTAACTGATAGTTGGTCGAAAAAAGCCAATTTTCCAAGTACGGCTACCGATGCCTGCGTTAGTTTTGTGCTGAATAATTGTGTTTATGTAGGCGCAGGATTCAACGGTTCTTCTTTTACCAATGAATTCTGGAAATACAATCCGGATCAGGACAGTTGGGTTCGTCTAAATGATTTTCCGGCTTTAGCCCGGATGGGAGCCATAGTATGTGCCGATGACGAACACGTTTATTTTGGTACTGGTTACCGGTTTGAAGATTATAATGATTGGTGGGAGTATTCCCCGGCAACAGACAGTTGGGCAAAGCGCAAAGAGATGCCCGATAATGGTCGTAATGATGCCTTGTCGTTTAGCATTAATAATCGTTTTTTTGTTTCAACAGGCAGGCATTGGGGGGGTAACTTAACGGGAGGACACTTGTTTTCGGATGTTATGGAATATGATGCAACACGGAATGTATGGTATAACCGGGGAGATATACCCGGTGGTGCCCGTGAAAATGCAGTTTGTTTTGTGATAAATGGAAAAGGTTATATAGGTCAGGGAGAAAATGATACGGATATTATCAATGATTTTTGGAGCTTTGAACCGTGATTAGTTAGTAGTTTATAGTCTGTAGTTGATACTTAAACTCCGCTAACTACCAGTAGTTAATAATTAATAATTTATAATTCCCTTTGGCATGTCTAAAATACGATATATTCTTTTACTTTTTATACTCCTGCCTGTTCTTACCCGGGCCCAAAATGATACGATAAAGTATGATGTGGGTTTTACGGGAGTGACTTCGACCGGGAAGTATGCAC
>Ga0302215_10000994_pt1 | contig 20601 bp, 11 predicted proteins | sample II_Fen_N3_1_FD_194580 | JGI IMG/M metagenome (GOLD analysis project Ga0302215, IMG submission 194580) | Peat permafrost microbial communities from Stordalen Mire near Abisko, Sweden - II_Fen_N3_1 | ecosystem: Environmental > Terrestrial > Soil > Wetlands > Permafrost | place: Sweden: Abisko... | reverse complement strand
TGCTTATTTTTATGAATCACACCCGGAAAGTTCATCATTTCGGCCAGAAAATAAATATCATCACGCATTAAAAGCTCCTCAACATCCTCAGCATCTAATATAGCACCGGAGGTCTCAAAACTGGTTGAAGGAACGCAGGATGGTGCTCCGAAATAAAATTTCATAGGAGATTGCTTCCCATTTTCAATCATATAATCCACACCCGGAATGCCGCACACATTAGCCATTTCGTGAGGATCGCACACACAAGCCACAGTTCCGTGCACCACACTGTAGCGGGCAAATTCAGAAGGCAGCATCATGGAACTTTCAATGTGAATATGAGCATCCACAAAGCCGGGTATTATGTATTGATTTTCAACATCGTTAGTTGGTTGGATAGCTACTATCTTTCCCTTTTCTATTTGTAGTATTCCTTTGATAATGGTTTTATTAACCACATCAACTATATTTCCGGAGATTGTTTTCAATTTTTATTCATTTTAAATTCAATAATATAAGAACAAATGTACTAAAATTGTTCGGGTTGATGCTAAGAATAGTGCGAATTCAGACGTTAAAACTCAGCATTTACAGTCGATATAGCCAATTTAAGCAACAGAAAAGAAATAATATCCTATTAATAAAACGACATCCATTTAACACAACAGCATAGCTACATATAGATATTTTAAAAATACAGAAAAAACAGAGTCAACTACCGTTTGCAGAAGAAATGAAACTATATGGCTATACGTCAACTTTATCTTATTAATTTTTATATAATTGTTATTGTGAAACTATGTTACACTATGAATTCTATGAATGATAAAACGAACCGCTTGAACCTGTTCGCTTTGCTTGCATAATATCTCTTCCCTTCGTGCTTATCTATATTGCATTAGAAGTTAGACCAATGAACCATTAGCTATGCATTTAGTTTGACCAGTACAGATCAAACTACTTGATCAGCACATGTCAAAGTGCTTGATGTGTACACATCAAAGCATCACATACGACTTAGATAAATGGTAGACTAAGAACGAATAGGGTAACTCTTGGTTCGGTATGGTGAAAGTTGCTTACACGCATTGCAACGGGAACGTTCAATCTTATACGCAATGTTGATTTTTCAAGTCTTGATAGTTGCACGCAACATTCATTCATCTTGCCCCAAAACTCCTGTAATTCTACAAATCAGAATAATACAATAAGTGCTTCTGCAAGTCCCCTGAAATCAGAAAACTTTGGTTTTTTATAACGAAACATGTATTTTTATCCACCCCACCTTAAATTTCATCCACGCACATTAACTACCTGATATTATTCACTTTAACCTAAAACATAATAATACAGCATTATGAACTTTTTTCCATTGCCTACATTTTTGTAATGATTTTTCTTTGCAACTGTAAAATTGAATCAAGTAGGTTCAATCTACAATAACCATAAAATCTAAGAAAATACGAAACTTATTGAATCGAATGAATATGAGAAAAATTACTTTATTATTGGCCGTGATGGCGGTATTCTGGATGGGCTCTATTAGTGCTCAAACATCAGTAAATGTTCTTAAAGAGGGCTTTACTACTGATCTTGGTGCCTGGGGATTTGCTTCTAATAACGGAAGCGCTCAGACAATCAACTACGGTTCAACAAATAAAGTATTGCAGATTCGATGGACAAATGGTAATTCTGAGTGGATGAAAACACTTTCTTCAGCTGTAACTGCTGGTACTGACAATAAGGTGACGGCTGAATTTATTATCCAGGCATACGCATGTGGTAGTTCATCTAATTATGGTGCAATCTATTTAATGGATGATGCTGGGAATGCCATTACAGGTTTTTTCATTAGACGTACCAAAGTGGATGGAACAAATAATATTTGGGCAGTTGGTCGAGCAACAACCTATCCAGGCACGACAACCTATGCATATCCTAGTTCTGCAGACCCAATGAATGCTGATCAGCCTATTGTTAAGATTACTTTTGCTATTGATTTTACTGCAAAAACAGTTGCATATACTGCTCAAAAAGGAACATACGATTTTACCAATAGAGTGTTTACATCTGCTGGAGGTGCAACTTATACAACTTACGTTACATCTTCCGCAAATGCATTTATCAATTCTGCAGCAGAAAATGTTAAATCACTCAGATCGTATTACTTTAAGGCAGCAACAGCGAGCAATACTCCTTATAATGGTCTTGACTTAATTTCTGCAAACATTACAAAGAAAGTAACAACCCCTCCCACATTAACAGGTGCAGCTCAAGCATCTACAATTTGTGAAGGAAGTACCGCAACTATAAACCTAACAGGAATGGTTGCTAATAGTACAGGTAACAGTATTGACTATACAATTGATGGTGTCGCCCAAACTCAGATTACCGGTGTCTCAGCAAATGGTTCTGGTAATGCAAGCTTTTCTACACCAATTTTATCGGTTGCATCTCATAATGGTAAATCCTTAGTTGTTACACGAATTACAGATACTAATGGGTATTTTCTTGATTTTTCTGTGTCAACTACTTTGGTGGTAACTCAAAATTCAGTTGGTGGTACAGCAGCTGCCGATCTTTCGAGTGTTTCACTTGGAGGAACAACAACAATCCGGCTTTCGGGGAATACCGGAACTATACAATGGCAATCGTCGACTGATGGAACAAATTACTCTGACATTTCGGGAGCTACTTCAAGTACATATCTAACACCCAGCCTGACTCCTATAGGAACATATTATTATAGGGCAAAAGTATCAACAGCGTGTATAACCTATTCTAATGCGGTAACCGTAACATCATCTTCAAATCCTGTTGTGAATACTAGCTCATGGATTACTGGAAATGGCTATTTTGTTCAAACTCCCGGGTCTTCATCTACCGTACAGACATTTACAGTTTCAGGAACTAATCTTTCTGGAGATATTACTCTTACTCCCCCAACCAATTTCGAAATCTCTACAGATAATAGTAATTTTGTAAACAGCTTGTCGAGCCTAACTTTGACACAAAACAGTGGAGTGGTAAATTCAACAACTGTTTATGTACGCTTAGTTCCAACTGCAATTGCAGCCTATTCAGGGAATATCGCTATCAATACAACTGGTGGCTCTACTCAAAATCTAGCAGTATCAGGTCACGGTCTTTCAGCAGAGCCAACAACACAAACAAGCGCTGCAAATACTGGTAGCGTGTTGCAAACAACAATGACTTTGGGATGGACTGTTGGCAGTGGAGCAAAATCAATTGTTCTTTACTCGACCAACAGCGATGTGGCTTCCACACATCCACCATTAGATGGAATTACCTATACAGCGGGAAACTCTATTACAACAGGATATAATATAGGATATGTTGGAACTGGGAATTCTTTAAGTTTAACCGGTTTGTCGGCTAATACCACTTATTACATTGCTGTATTTACATTTGATGATGGTGGTGTAACGGGTTCTGAGAATTACAATACAATTTCCCCTGCAATTATTACACAAACCACACCGCCCAGCTCAGTTGCAACTGATTATTTCCAGAGCAATACAAGCGGGAACTGGTCAACAACAACCATATGGAATAGTTCTACAAATAACTCAACTTGGCATATTGCCGATTTAGCTCCCGGTGCTTCAACAGGTAATGTCTCGATTATTACGGGTCATACGATAACTGTTACAGCTAGTCCGGGCAGTACCGGATTATCATTGGCTGATGGTTCAACCGTATCGCTGGGTGCTAATTCTGTTATTATCCCATCTACAACTTTTGCAGGTACAACAGCAGTAATTGATGCCGGTTCATACTCCGGTACTAAAGTGAGTGGTTTTACAGTATCAAATGCAAATATTGCAACATTTAAAGGAAGTTGTACTACCTCTAATAGTACTGTCACTGGTACTTTTGATGCTGTCGGTTCGCTTGCAAGTGGATCGGAATTAATATTAAACGGAACAAATGCGACAATTAATACTGAGAATAAATTTGGAATAACTTCTGCTCCAACGTCTTATTTAGCAAATGCAAAGGTTACGTTGAAAGGTAAAGCGTTTCTATATATTAATGCTAATCAAAGTGGATCAACTACAATTAATGTTGGTACATTGTCAGGTGAATCCGGAACAAAATTAGGATGGGGTGGATCTACTGTTTTCAGTCGTGATATTACCTGGAGCGTTGGGGGTTCGAATCAAAGTAGCGAGTTTGCAGGGACTTTGACAAATATAGGAATGTATCATGGTGGTGGTCATATGTATTTTGGTAATAATACACATTTAATTAAAGTTGGAACTGGAACTTTGACATTATCAGGCACTTCTACCGATTATAATGGGAATTTGACTGTCAATGGTGGTGAAGTTATAATTTCAGGTGCTGTCAGAGGAAATAATCAGCCTGCAATAGCCAGCTATGTATCAAGTGGTATTACATATTACACTCCTGGTCCTTTAGCAAATACTGTCACTGTAAGTGGCACCCAAACAAAATTAACTGTAAATGGCATTCTAACAGCGACAACAATTTCCATTGCTTCAACAGGAACTCTTCAGGGAACAGGATCTGTTACAGGAACTACTACTGTCAATGGAACTATTGCCGGTGCTTTGAACTTTAATAGCAATGTGACTTTAAGCGCTACAGCACTTGTAATTGCAGGAACCAATATCAAAATGGCTGCAGGAACTACGCTGACCGTCGCATCGGGTACTGCTGCTTTGGATGCAGTAACTATCAATACGAATGGAAGTTCTACCGGAGTGATAGCCTTGCCCGATGGAGCAACCATTCCAACACTTACTATCACTTCTACCTCTGCTCCGGCAGTTGGTACAAATATTCAGGTAGTAAATGCAACGGCTCCGGGTTCAATCATCTACACCAACACTCCTGTAGTCCCTGTAGGGTATAGTTTCGACACAACTACTGGCATTCTGACTTACAATGGCACCACCATTACAACTGATACAAACATATCAAGTGCTGCATTACCCGGTAATGCTAGTATAACCGTCAATACTGGCAACACATTAATTATCGACCAAAATACCAGTGCCAACATCATCACCGCTGCGCCCGGAGCTAAAGTAACATTAAACTCTGGTAAAACGCTTATTGCAACGACTGTAACACTTCAGAGTGGCTCATCAGGCACCGCTACTTTTGTTGATAATGGCACTGCAACTATTACAACTGCCACTGTTCAACAATACCTTCCACAAGGTCGGAACTGGTATGTGGGTATTCCGTTTACCAATGCAAGTGCAATTAGTGCCAGCTCATTAACTGCTACCGGACTGGGAACTTCGGTAGCATATTACGATGAACCTAACAGTTCATGGGGGCAGAATTATACCGGCACATTGGCACGTGGAGTCGGTTACATTGCCGTATCGGGTCCAAGTGATGGATCGGCTACCAACAATGTTAGCTTTTCAGGCACATTGAACACAGGATCTGTACCGGTTGCACTGACACGACAAGGTGCTACAAAAACAGGATTTAATCTGATTGCTAATCCATACCCATCGTACCTGAATGCTATGGCAGCCATTAATGCCAATGCCAATATGGAACAAACCATCTGGTATCGTACCCGATCAACCGGAGCTACACCAACTTATTACTTTGAAACAGTAAATACCGCTTCGGGAATTGGTACAAATGATGCTGGCACAGGACAAGCAACCGGATACGTGCCACCAATGCAAGCATTTTGGGTACGTACTCTCACAGATGGAAACTCTATTACGTTCAATAACTCCATGCGTTATCATGCCGGAAATGTTGTAACCGATGCCGGAACTGTACCAACTACAGTTATGAAAGCACCTTCGGGCAAACAGTCGGTAAGCCGAATTGTACGCTTACAGGTTAGCAATGGTATCAATTCTGACGAAACAGTGATTTACACCAACGATAATGCTGCAAATGGTTTTGATCCTTACGATTCTCAAAAAATGTCGAATGCAAATGTTGCAATACCTGAGATATATTCAGTGGTAGGTAACGAGAATTTGGTAATTAATGGGTTAAACAGCATACAACCAAACATGGAAATCCCATTGGGATTCACTACTGGGCAATCGAACTCGTTTACGATTAAAGCCAGCGAAATTAGTAATTTGGATGAAGGTACAAAGCTAATCCTACGCGACAATCAGTTGCTTACAGAGCAAGAGCTTACAACTGCTAATGCATATAGTTTTAGCACCGATGCTGTTACTACCACAAGTCGATTCAGCATTCTGTTTAAAACAAGTTCGGTAACTACCGGTACAAACGCAGCCGGTAATAACCAGTCAATTGAAATCTACAGAGATGCAAATAATCAAATCACTATAAGTTGCGAAAGCGGTTTCAACAGCAATGCTGTAGCAACGATTTACAATGTATTAGGTCAGGAACTAGCAACTAAGCAACTATTGAGTAATAAAACAGTATTTGAAAACCATTTAATTTCAGGTACATATACGGTATCTGTAAATAATGGCGATAAACGTACAACCACTAAAATTGTGATTAACTAAAATGGAAAAATCAACTTATATTACACCACAAATTGAGTGGATAAAAATAGACAACGAAATCACATTGGCACTTGAATCGCCGGCTGTCTATCCGAACGAAACGCTATTAAAGACTCCCGAACATTTTTATGCCGATCCGTTTAATGCCAATCATGCGTAGCTGAAACATTGCTATAAGAATTACTCTAAAATAAATCCCCGATAATTCGGGGATTTATTTGTTTATAAACTCTTGTATTATTTCCAATCCATCTTATATCCTTTCGTTTATCAATATTAGTTTGTAAGTTGCAAACGTTTGCACCCCTCAACATCATCATTTCATCTAACCAATTGATTATTATTAAGTCAATAATTATATATTTGCATTTTCACTTAAAATGCAAATAAAGATTGGATTAAACGAACCTTTCTCTATGCCATTTTAAGCGGCTTAACCGTTCTAAAAATCACATATATGAAAAAAGTAATTCTACTCAGTTTATTTATTTCAACAGTTTTATCAACATCTGCAACTATTAGTTGGATGGGCAACCACACAACAAGTACTCAACCGACTAACTCTCAAACCATACACTTCTACATTGAAATGTATGACAGATACAGCGGAACACATACCGAAGTTTGTATTAATGAAGGAGGCACCTGGACAAAATACACATTAACACAAGGTGCCGATAACGGCGGTAACTCCACCTGGTCGGCCGACATTGTCGTAAAATCATACGCTACAGCCTATTACTTTCATGGTTGGGACGATTGGAATGCCAATGTATACGACAATAACGGAAGTGCAAATTATTCCATTAGTATGAAACCAACCACTGCAGCAGATGGTAACTGGAACGTTGGCACTTCGTGGTGCGATGGCACTACCCCTTCATCAACGTCAGCCAGCTATGTTATTGCTCATAATATTACTTTAGACAAGAATGTAACAGTAGGAGCTTTAATAATAAACACTGGAAAAACATTGACTGCAAGCGACGGAAATGCCAGAACACTAACAATTTCTAAATCAGGTTCCGGCTCTACAACTACACTTACCAACAATGGAAACTGGACAAATGGTACAGGTGGCTCAACAGTCATCTTCACAGGTACTCCCAGCTCTGGCAATGCAATTCAAGCCATATCAGGATCAATTGCTTTCCAGAATGTAACTATCAGCAAATCGGGTGGCACTTCAAATATAGGTGCATCATTTGGCACAAATTCTTCAGTGACTGGCACATTAGAGATTGGCACCGGAGGATATATTTCAACAGCACCTCCAACTAGCTTCTACGGAGCGAATGCCATTTTAAAATTTAATCAGGGAAGTGGATCAACATACGATGTAAATGCAAGTGACTTCTCATGGTCTACAACGGTTATTCCAAATTATATTACAATAAGTTCAGGAACAGTAAACCTGAATGCCGACAGAACAGCGAGCGGCAACTTACTTATTGATGGTGGAACATTAATCTTAAATAGCAATACACCTAACCTAACCATACAAGGCAACTGGACACGCTCATCAGGGGTCTTTACAGCCAATAGCGGAACTGTTACATTAAGTGGTGCTGGTAGTAGTATCGTAAACGTAGCTGGAAGTTCCACGATGAATAATCTGATTATCTCAAAAACATCTGATGCTTCAGTAAGTTTGCAAAGCCCACTGGTAACGTCAACACTTACTATAAATTCCGGAGCAACTCTAAATGTCAATGCTGCCCAAACATTGACAGTAAATAATACTTTCAATAACAGTGGCACTTTAAACCTGCTTTCTAATGCATCAGGTACAGCAACCATTCTAACCCCCGCTACTATTGGCGGGACAGGAGGAAGTTATACCATCCAACAATACCTTGAATCGGCACGAAACTGGTACATGGCTTCGCCGGTAAACGGAGCTACAGTGCCTACCGGTAAAACCTATTACAGCTATGATGAAACCGGCAGTAACACGAACCCGGCCGACCAATCCAGAATATATTGGGTAGCTTTATCCGAAGGAACATTGCTCAGTTCATCTGCAATTGGATTTATCGTTCAATCAACAAGTACTTCTACTCAAATATTCTCCGGAACCGGATTAAACACTGGAACAATAAATACTCCAACACTAACCCGCACTACCGATACAACCAAACTTGGATTCAATTTAGTTGGAAATCCTTACCCATCGTATGTAAATGGCCGAACAGCTGTGAACAGCGTAGCTAATCTCGAAAAATCTATTTGGTATCGGACACAAAACACCAGCAATGTGTATGTTTTTGAAACCTACAACACGCTATCCGGACTGGGCACGAACAATAGTTTAAAAGGAGCTGCAATTGGCACAATACCACCCATGCAAGCCTTCTGGGTCAGAGTTAGTTCAGGGTCTGCGACACTGAGTTTCAATAATGCATTACGCACACACAAAACCGACACTATCAATCCATTTAAGGTTCATGCCTCAAAAAATGCTGAACAACAAATAATACGTTTACAGGTATCAAATGGAACAAGTAAAGATGAAACAATTTTAATGGCCAACCCAAATGCCGCAGATGGATACGACGCTTATGATTCGCCTAAATTCACAAACTCAGCTATCCCCGAAATTTACACCTTACTAAACTCTGAGGAAATAGCAATAAACGGAATGAGCAGTATACCCCTTAATACCGAAATTCCGCTTGGATTTTCAACTAACAAAGCATCTGACTTCACAATTAAAGCAACTGAGATAACTAACTTTGACCCGAATACTAAGGTGATAATAAAAGATAATACGAAAGAATATGACATCACTAACGGTGATGTCTATCAGTTTGCATCAGGAGTTACAAATACTGCCAGCCGTTTCAGCATTATTTTTAAAACTGCCGATACAACAACCAATATTGATAATAAAAATGAAGATACAAACATACAAATTAGCAGAAATACAAACCATCAAATTACTATAAATTATACAGGCAACACTGCCGAAAAGGCAACTGTTTCGATACATAATATCATTGGTCAAACACTTAAAACAGAAAAATTAAGCAGAACAACAGTTATTAACAGAACCTTCAAACCAGGGATTTATTTAGTAATAATAGACAATGGAACTAAAACCACAACCCTAAAAACTGCAATCAACTAAGATGGAAAAGTCGACATATAAAACGCCACAAATAGAACGTATCGAACTGGACAATGAAATCTCATTGGCTCTCCAATCGAATCCGGCAACTGGTCCCGGCGAACCAACTTCATTGGCTTCTGAATACTTTAAGAATGATCCATTAAGATCGGAAATAGCATAACAAATGTGTCAGTTTATAAAAAATCCCTGAATTATCGGGGATTTTTTTTGTCAAAATCTATGAAGTATAAAAATAAATCGAACAAAATATTAATTATCAGAAGTTCAATAGAAGCCTCATTTAAATATCAACGCATTACAAACACAACCAAAAGTAACCCCCATAGCCGCAGTTATTCATATTGTATCCTCTCAGGAGTCTTAGAGAAACACAGTTTTGTAATCAGACTATCATTGAGAACAACATTTCATTTTTCTCTCGAAATATATCAATCCGATTAATTATTTTCCTGTAAAACAACACCATAGCTCAAAACCGCATAAAACCTACAAAAAAGATCAAATAATGTAGCATTTTATGCTACAAACCACAATAATTTTAACTAGATTTGTACGTTTTAACCGCCGCTTAACCAAAGCAAAATCACTATTCTGATTCCCAAACAATTAGCTTACACTCTTTCGAGAGTAAAAGACTCTATTATTGTACAAAAAGATCAGATACGATGAGATTTATCATTCCTCTCTTTAAACTCTCAAACAAAAAAAGAATGAAGAAACAAGACTTAACATCACAATTTCCTCCAATTAAATCAACATCAAAGTGGTTAAAATGCATACTAATTGGGCAATTACTTTTATTTATCGGACTTCAAAATGCATTTGGAACCGATTATTACCAAAGCCAGTCGGGCAACTGGAATGATCCGACGACATGGACAACAAACTCGTCGCATTTTTCAACTGTAAACACAGGCACGTTTCCACAAGCCGGTGATAATGTTCACCTGGCAAACAATAGTAACCTTGCCACTATCACACTCACAACTGATGCCGAATGTGCAAATTTATACTTTGAAGGTTCAGAGCCAGCCTGTATAATTGATATGGGTAATTACGATCTAACTGTTGATGGTATATGGTCTGTAAATTGGAGTAGCAATGTAAGTATATCACAAGGTTCAGGTTATCTACAAGTAAACGCAGGGATTACCCAGTTCAACACAGCAAAAACCATTGCAAACTTTAGAGTGGGTTCAAGTTCTTTTAGTTTTGTTCAAACAAACTCTATAACACTGACAGTAACTTCATGCTATGATTTTAATTGTTATCAAGCAACAACTCCTACCGGAATCGACGCAAGCAGTGCCTTAAAATACCATGCAACACCATGTAGTCCTGAAATATCGGCAAGTGCTTTAAGTAGTTTTGCGACTACATGCCCCGGATCAACCGTAGGACCCAATTCATTTAAAACAAAAGGACTTGGACTAACAACCGCAGATGTAACTATTGCCCCACTTGCAGGATTTAGCTATTCAACTACCGCTAACGGAACATACACAAACGCCTTATCCATACCTCAAAGTGGCGGCAAATTTTCGCAAACAATTTATGTGAAGTTTACTCCCACAGCAGTAGCTTCTTACGATGGAAATATCGTTATAGGAGGTGGTGGAGTATATTACAATCACTCAGTAGCCGCTGTTGGAAGTGGTTCTAACAATGTATCTCCAACCATAACATCGCCAACATCCACAAACATCCAATCTACATCAGCCACATTAAATGCAAACATAACAATAACAGGCTGCTCATCAGACGTTATTACAGAACGAGGATTTTACTATAGTGCAACAAGTGGATTTGCCGACGGTATGGGCACAAAAGTTTCTGAAACCGGAGCTTTTGGAACGGGAGCATTCAGTTTAAACCTAACTGGCTTATCAACCTCAACCACCTATTATTATAAAGCATTTGCCACAAATAGTAATGGTACAGGATATTCTGCTCAAGGCACTTTCAGCAACACACCACTAACCTATTACTCTAAGCAAACTGGTGATTGGACATCGCGTTCCACCTGGACAACAACAGGAGTTGGTGGTACAGTAAATTCAGGAACTTATCCACAAGGAAGTGACAATGTTGTAATTTGCCAGCCACATAACATTACAATAAACGCAACCGGATTATCCTGTAACAACCTCGACATGAGCGCATACGGCACGCGATTAATTCTGAACAATGATTTTAGCATTTATGGCAATTTATTGCTCACAAGTCAGAGTTATATTTCTGCAGGAACTTATAATCTGGCAATTGGAGGTAATTTTACAAACACTCCAAATGAGTATTATGCCAGAATAGAATATAGTTCCGGAAACATCTCAATTGGAGGTAACATCACAGTTGCAAAAGGCGGCATCGAACCCTTTTATTGTACGGGCACAGGTTGGTTAACTATGTCAGGAGTTTCCAAAACATTCACTACCAACAACGACATTATTATTCCAAAATTCAAACAACCTGGCAATAGTTTTACAAAAGCTGGAAGTGGCATTATCACCATTTCTACTATATTTGACCAAAATTGGGGACCAAAAGAACCTACGGGAGTTGTCATTTCTATTCCGGGGAATACAATCAACAAACCTGTCAAGACTTTCCAATCACAAACCAGTGGTAACTGGAACAATACAGCAACCTGGCAACAGTCTGTCAATGGCGGAAGTTGGACCAGTGCAACTACAACTCCAACAAGTGCAGACGGCTCAGTAACTATTCTAAGTGGAAATACTGTAACATTGGCAGCTAACGAAACCGCAAACAATTTAACTATAAATGGTTCTTTAGTTGCAAGCACATACACACTAACAGGAATAAATGTATTAACTCTTGGAAGCACAGGAACCCTAGCTATTGGAGGGACAACCAACTTTCCAACAGGATTTTCCGCCAATGTTCTGGCTTCCGGTAGTATAGTAAATTACAATAGATCCACTGGAGGACAAACAATATATCCTGTTTCTGCCTATTCTACATTAACATTAAGCAACACCAGTGGCACCCAAACAATTAACAACAACATTAGTATAGCAACATTAACTATCAATTCAAACGCTTCGCTATCGGTTAATCCGGGAAAGCAACTAACAGTTACAAACACTTTAAATAATAGCGGATCATTGAACTTACTTTCCGATGCGACAGGAACTGCAACAATACTCACTCCCACCACTATAGGTGGTTCAGGAGGCACATATAAAGTTCAACAATATCTCAATTCTGCGCGAAACTGGTATGTATCTTCACCAGTTACAGGAGCTAAAGTTCCAACGGGAAACACTTATTATCAGTACGATGAAACGGGAAGCAATACAGGGTTTGTAGCTCCGGCTTCGTTGTATTGGGTAGCATTAACTCAAGGCGCAACACTAAGCTCATCTGCAATAGGATATATCGCACAACCTTCCGGTACTGCAACCGTTGAATTTACGGGAACTGCGCTAAACAATGGAACAGTTTCAACTCCTACACTTACACGTACAACTAATGCTACCAAACTTGGGTTCAACTTAATTGGAAATCCTTATCCATCGTATTTAAATGCGAGAACAGCTGTAAATAATAGTGCCAATCTGGAAAAAACAATCTGGTACCGTACACAAAACACAAGCAATGTATATGTATTTGACACCTATAACACAAGCTCCGGCATTGGAACTAACAATAACTTAGTAAGTCTTGTGATTGGAACAATACCTCCCATGCAAGCCTTCTGGGTGAGGGTTAGTTCAGGCACTGCAACACTGAGTTTCAACAACACTTTGCGTACACATAAAACCGACACTATCAATCCATTTAAAGTTCAGGCTTCAAAAAATGCCGAACAACAGATAGTACGTTTACAGGTATCAAATGGGGCAAGTACAGATGAAACAATTTTAATGGCCAATCCAAATGCCGCAGATGGATACGACGCATACGATTCGCCCAAATTCACAAACTCAGCTATTCCCGAAATTTACACCGTCCTAAATTCGGAAGAAATAGCAATAAACGGAATGAGCAGCTTACCCCATAATACCGAAATCCCACTCGGATTTTCGACAAATACCGCAGCTAATTTTAGCATTAAAGCAACTGAAATTGCGAATTTGGACTCGAGTATCAGGATTATATTAAAAGATAATGCTCAGGAATCTGACATTACAAACGGGAATGCTTATCAGTTTACATCTGGAGTTACAAATTCTTCCACTCGTTTCAGCATTATTTTCAAAACTACCGGCACAACAACCAATATTGACAACAATAATGAAGCTGCAGACCTACAAATTCACATAAATGCAAACCATCAAATCACTATAAATTATAATGGTAATATTGCTGAAAAAGCAACGGTTTCGATACAAAACATCATTGGGCAAACACTTACAGCCAAGAAGCTAGACAAGACAATAACTATTGACGACACTTTCAAGTCTGGAATTTACTTACTGATAATCAACAATGGAGGTAAAACCACTACCCTAAAAACTCTAATCAATTAAAATGGAAAAATCAATATACAAAACACCGCAAATAAAATGTGTCAAGTTAGACAATGAAATCTCATTGGCTCTCCAATCAAATCCGGCAACCGGCCCCGGTGAACCAACTTCATTGGTTCCTGAATACTTTAAAAATGATCCGTTAAAGTCGGAAATAGCATAACAAATGTGTCAGTTTATAGAAAATCCCTGAATTATCGGGGATTTTCTATATACATAATCAATACACAATTACGTTAAACTAATTGTCAATTAAAGCAAACCATGTATTTTCAAAAAAAGATGGTATCTTTGCATTAACAGTAATTATATCAAATAACCAATGATTATTCAAACACTTTATAACCTAAAATCTAAATTTGTTGCTCGCGAAGTTGGTAATGAATTGATACTTGTGCCTTTAACCGGAAACGTAGCGCAAATGAGCGAATTGTTTACCCTTAACGAAACAGCGAAATTTATTTGGGAAAATATTACAGAAGAAAGTACAATAAGGGATATTGAAAAGGCGCTGACTCATTCGTTTGATATTGATAGCGACACAGCCAGAGCAGACATTGAAAACTTTCTGACGCATTTAGAGAAACTGTTTATCAAGTGATAGAATGAAACAGCAGAGCAACTCTTTAAACCTACAAATTGCAGGATATTTGATTCGTATTTCATCTGATTCTCCTATAGAATTAGAATCTGGGTACGAACCATTTATAACAAGTAAAACTGCTATTGCTGATGTCAATATCGACTGCCATGCTGGAGTTCCGGCGAACCCATTTCACAACGATCAACTGGTATTTGAAGCAAAAAATGAAGAACAACGGTTTTACTCCATTTACCGCACAGGAACCGATCTCGGCTTTATCATCTACAATCAACAAGACAAAGATCAGATTCAACAAGTAGCGGTTTTGAACGAAACGTTTTCGAACTGGAAAGTGTATTCAGCAACTCAGTCAAACAATAAGATACTACCGCTAAAATATCCGCTAGGACCCATCATTATGCATTACCTGACCTTAAAGGGAGATGCGGTTATGATGCACGCTTCGTGCGCATTCGATGGCACTAAAGCACGAATTTTTACAGGTTTCTCAGGGGCTGGGAAAAGCACCATGTCAAAAATATGGAACAATGCTGGAAGCTTAATTATTAACGATGACAGACTAATTATTCGGAAACAGGAAATGGGTTATATGGTTTACAACACACCCATGTATTACGCCGATCAGCCCAAATCTGCTTTACTAAGCTCCATCCACCTGATCAGTCATTCTCCCGAAAACAAAACAAAGAAACTCAATGGTGCTAATGCCGTGACTCGTTCCATGGCTTTTTGCATTCAAAACAATTTCGAAAAACAGTTTATTCAATCCCGGCTACAGTTTTTCAGTGAACTTTGTCTGCAAATTCCGGTTTACGACCTTGGATTTGTTCCTGACCAAAGTGTAATTAATTTCATTATTACCAATGAAACAGGAGAAACTAAATAATGATCTGATCAATTTTTCCGAATCTTTGTTGGACGAAAACCACACATTGAGTTTTCGTATGCACGGAAACAGCATGTACCCAACTTTAAAGGACGGGGAATGGGGACATGTAGAAAAATGCCGCCCCGATCAACTAAAAATTGGTGACATTGTGGTTTTCAAAGCACATGAAAAACTAATTGCTCACAGGCTTATTGGTATCATTCAACAAAACGGAATGCTTACTTTTATTGCCAAAGGCGACAAAAACAAAGATAAAGATGATCCCTTTACCAGCGAATCATTGGTAGGTAAAATCACGTCGTTTCAGCGAAAAAAAAGGGTGATCAAACTTGATAGTTTACGAATGAAACTGCAGCGTTTCATTTCACTTCGTTTGGCTATATTTATCATTCCACTTTACAATACTACACTCCAATTTAAAAGTAGACTCAATTCACTTTGGTCAATCATAAAATCAATAAAACAAAACCTATCTGTTGTTACAAAACATTCGGAAAAGCAGGTGGTTATAAATGCTATTATTTCAATCCTTCAGGGTATAACTCCGTTTATTTTAATCATCTGCATTAAATTACTGATTGATCAACTCGGTAACATCTCCAAACAAAACGGAAGACAACAATTTGTCTTTGTTTTACTTTTGATTACAACTGCACTTGTTTTTCTTGCAAGTGGTGTTTTGTCGGAAATTAGAACTTATTTCTCCGAAAAATTATCACAATCGGTCACTCGCCACATTTACGAGAAACTGCATCATAAACATGCCTCGCTCGATTTATCGCACTACGAAAATCCGGCCGAACAAGACAAAATTCACCGTGCAGTGCAGGAAGCATCATTTCGCCCTATTAAAATCATCAACGAAGTGCTTATAGGCATTAAATCGGTGGCGGCTGCTTTATTTTTGGTTGGTATGTTTATCACCATCAAGTGGTATTTAATGGTTCTGTTGGTGGTAGCTGTTATTCCGGGTGTGTATTTCCGACTTAAGTTTTCGCGCAAATTATACAAACTGAAAGAAGCACAGAGCACAAAAGAACGTGAAATGTACTATTTCAACAGGGTGCTCACCGGATTCCCTTTTGCCAAAGAAATGAAACTATTTGGCTTTTTCGACTTTTTCAAACAGCGTTTTTATACTGCACAGGAAATGCTATTCGAACAGAAAATTACACTTCAAAAATCGGAACTGTGGAACGGAATTATGGCTCAAGTCTTTGCCGTAGTCTTGATATTTGTTTCTCTGGGCATTGTTTCGTACATGAAAATTACCGGCGAGATTTCAATAGGAACGGTTGTATTGTTTTTCTTTGCTTTTCAGCGTGGATACTCAGTTTTAACCGATTTTTTTCGCTCAATCACACAAATTCTGGAAGATAACACTTTCTTGAATGATTTTATAGCATTTCTGAATATGCCTGCAAAATCAAACTCACCGGAGAAGAACGCTGCTTTTTCACTGGAGAAAGGCATTGAGATTCAACAAGTCAAATTCCGTTACGAATCGAGTAAGCGCGACGCCCTAAAATCAGTCAACATAAGCATTCCTGTCGGAAAAACAGTGGCATTTGTTGGAGCCAACGGTTCTGGAAAAACCACACTCATAAAGTTGCTTTGTGGATTTTACCAACCCGATTCGGGAAAAATTCTTTTTGATGGAATTGATTCCACAACAATTGGTCAGAACAGTATTTGCGAAAACATATCTGCCGTTTTCCAGGATTTTGCTTTATACAACATTCCGGCTATCGAAAACCTAGGATTAGGCAACATCCTCACTCCTATTGACCTGAATAAGGCTAGAAAAGCAGCCCAAGCAGCCGGAATAGCCGACGTCATTGAACGTCTGCCTAATGGATATGACACCTTACTTGGAAATTTATTTAAAGACGGAGAAGAACTTAGCATCGGACAGTGGCAGAAAATAGCCATTGCAAGAGCTTTTTACCGCGATTCTCCCTTAATACTTATGGATGAGCCTTCGAGCGCATTGGATGCAAATGCAGAGCTGCAAATCATCAATAGCCTAAAAGACCTATCACAAAACAAAACAGCCATCATTATCAGCCACCGCCTTACAACCGTGCAATGGGCCGATTTAATTTACTTTTTTGAAGCCGGTGAAGTTGTTGAATCGGGAACACATCAGGAGCTTATAGCGTTAAATGGAAAATATTTTGAATTATTTCAAACTGCAAGTAGCCCCTTTTCTGAATGATGAATTAAAAGATCTGATTTACATCTAGCACTAATTCACTAAATTCTATCATTGCATTAAACAGCATAATCTGCTGATAATTTTTCAATTCAGACGCTTTAATATCTTTCTCAATCAATTTTTCATTGGCCAACAAGTCGGCTCGATTCACACCATAAAGTAGTGGAGTAAGAGGTGTAAACCAATTTTCACCATCAAAAAGAGCAATATTACAGTAAGATGTATCTGTGAGCAAGCCATTTCTGACCAACAGAACATCATCACAATAACCTCGCTGATCAAAAGCCGCATTATAGCCAGCTCTATTTTCTGATTTATAGGAGCAACTATCCAATTTAGTCTCAACCAGTTTGAGCGACTGTATTTCGCGGCGTTGGTACGGAACAAAATCAATCGATTGCACATCAACATCATACACCAAACGGCATTTATAGACACCATCCTGAGGAATTGCATATTGGTACAAAACTTCAACCAGGTTAATAGGTTCATCTGTTGGATAAAATACCTGAAAAGCTTTATTAATACGCTCCTGATGCAGCTTCAACCGGGAGAAAGCACCATTTTTAAGTTTAATTGATTCAACGAATAGGGACATATACTTTTTGAATTAATTCTTCATATTCTTTTTCTACTTCACTTTTTGAGGTTATTCCACCTCCACTTTTAAAAATCAAACCATCACCATTTTGCTCAAGAAAACGTATCATCACAGCCGAATCAAGTGCAGAACCATCAAACCAACCGAAAATACCGGTATAAAAACCACGCTCATAACCTTCGGCCTGTTCAATAATTTCAAGTGTCTTTTGCTTAGGTGCCCCACAAATAGAGCCGGCAGGCAGCAAAGCAAACAAAATATTGCCTAAGTGTTCGTAAAAATCATCAGGCAAATGTCCTGAAATTTCGGAACTGACTTGCAATAAATCTTGTTTATTAGTTGTAATCTTATCAATATAGCGGTAGCGTTTCACCTCTACCTCATCGGCAACCAAACTCATATCGTTTCGGATTAAATCAACAATAGTTGCATGCTCAGCCTTTTCCTTGGGGTCATTAAGAATGATAGATTCCGCATTGGGAATGGTGGCATCAATAGTTCCTTTCATTGGAAAAGAAGCTATTTTTCCGTCCTTTATTTGAACAAAAGTCTCCGGCGATAAAACTGTAAACCTATCCTTTACCCAGAGCTTATATTTAGCCGAACCACGTTCATAAAAATCAATCAGAGAAAGGTTGGTTTTTACATTGGTAGGCTGTGTAAGGTTGGTAAGAAACGAATTTCCGAGCCTGATTTGCTCAACAACATAATCAAATTTAGATTGATACTTTGCCAAACTTATCGGGGCTAACTCCCAACTTATATCATTTTCAGTCACCGGAAAATCAGCGTTCACATCTTCACTTATTGCAAAGCGAATAAATCGATCATCTAATTCATTGGCTGAAATTACATATCCATGCTCCGATTTATAATCTACCAAAAACAAAAATGGCGTGCGCAAACCGCCTAGACGATTCATTTGCACGCGTAAATCATGTTTACTAATTAATGTATAGGGAAATTGATAAGTCATTTGAAATTTGGATAACCGCTGTAAGTGCAAAGTTACACAAAGTTTTTAATACAACCGACGGAGTGATTTAGAGTCACTCCGTCAAAAAACCGAAAGTTTATTTTTTATTCTTACTCCTATGGAATTTTCCTTTTCCTCCGGAAAATTTCTTATGTCCAAAGCGGTGCAGTTCCGGCTTGTACTCAGGTGCTTCACCAAGTTCTACAGGCATTGGAATTTTATAAATATCTTTTTCAAGGAAATCTTCAATCTGCTTGAATTTGTATTGCTCCTCTTCCGAAACAAATGTAATGGCCATACCTTTAGCACTTGCACGCGCTGTACGACCAATACGGTGAACATAATCTTCAGCATCGTGCGGTACATCGTAGTTTATTACCAACGAAATATCATCAATGTCAATTCCACGCGAAACAATATCGGTAGCCACCAAAATGCTTACACGGTTATTTTTAAATTCGTGCATTATGTGGTCACGCTGAACCTGATCAAGATCGGAGTGCATCTCGCCCACCGACAATCCCATTTGACGAAATGTTTTGAAAAGTTCCTTTACTTTGAGTTTTGAACCGGAGAAAATAATCACTTTATTGGCTTCCTGTTCCACAAACAAATGACGTATGATAGCCTGTTTCTGCGCTTCGTAGCAAATATAGGCAGTTTGCATAATGCTTTCAGGCGGTTTTGAAACAGCAATTTTCACTTCGGCCGGATCATTCAAAATAGTTTTGGCCAACAAACGAATTTTAGGAGGCATTGTAGCCGAAAACATAATTGTTTGGCGGTCTTTGGGCAGGCGGTTTACCACTTGCATAATATCCTCGAAGAAACCCATATCGAGCATGCGGTCCGCTTCGTCAAGAATAAAGTATTTTACATGCGAAAAATCAATATCGTAGAGATTGATATGCGACAATAAACGTCCCGGGGTAGCAATTACCACATCGGCGCCATTTTGCAAACCACGGCGCTGTGTATCCCAAGCCGAGGCATCGTTTCCACCATATACGGCAACCGACGAAAAAGAAGTAAAATACGAAAAGCCTTCCATTTGTTGGTCAATTTGCTGCGCAAGCTCACGGGTTGGCGCCATAATAATGGCATTCACCTTGTCTTCGGCATGTGGTTGCGATTGCAAATTATGCAGAAGAGGTAAAATAAAAGCCGCTGTTTTGCCGGTG
>Ga0302215_10000992_pt1 | contig 20619 bp, 18 predicted proteins | sample II_Fen_N3_1_FD_194580 | JGI IMG/M metagenome (GOLD analysis project Ga0302215, IMG submission 194580) | Peat permafrost microbial communities from Stordalen Mire near Abisko, Sweden - II_Fen_N3_1 | ecosystem: Environmental > Terrestrial > Soil > Wetlands > Permafrost | place: Sweden: Abisko... | reverse complement strand
CAGTAGAATTCATTTCCATCGGCGTTTTGTCCTGAGACATTGCTGTCGAAGTTGCTAAGAGAATAGTTAGAGTTTCCATATCAAATAGATTTAAGTATTTTATTTGATACAAAGTTGCAACCGAAAGCATAAGGGTTTTGTTAGGAAAATTCAGATAAGCATAAAGATTTTATAAAAATCCATTAAAACATCATTGAACATAAAAAAAGAGAGGCTACAACAAATATTCTGTTGTAACCTCTCAAGCTTTTGTCCCTAAATAGTGGGAAAAGGACAAAAACTATTTATATAATTTCAAAATATGCCCAATTACATAACCAATACCAAAAAGAAGTATAAGTCCAATAAAGAATTCTATAATTAACCAAAAACTTTCCATACATTTTTTATATTGGCAAAGATGCAAATGAAGATGTATGGATTATATAAAGAAATAAGATAAAGCCATAAAGATTTTATAAAAAACAGCTTTATTTAAGAAAATAGTAAATTAAATACTTGATATTTTTTGCTAAAAAAGATTGACAATTGCAATTGCTTAATACAAGTAATAATCCTCATGTCAAAGGATAGCTTAGTAATTAAAACAGAAAAAGGCGACAAACTATTTTGTTTGTCGCCTTTTTGGGGGTTACAATTTTATATACTTACGATAGCAACTGTTTCACTTTTTCGGAAATAGCTTTACCGTCTGTTTTACCTGTTAGTTTTTTTGAAGCTGCACCAATTACTTTTCCCATTTCTTTAATGGTAGCACCCATTTCAGCAATGATTGCTTTAATTTCAGCTGTCAGTTCCTCATCACTTAATTGTTGTGGCAAATAAACTGCAATCACATCAGCTTCAACGATTTCTTTATCAGCAAGATCTTTGCGATCTTGAGCTGCAAATTCTGTAGCCGAATCGCGACGTTGTTTTACTAAACGCTGTACAATTTTCAATTCTTCATCGTTTGACAAAACATAATCAGAACTCTTTTCAGAACGAGCTAAGATAAAACCAGTTTTAAGTGCACGTAAAGCTTCAAGTTTTTCTTTTTCTCTATTTAACATTGCCTTTTTAAGGTCTTCTGTTACTTGTTCAAATATTGTCATAATAATTCTTTTAAATCTTAAATCATTTGTGACGTAAAAATACAGAAAAATATAAAACGATAACTGTAATAATGATTTTTAAGACTCATAGTTTCTTTTCCCTATTTAACCCGAGTTAATTCGGCATTTTGAATGCTCTGATAAACTAAAGGAATATGTTCAATTACAACATCGCTTTTATCGAGACCAAATGCTTTAGTATCACTCAATCCTAAATATTTAAGATAGAAAAATGATTTAAGTAATAAGACATCGCGAACAGGTAATTCATTTTCAACAGAGAAATATTTCTCTACCAAAATAAATTTAAAGTCGGGTTCTGAATTATATTTCGATGAACCATCGGCAAGAATGTGAAGATTAAGTTCTTTATTTTCAATCAATTCTTTTATAATATTTTTAAAATATAATTCCGTTTTAGGCTGAATACGAAATCCAACATTTATATTTACTTTTATAACTCTATCTTCCACTAATTCAGTGACATCATAAGTCATTGTGTATGGCTCTTCGGTTCTATTAATATGCAAGAACCAATAGATATCAGCACGTTTAGGTGTTTTCGAGAATATCGATTTTAATATCTTCTCTTCAATTTGAGCTTTATTATTTGCTTTTGATAAGTAAATAAGATGTGTAGAATATTTAGGAATAGACTCATCAACTGCAAGTTCGCTCAATAACTGAGTATATTTCCCAATTTCAACAAATTTCATAAATCTGTTATTTGTTTTACGAGCATAGTACCAAACATACATCGTCATAAAAATAAATAACTCAAAGAATAAGAACATCCATCGTTCTTTAATTTTTGCAACATTGGCAATGAAAAACGAAATCTCAATAATTAAAAACACCGATAGAATTGCATATACCAAGTACTTATTCCATTTTTTCCTATAAAGCAAAAAGAATCCTAACAAATAGGTTGTCATTAACATCGCAACTGTAATTGAGAAACCATAAGCAGCTTCCATTGACGAAGATGTTTTGAAGTATAAAATCATTAATACACATCCAAACCACAAGATATTATTAACACTTGGAATAAAAATTTGACCTTTTATATCGGAAGGTTGACGAACCTTAACACGAGGCCAAAAGTTTAAGTTCATTGCCTCGCTAATAAGTGTAAACGATCCACTAATAAGTGCTTGAGAAGCTATAATTGTTGCAAAAGTAGCAATAATTATAGCAGGTAATAAAAACCAATGTGGAAGCATATCGAAAAATGGATTACCACCATCAATAGTTGTTTTACCTGTATGCATAATATATGCAGCTTGTCCCAAATAATTGGCAACCAAGCTAGCTTTAACAAACATCCATGTTATTCTAATATTTTTAATACCACAATGCCCTAAGTCAGAATATAAAGCTTCGGCTCCAGTTGTACATAAGAACACAGCTCCAAGTAGCCAAAATCCATGCGGATAACGAGCTAAAAGTTCATATGCATAATAGGGATTTAGAGCTTTAATAACATCAGGGAAATGTGATATTTCATATATTCCAAAGAATAATAACATGCTAAACCAAACAGTCATAATTGGACCAAATGCTTTGCCTATCGATTGAGTTCCATATCGTTGAAAGAAGAAAAGTGCCGACATAATCAACACAACAATCGAAATTGTTAATCCATTTCCTGGAACAATTATTTTTTCAAGACCTTTTACTAAATTTAAGCCTTCAATTGCAGAAGCAACCGAAATTGGAGGAGTAATAATTCCATCGGCAAGCAAAGTTGTTGCGCCTAAAATAGTTGGGATAACTAAGTATTTACCATATCGGCGAATTAATGCGTATAAAGAAAATACACCACCCTCACCCTGATTATCGGCTTTTAAAGTAAAGAATACATACTTAACTGTTGTTTGAAAGAACAGTGTCCAAAAAATAGCGGACACACCTCCATAAACAAGAATTTCACTTATTGGTCGTTCACCAATAACAGCTCTTAAGGCATACAAAGGACTGGTTCCTATATCGCCATAAATAATACCTAAAGCAATCAGCAATGATGCTGCGGTGACTTTGTTTGCAGTGTTTTTATGATCCATAACTTTTATTTTAAAAGCATTAATTTGCTCTTACAAAATTAGAGTCACTTACATAAGGATGATATAAAAGGATAATTGTGAGATATAAAGATTTTATAAAGATTGATATAAATAGATGTCATGTTTGCGCCAGAAGTATACATCATAAAAACAAAAATGGCTCTTGGTTTAAATTCCAAGAGCCATTATAAATATTTGTTGATTTTTAAATTAGCACATTAGCATATTAAAAATTATCACATTACACTCTAGTTAATTCAACATTTTGTGGTGCTTGATAAACCAAAGGAATATGTTCGATAACAACATCACTCTTATCTAAACCAAAAGCTTTAATATCGCTCATACCAAGATATTTTAGAATGAAGAATGATTTTATAAGTAACACATCGCGAATTGGTAATTCATTTTCGACAGAGAAATACTTCTCAACCAACACAAATTTAAAATCGGGTTCTGAGTTATATTTCGACGAACCATCGGCAAGAATATGTAAATTTAATTCTTTACTTTCAATCAATTCCTTAATGATATTTTTGAAATACAATTCCGTTTTAGGTTGAATTCTAAATCCAACATTTAAGTTTACTTTTATTACTCTATCGGTTACTAATTCGGTAACATCATAGGTCATTGTAAATGGTTCTTCTGTTCTATTTATATGTAGAAACCAATAAACATCGGCACGTTTAGGCTTTTTCGAAAAAATCGATTTTATAATTTTCTCTTCTATTTGAGCTTTATTATTTGCCTTCGAAAGATAAATTAAATGCGTTGAAAATTTAGGGATAGAGGTATCTTCACAAAGTTCTTTAAGCATTGAAACATATCTACCGATTTCAACAAATTTCATAAAACGATTGTTTGTTTTGCGAGCATAGTACCACACGTACATGGTTAAGAAAATTATTGCAGCAACAAATAGTACCGACCAGCTTTCTTTAAGTTTAACAACATTAGCCACGAAAAACGAAAGTTCGATAGTTGCAAATATTGCCAAAACTCCAAATACTAAATATCGATTCCATTTCATACGGAAAAGCAAAAAGAAACCTAACAAATAGGTCGTCATTAACATGGCTATCGTAATGAAAAAGCCATATGCCGACTCCATTCGGGTTGATGTTTGAAAATAAAGTAATATTGTAATACATCCAAACCAAAGAATTGTGTTAATACTTGGGATATAAATTTGACCTTTAAAATCGGTGGGTTGACGCACTTTAACACGAGGCCAAAAGTTTAAGTTGACTGCCTCACTAATGAGTGTAAATGAACCACTAATTAAAGCTTGAGATGCAATGATTGCAGCAGCTGTAGCAATTATTACACTTGGTAATAAGAACCAATGTGGCATCATATCAAAGAATGGATTTATACCTGCAAGATTTGGAGCTTTTACATGCATTATAAAAGCTACTTGTCCCATATAATTTAAGACCAAACAGGTTTTAACAAACATCCAAGTAATACGAATATTTTTTATCCCACAATGACCAAGGTCTGAATATAAAGCCTCGGCTCCCGTAGTACATAAGAAAACAGAACCTAACAACCAAAATCCTTTAGGATATTGCGATAATAGTTTATAAGCGTAATATGGATTAAGCGATTTCAAAACTCCGGGGAAATGTAAAATCCAGTAAAAACCGATCACTAAAAGCATCGAGAACCATATAAACATTATTGGACCAAAAGCTTTACCTACAAGCTGAGTTCCAAAACGTTGAAACATAAACAACAAAGAAATTATTATTGCTACAATTCCAAGTGTTAATCCATTTCCAGGAACTATAACACTTTCTAAACCAGGTACAGAGTTTAAACCTTCGATGGCTGATGAAACCGAAATGGGAGGAGTAATCATACCATCGGCAAGTAATGTTGTTGCTCCAAGAATTGTAGGAACAACTAAATATTTCCCATAACGACGAATCAATGCATATAATGAAAACACACCACCTTCACCCTGATTATCAGCACGTAATGTTAAAAGTACATATTTAACCGTTGTTTGAAAAACGAGTGTCCAAAAAATACAAGAAACACCACCAAAAACGAGAATTTCGCTGATTGGTCGATCACCAACAACAGCTCGAAGTGCGTACAGTGGACTTGTACCAATATCTCCATAAATAATTCCTAATGCAATCAGTAAAGATGCTGTAGTTACTTTGTTAACAGAATGTTTAGCTTCCATGTTACTATTTATTGTTGTTTAATTTATTCATTAAATGCAAATCGATATCCTACTCCCGATTCTGTTTGTATTAATTCAGGACGATTAGGATCCTTTTCAATTTTCTTTCTTAATTGTGCTATAAAAACACGCAAATATTGAGATTCAGTCATATAACCCGGCCCCCATATTTCACGCAAAATATAGTGATGGGTCAATACTTTACCTTCATTTTTCACAAATAACACTAACAAAGAATATTCTGTTGGTGTTAATTTTAGTATTTCGTTATTCCGTTTTACTATTCTTGTTGAAAAATCAATCTGTAATTCATTGATTGAAATTATTGCTGTAGCCACATCCGACTCTGTTTTGGAGCGGAGTAATGACCGAATACGAGCCAAGAGTTCGCCTGTTCTGAAAGGCTTTACCAGATAATCGTTAGCTCCATTATCTAATGCTTTAATTATATCATCTTCGCTACTTTGAACAGATAATATCATAATTGGTTTTGCATACCAATCACGTAGCTTCTTTAAAACCGAATGTCCATCTTCATCGGGTAAACCTAAATCGAGAATTACCATATCGGGTGGATGATTTGCAACCATCAGAATACCTTCCTTTGCAGTTGCAGCAAGTCTTGTAGAATAATCGTTACTCTGCAAGGTTATTTCCAACAACTTCCTAATTGGAAGCTCATCGTCGATGATTACTATTTCGGGTTTATTCATTTTTTAAATTATTCAAATATGATGTTTCAGCAGGAATTTTAATCGTAAAACGAGCTCCATGTGGATCACAATTTTGTAAATTAACCGTTCCATTCATAGCTTCAACATATCCTTTTATTATTGACAAACCTAGACCAGTTCCTCCTGTTTTTGTGTTTTTAAGTCGATAAAACTTATCGAAAACAGCTTTTATTTCGTCTTGAGGAAAACCAAATCCATTATCTTCTACAATTAATTCCAATGCATCCGACTTACAATTAGCATCGATTCGAATTAAGCTATTTGCAGGTGTATATATACATGCATTATTCAAAACATTATATAAAATTTGCTCTAACATTCCTTTATCTAATTTGAATAAAGGCAATTGCGGATCAACTTTCACTACAATTTTTTGTTGAACATTATTTTCTTCTACTTGATTTACCAAAGAATAAACGACTTCGTTGATATCGCACCAATCGTAATGTGGTTTAATAATTCCAGACTCAAGCCTCGACATATTCAAAAGATTTTCAACCTGATGATTTAATCGAAGTGAAGCTTTTGAAATTTCTGAAAGTAGTTCGTTTTTTTGATCAGCACTTAACTTATTGCTTTGTGTTTGCAAATTATCGGTTGCACCAATAATTGTTGCTATTGGTGTTCGAAGCTCATGCGATAATGAATTGAGTAAAGTATTGTACAATTTAATTGTATTCGCTTTTTCCTCTTTATGCACAAATTCCTTTTCGAACTTACGAATTCGATATGTAAGAACGCCACTTATCAGTGCAATCAGAAAATACATAACAATTAGTACTCTATCTTCGGTACTATGAACTTGAAAGCGAAAGAATGGTGGAATAAAAAAGAAATCCCAAATCAATGCACTTAAAACAGCTGCAAGTAAAACGGGTAAAATATCAAAGAGCGATGCAATAACAGAAACGGCTAAAAGCAAAATCAATGCTACAACCCTATAATCGATTACTGTTGAAAACAAATAACAAACTGCAGAAACGCTTGCGACAATAATTACACAGTATATAAACTGTAGCGATTTTGAAATTTTCCCTAACAAAAAAACATTCATTTCTGCCTATTAATTTTATACAAAGGTATTACGTTAAAACGATTAAACCCTACTGTTTTAGACAAAAAACAAAAATGTAATTTCATTATTTTAGTTAAAGAGACTTTTTGATGAGATCACGTAAGTAAACATACGATAAGATGTAATATTCTTAAGTGATTTGCTTACTTTTTGAAGATAAAATACACGGCTAATATCAAAAAAACGAAACCAATAAGATGGTTTAACTTAAATTCAACATTTTTAAAGAATAAAATTGAGAACGCCATAAAAACGATTAAAGTAATTGATTCTTGAATTACTTTTAATTGAACTAAAGAAAATGGGCCACCAAATTGATCATAACCAATTCTATTAGCAGGAACTTGAAAACAATATTCAAACAAAGCAATTCCCCAACTAAGAAGTATAATAGCAAAAATCCCCAGTTTATTAAAGAATTTCATTTCACTAAACTTCAAATGGCCATACCAAGCAAGTGTCATAAAGGCATTTGAAAGAATTAACATCCCAATTGTCAATAATCCTCTCATGCTATTTTAGTTCGAATTTTTCTTTTGATGTTTCCCTACTTTTTTACGTTCATGTACTGTTCTTTGGTTGAAATCATTGGACAGGACGCTAATGTTTCCATCTATTTCAAGTATTGCGAGATTTACTTCATGGATTGAAGCACAGCCATGTTCACGAATAGTTTCTATTAGTTCATTGATAGAAATACGAGCCTTAGCTAAATTACCTTCATGAACCCTACCTTTATATATCAATACCTTGGGTTCTCCAGCAATTAAACCTTGTAATTTAGGGAATCGATACAGCAAATATTTAAAGAGATAATTCACACAAAACAAAGTAGTTGCAGCAACAATACCACCACCAAGTGAGCTATTTTGACCAACCATAGCATTTTGCACAGCATTACTGATTAGCAAAACAAATACTAAATCGACGACAGAAAGTTGTGCAAATTCCTTTTTCCCAAATAGTCGAATTGCTATAACTATAAAAAGATAAACAGCACTTGAACTAAGTACTATTGGTAAATATTCACTAATAATTGTTTGCATAAATTATATTATTATTATATTAATTAATGAATAACGGAAAATGAAATTCCCTTAATCTTGCGATATAATTCGAGAGCATAAATATCTGTCATACCAGAAATAAAATCGACAACCGACATAATTTGTTCGAAAGGATTATTGGTATTGCAAACTAATTGAACAGGCAAAAGTTGAAGCAATTGAGATGAATAAAGCGAATCGTTTTTAAGAACTGCATCGATAAATTCCGACAATAATTCACCCAAAATTTTATGTCCAGCAATTTGAATTTCAATTACCGAACGAGCATTATATATTTTTGAAACTGCAACGTTTTTGACTTCTTCCATTGCTTTTTTATAACAAACATCAATATCATCAATCAGGTTTGAATGATAGCGACAATTCATTATATCATCGTATTTTTCCCAAAACACTTTGGTACATTCTTCTATCAATTTATTGATTACTCGAGAACGGAGAATTGTAATTTGTTCGTTTTCATCAGCAACACTATCAAGCAGTTTTGTAACACTTTCGAGTTGCGATTTATCGTTAGTAGCATCAAAAAATGCCAACATCAATTCACGAGTTTTTGCTGTACTCAAAATATTTAAACGATGTGCATCCTCTAAATCAACAATTTGATAGCAAATATCATCGGCAGCTTCAACCATAAAAACCAATGGATGACGACCATACACATCGTCTGTCTCCGAAATCTTTGGTATGCCCAATTCGCCCATTACTTGTTCCAAAATATCTTTCTCCGTTTGAAAAACGCCATATTTCTTATATGGTGAACGTTTTGTTCCCAATACTGGCGAAGTACAAGGATATTTCATTAAGGTAGCAATGCTCGAATATGTCAAACCAAAACCACCTTTTCGGCGACCCGTAAATTGATGAGCCAACAAACGTAGTGCATTAGCGTTTCCTTCAAAATTAATCAAATCGAGATATTGTGCTTCGGTAAGATTACTACGAAGCAATTCATTTTTACTTTCGGCAAAATATTTTGAAATTGCTTTTTCACCCGAATGACCAAAAGGAGGATTTCCCAAATCATGAGCTAAACAAGCTGATGAAACAATTGCTCCTAAGTCGTCAAGCAATTCGGGATGGTCTAAAGCTTTACGTTGACGTAAACCAATGGCAACAATATTTCCTAACGAACGACCAACGGAAGCAACTTCTAAGCTATGAGTCAAACGATTATGCACAAACACACTTCCTGGCAAAGGAAACACTTGCGTTTTATTTTGCAAGCGACGAAATGGCGATGAAAAAATTATGCGGTCGTAATCTCGTTGAAACTGTGAACGTGCTGTACTATTTCGTTCTGTACTTTCATCTTCTTGACCAAGACGTTTTTCGGTCAATAGTTTATTCCAATCGAGCATTTGTTTGGGGGATTTATCTGCGTTCAATAACTAAATCGGCTAATTCTTGTTTATCGAAAAGTGTTGGATAGCTACCATTGAAATCTTTCCACATTGAGGCAAGAATCATTTCACGCATCATTTTCGACTTATTTTTCACCTTAAATTGCTTACAATAACGATTATATGCATCAAATTCAACATCATTAAGCATGGTGGTAATGGCATGGTTGCGAACCGATTTTTCCTTCTCTACAATCTTTTTCGATTTTGTCGCAACAGTAGTCTTTTTAGCCTTTGCCATCGTTCATAAGGTGAATTAATTAACTGGGCAAATATACAATGAAATGTCTATTTACAATTGTGTTGACTCGATAATTTAACACATTCTAAACACCTCATTTTTTATTCCTAAAATTGCAAAATACGACGAACTTATTTGAACGAAAAAACACTAGTAAATTAAAGTCAATAATAGTCGTTTCAACAGTCAATAGTAATACATTTGACCTTTACTTAAAACAAGAATAACACATGAACAACATCATTAAAACAGAATTCAAAAAACTTTTACAAGAACTTCAAAATCAAAAGATAAACGAAAATATCTTAAATATTTTCTCAATAAAACGAAGTACAAAATTCAATCAAAGATTAATGACTGTTGGTCGTTATATTACAGGTGCACATCCCGATTGTGTATTTAAATTTGAAGACAGTGCTAAAAATTCCGAACATTTAATTTCAATGCTCGAATATCATGAGTGTGCAATGAATTGGGTTTCGGATCTTGAAGATTCGAGACGAAAACTTGCCGAAGGTGAACGACCATTTAGCACCCGACGATTGCCTTATTGGAGAGTCGTTCGACAAGTTGTACTTAAAGGAAAACTCACTACAGATTCGTGTTGGTCCGATCAAACGGCTTGGACTAATTTATATAAACTCTCAAAAAATGGAGGGAATCCTTCAGCAGAATTACTTGCCTACCAATTTGAATCGGCTAAAAAAATCCTTTTACAAGAAATTATAGATGCAAAACCACAAAACATTCTTTTCTTAACAGGTTGGAATAATTGGGCAAAACCATTTATTGAGGATTATTTAATTGACATAAAACATATAAACAACAATCACATTTGTTTAACGGGTACATTAACAATTGGAACATTTGAATGTAATGTTATTGTAGCCGAAAAGCCGTATAAGGTTAATGAATCTCAAATGTCAGATACTATTTTAGAATTGATCTTGTAACTTTTTACTAACTCGTATTACGTATTTTTACATTTTACTTGCAATCATAAGAATGATTTCGTAAATTTATACTTTAGAGAAACAATAAATCTTAAGCATTATGGAACCAAGAATAGGTAATGAAAATTGCATTTTAGTACCTACAGACTTTTCACCTGTTTGTAAAAATGCACTATCGCATGCGGTAGAACTATCTATAGCTTCAAATTGCAAAATATATCTCCTTCATATTATTACAGAAAACCAAATACCAACTATATCGCATAAGGATTTACTCGACAACGAAAACTATTTAGACGAACAAAATCCTTTAAACCCCATCGGTCAAAAACTTCAAGAACTAATAGATGACTGTGATATTGAAGGTATAGTTCCAATAATTAGACAAGGAGAATTTTTCGAAACACTTACCGATGCAATTGAAGAAATAAATGCAGACATTATAGTACTAGGAACTCATGGTAAAGTTGGTATTCAGAGAATATTAGGAAGTTATGCAGTAAAGGTTATAGACATAAGTGATATCCCTGTAATTATTGTTCAGGAATATGCACAACCCAAAATCTATAAAAACATAATTTTCCCAATTAAACTAAAAAGTGGAGATAGACAAAAAGTGCAATCTGCTGTATTATTGGCATTAGCCACAGATGCTAAAATCCATATTTTCCCTTATTTTGGTCCTAAAGGTGCCGATTATGTAAAACTAAACAATGAAATTATTCAAGTTTGCAATTACTTAAACAGATATGGTATCGAGTACCATCTTGTCGACAATTTCAATGACGATGAAAACTTTAATCAGCAAATACTAGATTATAGCATTACTGCAAATGCCGACTTGATTATTATAATGTCGAATGCAGATAAACACCATATTATTTCGGGAGCACAGGAAGAAAGTCTTTTATTCAATAAACAACAAATCCCCATTTTGTGCCTAAACAAGAAAAAAGTAAGACATAGTTCTTCAGGAGGTTTGGTTACGGGAAATTAAAATATTATTTCCCCTTTATCCCAATCAATTTCCTTATTTCACTCAATTTATTAAGGGCTTCAATTGGTGTGATATTATTGATATCAAGATTTTTAATTTCATCTTTGATTTGTTCAAGAACAGGATCATCGAGCTGAAAGATACTGAGTTGATAGCCGGAACGATGGCTGGCAATGTCGGCAACAGGTTTCGATGGAACTTCGGTTTTATGTGTTTTTTCTAAATCGGCTAGAATTTCATTTGCTCGGTTTACCACACTTTGAGGCATTCCAGCCATTTTTGCAACATGAATACCAAAGCTATGTTCACTACCTCCACGCACAAACTTTCGTAAGAATATGACCTTATTATTCAATTCCTTAATGGTAATATTAAAGTTTTTAACACGACCAAATGAATTTTCCATTTCATTCAGCTCATGATAATGTGTTGCAAACATTGTTTTAGGTCGAACAGTTGGATGCTCATGCAAATACTCAACTATTGCCCATGCAATAGAAATTCCATCGTATGTACTTGTCCCACGGCCTAATTCATCGAGTAAAATAAGACTTCGATTTGTAATATTATTCAAAATGCTGGCAGCTTCGGTCATTTCAACCATAAAAGTCGACTCACCTTGCGAAATATTATCGGAAGCCCCTACTCTGGTAAATATTTTATCGACAACACCAATCTTTGCTGCTTTTGCAGGAACAAAACATCCACATTGTGCCATTAATGTTATCAATGCTACTTGTCGTAATAAGGCCGATTTACCAGCCATATTGGGCCCTGTTATGATAATGATTTGTTGTTTCTCACAATCGAGAAATACATCATTCGGAATATATGGCTCACCAATAGGCAAAACAGTTTCGATTACAGGATGGCGACCATCTTTTATATCAAGTTCTAACGAGTCGTTTACTACAGGTTTACAATAATTATTTTCGTACGAAACCTTTGCAAACGACAACAAACAATCTAACTGAGCAATAAGGTTTGCATTTAATTGAATAGCCTCGATATATTCAGCTAAGCTAGAAACCAGATTATTAAAAATTCGAGTTTCGATCGTTAAAATCTTTTCTTCTGCTCCAAAGATCTTTGATTCGTATTCCTTTAATTCTTGTGTAATATATCGCTCAGCATCAACAAGTGTTTGCTTGCGAATCCATTCTGCTGGAACTCTATCTTTATAGGTATTCCGAACTTCTATATAGTATCCAAATACATTGTTAAATGAAATTTTCAATTTTATTCCAGTACGTTCTTCTTCGCGTTGCTGAATTTTTAAAAGATAGTCTTTCCCTGCAAATGCAATTTGACGCAATTCGTCAAGGTCAGCATCAACACCATCGTTAATTACACTACCTTTCGAAATCACATTTGATGTATCAGGACGAATTTCTTTTTCTATTCTGTCGCTAATTGCTTTACAGGGGTTTAATCTGTCGCCTATTTGCAATAAAAACTGATTATTTGTAGCTAAACATTGTTGTTTAATCGGTTCGATAGCTTCTAAAGCTAAACGCAATTGAACAATTTCGCGAGGTAAAATTCTTTGGGCTGCAACTCTCGAAATTACCCGTTCAAGGTCACAAATATGTTTTACGTTTTCAGTAATATCAGTAGATATTTGCTCTTCTTTCAGCATATATTCCACTACCGATAAACGATTATTTATTGCCACAACATCTTTCAACGGTAATGCTATCCAACGTTTCAACATACGTGAACCCATTGGAGTAATCGTTTTATCTAAAACCTCAACGAGCGATTTCCCACCTTCGTTAACCGTTCCATATAATTCAAGATTGCGAGCAGTAAATCTATCGAGCCACACATGATTTCCTTCCTCTATGCGAGAAATAGACCGGATATGATCGATTTGTTTATGTTCTGTTAAATCGAGATAATGAAGAATTGCTCCTGCAGCAGTTATTCCATAAGGCATAGCATGAACACCAAAACCTTTGAGGGTAGTGGTTTCGAAATGTTTCATCAAACGTTCGCTGGCAGCTTCTTCTTTAAAAGCCCAATCGTCGAACTTGAAAGTATAGTATTTTGAAGAAAACTGTTCAGTAAACTGCGATTCTTTGCTTCGTTCATACAGTACTTCTTTAGGCTGAAAATTGGATAGAAGTTTGTCGATATAATCAATCGTTCCTTCGGCACACAAAAATTCGCCAGTTGAAATATCTAGGAATGCAACCCCAACAATTTTCTTATCGAGATGCACGCATGCAAGGAAGTTATTTTCTTTATTTTGAAGAATGGTATCGTTAAAAGCAACACCTGGTGTTACAAGTTCAGTAACTCCACGACGAACCAATTTCTTAGTTTGAGATGGATCCTCGAGCTGTTCGCAAATAGCTACACGCTGACCTGCACGAACAAGTTTTGGCAAATAAGTATCGAGTGAATGATAAGGAAAACCAGCAAGTTCAATATATTGAGCAGAACCATTGGCACGACGAGTTAGGGTTATTCCCAAAATCTTTGACGCAAGAATTGCATCGTCGGAAAATGTCTCGTAGAAATCGCCAACTCTAAAAAGCAAAATCGCATCGGGATGTTTCGACTTGATTGTATTGTATTGCTTCATTAAAGGCGTTTCAACTATTGCAGCTTTGCTCAAAATATACCATTTAAAAGTTTGAACAAAAGTACAGTTTAAGTATGGGAATTTTGATGAAAGATGCTGTTTTTGGCAAACATTTTTTCAACAAAGTTATTGTAAAGAGTGCCAAGCGAGTGGACTACCACCCCAATACCATATTTTTTTTGAAACTACATCATAAAATACTTCACCTTCCATAACACCTGCATATGTAGATATTTTGGGGTATGTTGCTGGAGATGTACCTGCATTTGTATAATCAGCAATAGCAGGAATACTTCCGACAAATGTCCAGAGTGGAGCTGAAGGAATACCTGCATTATACATAAATTTCTTTTTATCTCTATTGTATATTAATAATCCATTAGCTGGATTTGGAATTTTGCCTGCTGCATTATTTGTTATATCAGCATCGGCATAATTGGGTATAATTACTCCAGTATTATAGTTTTGAGATACAATATCTAATTCCGCATTAGCATTTGGAACAACTGCTAATGCAGGCTGAGCAGTTACGCCTGTTTGAGCAAAAGCTACAATACTGAAAAAACTAAATATTATAAGCAAATTAATTTTCATAATCTTAATATTTATCAATTATAAAGGTGCAGTTGCAGTAATTCCAATTTGAATCCATGATGATCCATCAAAATAATACAAATGCTTATCACCAACTGTTGTATTAAAATATAATTCTCCTTCATGAGTTCCAGTTGGAGCAGATGAACTTGATGGTGTTTGTCCCATACGATCCCAAGTTGTACCATTGTAAAACTCAAACGCATTATCGTTAGTATTATAAATCAAGACACTAGTATCTGGTGAAGCGATAGAATACATTTGAACAGCCGTTAATCGAGGAATAAGTAAACCTTTATTGCCAGTCGTTGGATTTGTATAAATCCGAAGTTCGGCAGATGGTTCAATCAAAGTTGATGGAGCAACAGAATTATCATTCGTTATTACAACCTGTGCAAACGAAGACACTGTACAACATGACAGAAATATATATAAGAATAACTGTTTCATATTAATTATGATTTAATTCGTGCCATGCTGAATCATACCAAATCCATAATGTATGAGACGTTAGATTATACCTTATTTCACCTGTATAATAACCATTACTACTACTTAAAACTGCTTGTGTTTGACGCAAAGGAGCACCGACAAATTTCCATACGGTAGCATTTGCATCATAATACATAAAACGATTATGTGTTGTATTATAAAATATCATACCACCAACTTTAGCGATTGAAGATGTATCAGCTAAAGCCGGTAACAAAACACCTTTTGATGTTGAATAAACTTGTAATTCAGCCGTATTTTTAATTGTAGGTGATGGTGCAGTTTCTGAAATTAAAACTCCAGGAGTTGATGTTCCTGATGGTATTAATAATTTAAAATATTGACTAGTATTATTATTAAATGTTGTGTTATAAGTAATATATGTTCCATCATAGCTTCCATATATTCCATTAACATTTGTTGTAAATGCAGCATCATCAGCTACAAGTAATATTGGAGCAGAACTTAAGCCGGAAATTGCAAATTGCATAAAAACCTGTTGCTTGAAATTTGAAGCAGTTATTTTATAAACTCTATTCCCACTATTTGCAGCATTTCCATTATGTCCCCAAATCAAATAACTTCTATTATTTGTAATATTAGTCGATACTAATTTCTGATTATATTGTGAATTATTAATAGCTGCAGTTGAAATTGTAAGTTCGGCACCTGCATTACAACTTTTAGACTTTTTCTGGTGCAAAACATTTAAATCTTCTCTAGCTAATCCAGCAATATCGTTATTATAGGTTGCATCAATTGCTCTAACAATAGTACCAGCATAATCTCGATAAGCATGAGTTAGAGTAATTCCATATTTTAATGCGAGAAACGATTGTGCAGATTCTTGTATCGTTGTTGAAACACAATTAGCATAGACAATAATTTCACCTATATTCCCTTCAAAATCTAATGTTGATGATGTTGTAGATGACCAACCTAAAATAAATGGACCATTAGTTGCTGTTGCAGGCGATGCTTCATTTATTTCTGTAGATTTTAACTGTGTTAATGTTAGAGATGTAGGACCAGATACAGATGTTCCATTAATAAATAAAGATTGATTCCCAGTCCAAGCGGTTGTACTTGAGAGAAGTGTTGGACTTGTATTTCTTCCATGACCAATAACTGAGTTTTGAGCTCCATTTCCAGAAGGTGTAGACGTCGCAGTATAAGCCATTGCATTTTGTGCACTATATGCCAATCCATAACCTTTTGTAGTTTGCAATCCAAAATCTATAATTGCAGGCGAACCAGTTGATCCTGAAGCTGGAACAGTTACTGCAAACATAGAAATTCCACCACCAGCACCTGGTTCAGACTCAAGATAATGTGTACCTAAATCAAGATGTTTTTCTCCAGAACTAAAGCTAAGCATTGGATTAAAGTTCAAATTATCTGTTGCATTATTTTTTAATATTGGTTTTAAGCCATCAGTTGCTTGAGCCATATAAAACCCAAAAGTATTAGCTAAGTCAAACCATCGTTTTATTAAATCTCCATCATTTCCTAATCCATACCCTATATGATCTGCCGCCAACCATATACGACGACCAGGAGAAATGGGTTGAATTTGAGGTTGACTTAAAAACCAATCTACACACAAAACTGATCCTGATCCTTTATCACACCAACTACCAAAAGCATAGGTTTGATAATATATATTTCCCATAGTTTTAAGAGCACATCCTGGACAAGTACCTCCTGTTGAATGAAATTTCCCAAGAGTAATTAATGTACCTGGTATTGATACTCCATAATTAATATTTGTATTTGTAGAATAAGCACCTTTTAAGTTTACTGAACCTACTAAAGTTAAATGAGTGTCATCTGTTATTGAAGCTATAATACCAATAACTTCACAATTTGATGAATTTGTTATCGCATTTCCAACAGTTAATTCGGTACTAAATGCAGTTCCTACACCTGTAACACTTGTATTACTAGTAATAGTTGAAATTGTTCCCGACAAATTACTACTACAAGTAGCATTTACAAAATTTATATCACCTAATGTAAAATTATCACACTGAATTAAACCTGCATTGAAAAATGTACTACTATTATCTAAAGAAAAATCACCAAAAACAAAAAAACTTGCTCCGGCATAATTATAAAAATTAGTTTTTCCCATACTTAATGGTTTATCTACAGTTACAATTCCATAATTGTAAATCTTCAAATTTGAACCTGCAGACGCAATACTACCATGAATTAATAAAGTACCAGTACTATAATTAGTTGTGATTGAAGTTTCAAATTTCAAATTACCATCTACCTCAATAAATCCATAATTATTTAAATAATGCCAAGTTGTACTATTTCCATCGATATTTCCTGTTACTAAAACACTACCACCATCTTCAACAATTAGGTACGAATTATTATTATTTAAAAATAAATTATTTGTCCCATTAACATTTAAATTACCAGCATTTTTAACTGTAATTGTTTTACTTCCACTTATCGTCAAGTTCCCACCCGACACATTTAATGTACCTGTAATTGTAATAGAATTAAAATTTGTAAGTGCCACAGCAGTTGTAACAGTTATTCCTGCAGGAATTATTACATCATCAGCAGCTCCAGGAATACAAGTACAATCCCAAGTTCCAGCTACATTCCAGTCACCTCCTCCAACCTTTGCAGTAATGGTTGCAGAATATAACTTGAAGGTAATTATTACCAACAGAAAACTATATAAAACCTTTCTTGACATCCCTTTTTATTTAGAAATAAATATACTCATTTTTATTTTTTTAGCAACATTTACTTATTTATTCTTTTTATCATAATATACAAAAAAAAACAAAGCCTCGGAATCACAATAATTCCGAGGCTTTTAATAGTATTTTATTGCAAGATATTATCCCAACATTTTTTCTAATTCAACAACAATAGCATCCATATATTCTTCTGTCGAAACCCAATGACTTCCATTCATTTGATCTCCATAAATCGATAGAGCTAAATCTTTTGTCATAATGCCATTTTCAACAGCTACAATACAAGCTTTTTCAATTTTTTCAGAAAAATCAATTAATGCTTTGTTTGAATCTAATTCTCCACGGAAAGCTAAACCTCTTGTCCAAGCAAAAATAGATGCAATTGGATTTGTTGATGTTTTTTCGCCTTTTTGCCATTGACGATAATGACGAGTTACAGTTCCATGTGCTGCTTCTGCTTCAATTGTTTTTCCATCGGGAGTTACAAGTACCGATGTCATTAATCCTAATGAGCCAAATCCTTGTGCTACAATATCACTTTGTACATCGCCATCGTAATTCTTGCATGCCCATACAAACCCACCATTCGATTTAAGGCAATATGCTACCATATCGTCAATTAAACGATGCTCGTACCAAATTCCAGCTTCTTTAAAAGAATCTTTAAATTCAGCTTCATATACTTCTTGGAAAATATCTTTGAAACGACCATCATATTTTTTCAAGATGGTGTTTTTTGTTGACATATATAAAGGCCATTTTTTTGTCAATGCCTGATTGAAGCATGAACGAGCAAAACCAAAAATCGACTCATCGGTATTGTACATTGCCATTGCAACACCATCACCGGTAAAATCGTGAACGGTATATTCTTGATCAGTACTTCCATCGTCCGATTTAAAAGAAATGGTAAGTTTTCCTATGCCTTTTACCACAAAATCAGTTGCCATATATTGGTCACCAAAAGCATGACGACCAATGCAAATTGATTGTGTCCATCCAGGAACTAAACGAGGAATGTTATTAATTACTATTGGTTCACGAAAAACAGTTCCATTCAAAATATTACGAATAGTTCCATTTGGTGATTTATACATGCGTTTAAGCGAAAATTCTTTTACTCGTGCTTCATCTGGAGTGATGGTTGCACATTTAATTCCAACATTATATTTCTTAATCGCTTCGGCCGATTCAAAAGTAACTTTGTCATCAGTTGCATCGCGATGTTCAATACCAAGATCAAAATATTTAATATCTAAGTCGAGATAAGGGAAAATAAGTTTTTCTTTAATCATTGTCCAGATAATTCTGGTCATTTCGTCTCCATCGAGCTCTACTACTGGGTTGGCAACTTTAATTTTTTGCATAATTATAAGATTTGCATTTTAGATGAAAATCTCCATCTATCCTTACAAGCAAAGGTAGAAAAAAACTACTTTTACAAGTAAATTTTAAGAAAATGTTTGAACGCAAATTATTAGTTACCGAAGATGGTTCCCATTCAATATATGTTGAAGGCTTGGACGAGCATTATCATTCTATTCACGGTGCTTTACAGGAATCACAACATGTTTTCATTAAAAATGGACTTAACTGCTGTGATAAAATAACGTTATCTATTCTTGAAATAGGATTTGGAACTGGCTTAAATGCATTACTAACGCTGTTGGAAGCTAAAAAAAATGAGTTTATTATATCATATCAAACATTGGAAAAATATCCATTACAAGCCAATGAATATTCTGAACTTAATTTCGAGAATAGTTTGGGACTTCAAAACAGTCATATTTTGCAAGAACTCCATAATTGTATTTGGGGAAACGATGTTCAAATTTCGCAAAACTTCACATTACATAAAACACAAACAGATTTGGAACAATGGCAACCAAATAAGATGTACGATTTAATCTATTTCGATGCCTTTGCTCCCGATAAGCAACCAAACCTATGGACAGAAGCCATTTTCAAAAAGCTTTTTGATGCCATGAATTCTAATGGATTTCTTTCAACCTATTGTGCAAAAGGGCAAGTTCGCCGTAATATGATTGCTGCTGGTTTTTCAGTTGCTCGGGTTCCAGGTCCTCCGGGGAAAAGAGAAATGATGATAGCTAGAAAAAGTTAATTTTACATCTAAAATATATTATATACCAATCGAACTCTTGAATAAAAATTGAGGCTTTTTGAATTACTATAATATGTATATGGAGTGAAATTATTAATTCCTGCTAATGGAATATACTGACTTTTCTCATAATTCACATAATATGAACTTAAACTTACATTCAAACGGATTCGTGAACTAATAAAATAATCAGCTATTAATGACGATGTAAGATATAAATTCCAATCATTATTTGACATTACAGGATCTTTTGAAGATCCATCTAAAT
>Ga0302215_10000991_pt1 | contig 20620 bp, 10 predicted proteins | sample II_Fen_N3_1_FD_194580 | JGI IMG/M metagenome (GOLD analysis project Ga0302215, IMG submission 194580) | Peat permafrost microbial communities from Stordalen Mire near Abisko, Sweden - II_Fen_N3_1 | ecosystem: Environmental > Terrestrial > Soil > Wetlands > Permafrost | place: Sweden: Abisko... | reverse complement strand
TCATCAAAATTCTGAAATGACAAGTTGGGTTATTCTGCCACATCACTGGGCATTTCACATACGCTGGAATATGCTTATACCGATTGGTGTGTTGCTCAATTGGCCAGGGAATTAGGAAAGACGAAAGATGAAAAACTATTTATCAATAAATCGAAAGCGTATAAAAACATATTTGATCCTGAAAAAGGCTGGTTTCGTCCGAAACTAAGTAATGGTAGCTGGATGCCCTGGCCGAAAGAGGGCCGTTTATCCGAATGGTACGGTTGTATCGAATCGAATCCTTACCAACAGGGATGGTTCGTACCGCACGATGTAAAAGGCATGGTGGACCTAATGGGAGGAAAAGAAAATGTATTGAAAGATTTAAATAATTTCTTTGATAACACTCCCTCTAATCTATTATGGAATAATTATTATAATCATGCAAATGAACCTGTCCATTTTGTACCGTTCTTATTCAATCAGTTAAATACACCCTGGCTGACACAAAAATGGACCCGTTTTATTTGTGAGAATGGCTACACCAATAAAGTCGAGGGTCTGGTTGGAAATGAAGATGCAGGGCAAATGTCGGCCTGGTATATTCTGGCTTCATCGGGTATACATCCTTCTTGTCCCGGAAATACAAGGCAGGAAATAACAAGTCCTGTATTTGACAGGATTGAATTTAAACTTGATCAACAATATTTTAAAGGAGAAAAATTCATAATAATAGCCCATAATAACAGTCCGGAAAATATTTACATACAAAAATCAAAATTAAACGGAAAAGAATTTAATCAATGTTACATCGATTTTTCCGATATTTCACAAGGAGGAACACTGGAGTTGTTTATGGGTAAAGAACCAAATAAAAATTGGGGTAAAATAGAAACCTTAAATTAATATCAATCAAAACGATAATGAAGTACCTATTTGTATTTATTCTGTTTTTTAGTAATTTTTCTGCCAATGCCGATTCTATATATCCGAATCAAAACATAAAAGCATGGAATGCCCAGTGGATAGCTCCCGGGAACGATAACGGCACGGAATATGGAGTCTATAATTTTCGTAAAAGTATAGACCTGAAAGAAAAGCCTATATCATTCAACATTCAGGTTTCTGCAGATAATCGCTATAAATTATTTGTAAACGGAAAAATTGTATCGATGGGTCCTGCCCGGTGCGATACCTATTTTTGGAACTTCGAGACGGTTGATATTGCCCCTTTTCTGTTGGCAGGTAAGAACAGCATAACTGCCATTGTCTGGAACGAAGCTCAGTATCGCCCTGAAGCACAAATCAGCGTGCGAACTGCATTTATTTTACAGGGTAAGTCGGAAGCCGAAGAAATACTGAATACCAACGAAACATGGAAATGCCTTTGTGATAAAGGTTATCAACCGGTTCCCGGTTATTTCTTTGCAGCTACAAAGGGACAATTGGTTGACATGGCAAAAACCATCAAAGGAGATTGGACTTCGCCGGATTTTGATGATACTGATTGGCCAAAAGCCGCTAAACTCTTTGATGGAAAGTTGAAGGGAGCATCTGATGGATTGGCCTGGCAATTGGTTCCTTCCACATTACCTCAAATGGAATTGACTTACCAGCGTATCCCTGTATTGCGTTGGGCTGTAGGAATGAAGGTTTCGCCATCTTTTCCGGCAGAAAAACAAGCTATACAGGTTCCTGCCAACAGCAAAGTTGTTTTGTTGCTGGACCAGACATTCTACACCAATGCGTATGTCACATTAAATTTCAGCAAAGGAAAGGGTGCAGGTATTTCTATCGGATACGCCGAAACACTGTATGATCAGGAAGGTGAAGAATTACTCAAGAGCAATAGAAATGATGTTGAAGGTAAGAAATTTGTAGGAAGAACTGATAGCCTGCTCGCCGACGGGACAGATAGCCAATCGTTTACTTCCCTGAATTTTCGTTCATATCGTTATATCCGTCTGATTGTTCAGACAAAAGCCGATCCGTTGATCATAGATGATTTGTATGGTACTTTTACCGGCTATCCGTTTAAAGCAAATTACACTTTTAATTCTGATAATAAAGAGATAAAAAAAATCCTGGATATTGGTTGGCGTACAGCACGCCTGAACGCCTGGGAAACCTATACGGATTGCCCGTATTATGAGCAATTGCAATACATCGGAGATACACGCATTCAGGCTATGATATCCTATTACAACAGTGGGGATGACCGTTTGGCCCGGAATGCTCTTACCCTGATGGATCATTCCAGGTTGGCAGAAGGAGTAACTATGAGCCGTTATCCGTCACGAAGTACTCAAATCATTTCTACATTTTCGTTGTGGTACATCGGTATGTTGCACGACTATTGGATGTATAGGCCCGATGCCGGTTTTCTAAAAGACAAATTGATGGGAGAAAGGGAAATACTGACATTCTTTGCCAAATTTCAACAAGCTGATGGCTCTTTAAAGGATTTGCCTTACTGGAGATTTGTAGATTGGGTTGGCGATATGGGTTGGGGACCAATGGGTACAGATGGAAGTGCTGCCATGTACGATATTCAATTGCTTTTAGCCTATCAATGGGCTACCGAAATGGAGAAAGCTATCGGAGAATCTTTTTATTCAGATTATTATTCAAAAAAGGCAGCTCAGTTATCAGAAACCATAAAGCGTAAATATTGGGATACCGAAAAGAAATTGTTTGCAGATACCAATGAAAAGAAAGGATACTCCCAGCACGTAAATTCATTAGCCATTTTAGCCAACCTTGTTGATAAGGATGATCTGGCTTCTGTAGGTGATGGCTTGTTGAACGATAAAAGTTTAACGCAATGTACCGTTTATTTCAAATACTATCTTCATCAGGCATTGAATAAAGCCGGTCTTGGCAACGATTACATGAACTGGTTGGGGATCTGGAAAGAAAACATCAAACAGGGTTTAACTACCTGGGCAGAAGATTCCAGATTAAATACAGTTCGTTCTGAATGTCATGCCTGGGGAGCTAGTCCAAATATCGATTTTTTTAGAATTGTGTTGGGTATTGATGCTGATGCACCCGGCTTTTCAAAAATTAAAATTGAGCCACATTTAGGGACAATGACCAAAGTTGGAGGAGAAATGCCTCATCCCAATGGTAAGATATCAGTGAACTATGAACTTAAGAAAAAGAAATGGCAAATCAATATCAGTTTACCTCAAAATATTCCGGGTAAACTGGTTTGGAAAGGAAAAATATATGAATTAATTCCAGGGACTAATTCACTGGTATTATAAGATAAGAGGTAAGGGGTAAGAGGCAAGAGGTGAGGAAAGAGGAAGAAGTTTGTCGGTAGTCGGTAGAAAGACGGAAGAATAAGTGTAAACAAATTTCATGACGATACAGTGTAAGAAGTAAGAGGTAAGAGGCAAGAGGTAAAAAAACAATAAACCAGGATTCAAAACTCGGGAATCAAGATATAAAACGCAATGAATTAGCCTCTTGTAATTTATTATATCCGATTAATTTGTTCGTGGAATAAAATATAAAAAAACAGAAAGATGAAATATAGATTTTTTGCTTTACTAATTAGTTCTCTGATGTTGTTCAATGCCTTAAAGGCGGAGCAAAAAGACCTGGTAAAATATGTAAACCCATTGCAGGGAACTGATTCTAATTATGGATTAAGTTATGGAAATACCTATGCAACCATTGCAATGCCTTATGCTATGCATACCTGGGCAGCACAGACAGGTAAAAATGGTGAAGGTTGGAAATATCAGTATTCTGCCGACAAAATACGTGGCTTTCAACAAGCACATCAATGTAGTCCCTGGGTAGGTGATTATGCCGTCTATTCAATCATGCCAATGGTTGGAAAATTAATGGTTAACCAAGAAGAACGAGCATCAAAGTTTAGTCATAGCAACGAAATTGCACAACCCAATTATTATAAAGTGAAATTTGACAACGGCATTGCTACAGAAATTGCTCCAACTATGCGCGGTGCACATTTGCGTTTCGCCTATCCTAAAAATGAGGATGCTTATTTGGTGTTGGATGGTTACAATGATATGAGTGAGATGAACATTGATCCGGTAAAAAAACAAATCACAGGCTGGGTGAATAATCAACGGTTTGTAAATAATTCGGCTACTTTTCGCAGCTATTTCGTTATTCAGTTTGATCAACCCTTTGAAGAATACGGAGTTTGGGAAAACCAAAAAAATGAGATTTTTGCCAATAAGACTTCCGGAAGCGGGAAAGGATACGGTGCCTATCTAAAATTTAAGAGAGGTTCAATAGTACAAGCTAAAGCAGCTTCATCCTATATCAGTTATGATCAGGCGCGGGTAACATTGAATCGTGAATTAGGAAAAGATAAGAGCTTAGAAGTTACTAAAGTAAAAGGTGCTAAAACCTGGAATGATTTGTTTAATAGAGTCTTAGTTGAAGGTGGCACTGAAGAACAAATGAAAACATTCTATTCCTGTTTGTTCCGGGCAAATCTCTTTTCGAGAGAATTTTATGAACTGGATGAAAACAATAAACCATACTATTACAGTCCATACGATGGAAAAATCCACGATGGATATATGTATACAGATAACGGCTTCTGGGATACTTTCAGGTCACAGTTTCCATTGACGAATATTTTACACCCGACTATGCAGGGAAGATATATGAATGCACTACTGGCTGCCCAGGAACAATGTGGATGGCTTCCTTCGTGGTCGTTCCCCGGTGAAACAGGTGGAATGATTGGTAATCACTCAATTTCATTAATTGCAGATGCCTGGGCTAAAGGCATCCGGTCGTTCGACCCTGAAAAAGCACTTAAAGCGTACGCCAATGAATCAATGAATAAAGGCCCTTGGGGTGGTGCAAACGGACGGGCCGGCTGGAAAGAATACTGGCAGTTGGGATATGTTCCTTATCCGGAATCAATGGGCTCGACTTCTCAAACATTGGAATATGCTTACGACGATTTTTGTGGGTATCAGTTGGCAAAAATGACCGGAAACGAATTTTATAAAAATATATTTGCCAAACAGATGTATAACTATAAAAATGTTTTTGACTCTAAAACAGGTTTTATGAGAGGAAAAGATAAAAACGGGAAATGGGTGGAACCATTCAATCCGAATGAATGGGGCGGACCTTATTGTGAAGCTAATGCTTGGCATTACACATGGTCTGTTTTTCACGATGTACAGGGATTAATAAACCTGTTCGGAAGTGATGAGAAATTTACAACAAAAATTGATTCTGTTTTTACGATTCCAAATACAGTAGTACCGGGTACTTATGGAAGTGTTATTCATGAAATGAAAGAAATGCAACTTGCCGGTATGGGACAATATGCTCACGGAAATCAACCAATTCAGCACATGATATTTCTATACAGTTATGCCGGTCAACCCTGGAAAACACAATATTGGTCCCGTCAAATCATGGAAAGGCTTTATAATTCAACCGAAAAAGGGTATCCGGGAGATGAAGATCAGGGAGGAATGTCATCATGGTACGTCCTGAATGCCTTAGGAATTTATAGTGTCTGTCCCGGTACTGACGAATATGTAATTGGTAGTCCGTTATTTAAGAAAATTACAATTACGACAGAAGACAATAAAAAGTTTATTATCGAATCAAATAAGAACTCAAAAGAGAATGTGTACATTCAATCTGCTATCCTGAATGGCAAGACTTTTGAAAAAAATTATATTACTTACAGCGATATTATACATGGAGGAAAACTTCAATTTGAAATGGGTGATAAACCCAATAAAGCAAGAGGAATAACAAAAGACTCCGCACCATTCTCGTTATCAAAGAAATAAAAAAATGATGAAAAACAAAGTATTGATATTCTGCACATTGTTACTGAATATATATGTTTTAAACCTGAACAGCAAAAACCTGAATAGTGATTATGCTAATCGTGTAAATACTTTAATTGGAACGAAAGGGCTTGGTCTGACATCAGGGTATTGTTATCCGGGAGCTACTTATCCTTTTGGAATGGTACAGTTTACTCCATCTTATTTCTCAAAACGTTCCGGGTTTGTTATTAACCAATTGAGCGGTGGTGGTTGTGAACATATGGGTAATTTTCCGACTTTCCCATTAAAAGGAAAACTTAAAACGTCACCGGATAATATCCTGAATTACCGGATAAATGTCACACAGGAGTCAGGACACGCAGGATATTATAAATCTGTTGTTCAGGATGAAACCCTGACAGAACTGACAGTTACAGAACGGACAGGTATGGCGCGTTATACATATTCTCCGAATGACGGGTATGGCACTATCATCATCGGAGCCGGTATTGCTGCAACCACCATACAACAGGCTGCCATTGTAATTACTGCACCCAACAAATGCGAAGGATATGCCGATGGTGGACAATTTTGTGGAATAACAACTCCTTTTAAAGTTTATTTTGCTGCAGAATTTGATACTGATGGAGCTGAATCAGGTATCTGGAAAAACGATAAATTAGTAGCTAATGCAACATTTGCAGAAGGAGAAAATTCAGGTGTTTATTTTACTTTTGATTTAAAAAATAAAAAACAAATTCAATATAAAATTGGAATCTCATATGTGTCTGTTGAGAATGCGAAGGAAAATTTAAGAAAAGAAAATACGGATTGGGATTTCAATCGCATTCAGGCAAATGCTGAATCAACATGGAATAAATATCTGGGGAAAATACAGGTTACTGGTACTAATCAGGATCGTGAAACTCAATTTTACACACATTTGTATCATGTTTTCATCCATCCCAATGTTTGCAGTGATGTGAATGGTGAATACATGGGAGCCGATTTTAAAGTTCACACATCCGCTTCAAAAAATTATACTTCATTCAGCAATTGGGATACTTACCGCACTCAAATTCAATTGTTATCAATTCTGGATCCCGATGTAGCATCTGATGTCGTAATATCTCATCAATTGTTTGCCGAACAATCCGGTGGTGCCTATCCAAAATGGGTGATGGCAAATATTGAGACGGGAATTATGCAAGGTGATCCAACACCGATACTTATTTCGAATGCATATGCTTTTGGAGCAAGAAATTATGATCCAAAGCCAATTTTCAAACTGATGAGAACAAACGCGGAAGTCTCGGGGGCTAAATCACAGGATGTGGAAGTTCGTCCGGGATTAAAACAATATTTGGAAAAAGGATACTACAACGCATCCATTCAGCTCGAATATACTTCTTCTGACTTTGCCATCGGCCAGTTCGCATTACATGCAGTAGGAGATGAATTTGCAAGCTGGAGGTACTTCTCCCAGGCGCAGTCCTGGAAAAATTTATTCAATCCTGAAACCGGTTGGCTTCAATCGAGGAATCCGGATGGATCCTGGAAACCACTGAGTGACGATTTCAGGGAGTCAACGTACAAAAATTATTTTTGGATGGTTCCCTATAATTTAAATGGCTTGATTCAGATAATCGGAGGTAAAAAAGTTGCTGAGAAACGTCTTGATGAGTTTTTTGTGAGACTTGATGCCGGTTACAATGATCCATGGTTTGCCTCAGGAAATGAACCAAGCTTCCACATACCGTGGGTTTATAATTGGGTTGGCAGTCCATATAAATCACAGGCGGTGATTAACAGAATTATCAATGAACAGTATTCGAGTGCCATCAACGGATTGCCCGGAAATGATGATTTAGGAGCTATGGGAGCGTGGTATGTATTCGCATGCATTGGCTTATATCCTGAAATTCCCGGAGTGGGGGGATTTGCAATCAACACACCGATTTTTGAATCGGTTAAAATTAAATTGAAAAACGGTGATCTAATCATAAAAGGTGGTTCTGAAAAAAACATATATATTAATTCGCTGAAAATGAATGGCAAAGATTACAATTGTAGCTGGCTTAACTGGAGCGATTTATCTAACGGCGCAACGTTGAACTTCAAGACATCCTCTAAACCCAATTTTAAATGGGGTACAGATAAACTCCTTCCATCCTTTTAGAAATCTGCAGACTCAAAATACTTTAATCATCACATGAAAAAATCAATCATCACATCAGTCTTATCCGGGGTACTAATTACTTTCTTAAGTTCGTATAGTTTCTCACAAAATCACTATAAACCTACATTCCCACTAGGTGAATTTATTCGTCCCGAAGGAGTAAATCCCATTTTATCACCCGATTCTTCTTCAGTGTTTTTATGTCCAATGAACAATAAAAATGTTCACTGGGAGGAAGGTGATGCCTTTAATCCGGGAGCAGTAGTGAAAGACGGAAAGATTTGCGTCCTTTATCGTGCTGAAGATAATTCGGCAGTAGGTATCAGCACCAGGGTTTCAAGAGTTGCTTTGGCTGAATCTACCGACGGATTCATTATGAAGAAAAGCAATACTCCTGTTTTGTTTCCAGGGAATGATAACAATAAACAGTTTGAGTGGCCTGGCGGGTGTGAAGATCCGCGTGTGTCAGTAACTGAGGATGGGACGTTTGTCCTCTTTTACACATCCTGGAACCGCAAAAAGGCACGTCTGTGTGTAGCGACCTCCAACGATTTAATCAATTGGCAAAAACATGGTCCTGTGTTTGCAAAGGCTAATGAAGGACATTTTCTGAATACCTGGTCAAAAGCATCCAGTATTTTAACGACTTTGAAGAATGATAAACTTGTCATCAAGAAAATAAATGGAAAGTATTTTATGTATTGGGGCGAATATGTCATTTATGGGGCAACATCCGATGATTTGAAGAACTGGACTCCGGTCTTAAATGACAGGAATGAGCTGAAAGTATTGATGTCTCCCCGAAAAGGATATTTCGACAGTGACCTGACCGAATGTGGTCCGCCGGCACTCTGGACAGAGACAGGTGTCATCTTATTGTATAACGGAAAAAATAAATCCGGATCAGGTGACTCCAGGTATGCTGAAAATGCTTATTGTGCCGGACAGGCATTGTTTGATCCAAAAGATCCCACCAAATTAATCAACCGGTTAAACAAACCATTCTTATTTCCTCAGGAAGATTTTGAAAAAAGCGGTCAATATCCTGCGGGAACCGTTTTCATCGAAGGCCTGGTATATTTTAAGTTGAAATGGTTCCTCTATTATGGTTGTGCCGATTCACGGGTATCTGTTGCGGTATACAATCCAACTAATAAAAAATAAAACTTCAGGGATTTTAATGGTTTTTTGGATATAAGTCGTCTTTATATTGTAAGAAAGATAAACGCAAATCCGTCTTACAACTCTTACAAATTAAAACCAACACTTTAATATTTTTATAAAATATGTGGAATAAGATATTAATTTTTTTCGTTCTCTTGAGCAGCCTTTTAGCAGGAGTCTCTTGTTCTGACAGAAGCTTTCTGGATGAAACCGTAACAACAGATTTAAATCAAAAAGCAGTATTTTCAGATAGTACTTATACTGCGGGTTTTTTAAATGAAATTTATAAGGAAATTGGTTTTGATACCGATCCTGACCGTTTTTCGATAACTGCTTTTGGCTGGACAAACTTTTATGGAGGGTTGCAATCAGCATGTGACGAAGCAAAATTCAGAAGAACATCAACTATTACAACCGATGTCATGTTTGCCACCGGTACCGTTAATCCGGTATTGGTTTCAAAAGATGCCTGGGAAAAAAGTTATGCCAACATTCGGCGGGTAAATACTTTTTTGAAGTACGTAGAGGGATCTCCGATTGCAGATAGAATAAAAAATCAGTATAAAGCTGAAGCCCGCTTTTTACGTGCCTGGTATTATGGAATACTCCTGAGACATTATGGAGGTATTCCTCTAATCGGTGATGTAATATATCAGGTTAGTGATGATATTAAAATGACCAGAGATTCATACGCCGACTGTGTAAAGTATATAGTGAGCGAATGCGATGCTGTGATCAATTCTAATATTCTTCCAAAACGCCGGACAGGAAAAGATTATGGCCGTATCAGCGAGGCTGCCTGCAGAGGATTAAAAGCAAGGGTCTTATTGTATGCTGCCAGTCCTCTTTACAACGGAATAGAAGATGCCTATGCTCCGACTGATGTGTATAAAGATCTGTTGGGATATCCTCAAGCGGACAAAGAACGTTGGAGAATAGCCTACGAAGCAGCACGAGATGTCATCGCTATGAATGAATACAGACTATTTGAATGGCATCAGACAGGAAGTGCTAATGATGCGAATACGACTCCTGAAATGGGTTGGGGATTTTATGCCGTTACTTCTATGGCTTCTGACTTTGCAAATTTTACAGTAGGTAAAAATGGAGAAATATACAAAGGTGGGGCATTTTGCGAAATTATCTTGGATAGAACGGCTGCAAAAGGCAATAGCAGGGAGGTTAGATATGGACCCCCTACCAGTGGAGGTGCTGCCGAGTCGGGATATGTTTATAAAGAATTGGCTGATGCTTTCCCCATGGCAGATGGTAAACCCATAGGAGAAAGTAAGTATCCGTATAATGTTTTAAAACCAAATATGTATCGAGATCCCAGGTTTGCAAATTCAATTCTTTACGATGGCGGATATTTTTGTACAGGAACATCAACCTATACACCAATTCGTATATCGAGTGGTTTGGGGGCAACGTTGGATGCTGTGCATGTTGGAACTCCAACCGGATTTTATGTAAAGAAAACAACGAGTCGGGCAACCTGCGGAAATACATTTATCGGTGTTCCACAAAGCCGCCCGTTAATTCGCTATGCAGAAATTCTATTAAACTACGCCGAGGCCGCCAATGAATATTATGGTCCGGATTACAGTGATCAATACACCAATATTTATGATGTTCTGAAAGCAATCAGGTCCAGAGCCGGAATTGAACCGGGTTTAGACAATATGTATGGTTTAACAGCGAATATGACACAGGCTGAAATGAGAGAAACCATTCGACTGGAAAGACGTATTGAACTTGCTTTTGAGGGGCACCGTTACTTCGATGTTCGTCGCTGGAAGATTGCTGAAGATACAGATAACAAAATGATGCACGGTTTAGAGATAACAGTTAATGCCGATGGTACTAAATCAGCGCAGGAATTTGAAGTGGGTAAACATACATTTCGTCCGGCTATGTATTATTGGCCTATCCCTTATGATGAGGTCGTTAAATCAAAATCTCTTTTGCAGAATCCTTATTAATCAACAGTTGATGTACTATAACAATATAATATAAAAAATATGAAATCGAAAACATTAATAGTTACCACGATACTGCTGATTTGTACATTTTTTAATTCGTGCGATACTTTTAAAGATAACGAGTTTAGCAATAATATTGAAAGTATTAAGAATCTTGACGGTGTGTGGCAATTAAAAACTGTATCACGCAACGGGATTGATATTACCAATACGATGGATTTCAGTCAGTTTCGTTTAAATTTAAATATTGATGGAAGTTATACATTGGAGAATTATTTACCTTTTGCTGTTAAGAAAGATGGAAAATGGAGAGTTGACGATCCTCAATATCCTTTTCATCTTATTTTTCGTGAAAATAATTCAACCACTGATGTGACTATTGGACTGAAATATCCGATTGTTGCCGGGAAACGTATAATTTCAATATCCCTGAGTCCTGGATGTCATAGCAATACTTATATTTATGAGTTCGAAAAAAAATGATAAAAATTAAATAAAGAAAAACGAATGAAAAACATATTTAAAAATATAAGAAGCACCCGCTTAAAGATTTTTATATCAACAGTATTTGTCCTGTTATTAGTCGGATGTGTTTTCCTGGATACAGTTTCTATCACACAAACTCAAGATGACGGGACACAGGCTGCCAGTGCAAAAGCAGGTACTACAGCTACATTTTCTGTAACAGGTCATATTAATTGCATTGAAGATCATGGTGATGTTCAGTTTATTTTTTCATTTTTGGCTCCTAAGTCCTGGAACGTTCGGAAAAATGCGAAAGTTACCTATAAAACAACTTTACATACTAACCCCGACGAAGAACTGAATATGTCTGTTGTTCCTGAATCAACATTACCAAAAAATGGAGGAGGCAGAAGCTGGGGCGAAGCATTAATTCAGGATTATGGAGTTGGTCCCAATGTTTTATCAGATATGGAATGGGTAACATTTGCCACCGACGCCAAATGGGCCATTTTTAACGGAGATAAGCCAATTTATACAATTTATATCCGGACAAATGTTGGTGATCAAAATTTGAAAGCCTACCTGGGCTTTTTTATAAATCATACCGATGACGGAATGAGCACCAGTCTTGATCACAAAAAAGTCAAATTTAGTGATACGCCGTTTGAAGTAGTTGGTGGCAAAGGATTGATGATTGATTACAGTAGCGAACATTTCAACAAGGTTCAGCCTCTGTCAGTTTTACAGGACGATTATGTAACTTTTAGTTTTAATGGAGGAGTTTTTCAGAATGACTTAATCTCTTCTCAGGAAATTTATTTTGAAGGTAAGGCTTATGATGAAAATGGAGTTGTTATCGCTGAAGTGAATGAAAAAAGCAGCAAAACATTGCTTAAGAAAGAAACACAATATAATCGGATTTACAGTTTAACTATGTGGCCTGCGAGTTATTTCACTGTTCCCGAAGGTAAAGTGATTAAACGAATCGAGTATGTTTTTACCAATAATGACAGATCGGTTATTATTACACAATCTGATGATGACTTTGCTGTAAAAGGTACTGTCCTGGTAGGTGAGAAAAGGTCTTTTGCGTTTGAATTCTTATGCGATTAATTCTAATTGACTGATAAATACTTAAATTAATATTTATGATGAATAATAAACCACAATATCTAATTCTGTTCATTGCAATTTGGATGTTCTTAGGTATTCAATCGATACATGTGGAAGCACAAGATAACGGATCCAAAACTTTATCTAAAAATATAGTGCTTGACACCTATGGAAACCCTGTTTTGGGAGTTGAAATTGGAATTAAGGGAAAAAGTGAAAAAGCAAGTACTATTTTTGATGGTACATTCAATCTGAATTATATGATTGGTGAAGTATTGACCTATACGCATAAAGATTTTATTTATTTAGAATCTAAGATTACAAAAGAAGATGTTAAAAAAGGAGTGCGTCTACATTTACACGAAAAATTAATTAATACTCCGGCAACTATTACCGGCCCGTATGGAGAATTAATTGATAAAGATAGTTATTTAGGTTCAGCGTCTACCATCTATACCAATCAGTTAACCAATACAATGGGTAGTACAGTCATACCCGGAATGGTAGGACGTATTGCCGGTTTGAATATAATTCAAAGCCAGGGTGAGCGCACGCACTACATAAGCGGCAACGCAAAAAGCGATCTTGGAGGATTAATACCTGTTTTTGGGAGAGGTATTTATAGTGATAATTCTGAATATAGCATAAGTTCAAGAGGTCAGGCACCAATAGTAATTGTAGATGGAATTCAACGGGAATTTTATTCAGTAGACCCTGAAACTATTGAATCAGTATCGCTGCAAAAAGATGCATTATCATCCATGTTTCTGGGTATGCAAAGCTCTCGAGGTGCATTGATCATTACCACAAAAAAACCTACAAAAAGTGTTATGCACGTATCTTTTACCGGTAAGTTTAGTGTGAACAGTCCCTTGAATCTTCCGAAACCATTAAATTCATATCAATACGCTTATTTGTTGAATGAAGCGCTGGTAAATGATGGTAAATTACCTATTTACAGTTATGATGATTTCTCAAAATACAGAAATGGCACAAGTCCGTATACTCATCCTGATGTTAACTGGTACAATGAACTTCTGAATAAAAATTCGACTTCGCAATCCTACAATCTGAATGTCTCCGGAGGAAATAATATTGCTCAATACTTTGTCAGCCTGGGATATAATGGCGAAGATGGTATGTTTAAAACTTCTTCTTTAAACTCATATGACACAAATTTGAAGTATGAGCGATATTTGATTACATCAAAGGTGAATGTAAATGTTACCAGTGATTTTTCTGCAAGTATTATGCTGGTTGGTAGAGTTGAAACCGGAAATCAACCGGGAGGCAACAATGGAACCGGATATACTGGGTTGCTGAATACTATATACACAACTCCCAACAATGCATACCCCGTTACGAATCCAGATGGTTCATGGGGCGGTAACATCTCGTTTACAAATAACTTAATGTCACAAACCGAAAATTCAGGATATTTGAAAGATAACGCCCGTGATATTTTAGGATCCATAAATTTGAATTACGATTTTAATAAACTCGTTAAAGGGCTCTCGATGCAGGGAATAGGTAGTATTACTACTCAATCCAGATCGGTAATTACCAGAACCAAAAGAACGCCGGTATTCTCCTACAAAACTGACACTGAAGGAAATTCTGTTTATACAATGTATAACACTCCATTACCACAGATAAATGTTTTTAATTCAGTAGGAAACTATCAGGATATGTATGGTCAGATTGCCATCAATTACGATCGTCAGTTTGGACAGCATAGAATAAAAGCAAGTATAAAAGGTGATACCCGTACTCTACTTAACAATTACGACCTACCGGAAATTCCATCAAATTTAATGGCCAATTTGTCCTATGATTTTCAGAAAAAGTATTTTATTCAGGCTGCATCCACAGAAAGTTATTATAACAGATATGCACCCGGAAAAAGGTGGGGTAATTTTTATGCAGCCGGATTAGGTTGGGATTTGAGTAAAGAGAACTTTATGAAATCTTTAGATTGGGTCAATAAATTCAAATTACGGGGAGTATATGGGTTGACCGGTAATGGCATAACAAATTCAGGATATTATCAATGGAATCAGACTTATTCATTCAACGGTGCTGCATGGTATCCACTAGGTACCAGCCAGTCAAGCGGATTCTTTACTACTGAAAATCAACCGTTAGCAAACCCAAATATTTCATGGGAAAAAGCAAATAAAAGAAATGGTGGATTAGATATTTCATTGATTAACGACAAACTGCAGTTTACGGTCGATTATTATAATGACAATTATTTTGATCTTCTTCAATCACGTGGAAAAAGCATCGCACTCATGGGATCAACATATCCTACTGAAAATATCGGAAAAGTGAAACGATTTGGAGCTGAGTTAACGTTGACTTATCAAAATAATTTAGGCAAGTTTAATTATTACATCACCGGAAACTGGAATATAGATCAAAGTAAAATTTTGTTTATGGATGAACAGAATCAGCCTTACGATTATCTGTACCAAACCGGAAGACCTCTGGGAGCTATTTTCGGATTGGTTACCAACGGATTTCTTACAAAAGAAGATATCGCGAATGGATATCCAGTCATTCAGGGATTTAAAAATATTCAACCCGGTGATGTGAAATATGTAGATAAAAATGGAGACGGTATTATTGATGAGTTTGACAGAACCGTAATCGGAGGGGATAAACCAGTAACCTACTTTGGAATAGATTTAGGATTTCAATATTGTGGTTTTGAGTTTTCAATGTTGTGGCAAGGTGTTTACAATCGGGATATTTACTTAACAGACCGAAATTTCACCGAAGGGTTTTTACAAATAAATCAGAATTACGGCCAGGCTTACGAACATCTTCTCAATAGATGGACTCCTGAAAATGCTGCAACCGCTACTTACCCAAGATTATCTGCCGGTGGTAATAGTTATAACTACGGAAATGGGTGGAACACTTCATTATGGCTTAAGTCTGGTAATTTCTTGCGATTAAAAGATTTAAATATCGCTTATAATTTGCCTGAATCATTTACTAGAAAATATTTGGGAAACTTAAGAGTGAAAATCTTAGCAGGAGGTCAAAATCTACTTACTATGTCTGCAACTGATTTAGTAGACCCTGAAGTCGGTTTCACCAGTTATCCATTACAACGAAATATTAATTTTGGTATTAACATTAAATTCTAAACTAGTCATGAAAATGAAACAAAATATAGGGTTGGCGATTATGATTGGTGTAGGTCTTTCATTCTTTGCCTCTTGTACCGATAACTATGAGAATGTTCCCGTCGATCAATTCACCAAAGGATATGTTTTTTCGAAGACTGATTCAATGGGAGTTCAGGCAATGAATTTTCTAAATACAATGTATGATATCCTGGATAATGGTCATAATGGAGTAGGAGGGGATTACCTGGATGCAGCATCTGATGATGCGATCTCTATCAATCAAAATGATCCCGATGTCTATAAATTAGCAATCGGACGGTATAGTGCAAACAGCCGTATTACTTCTGTTATGGATTGGGGAAAATATTATGCTGGAATTCGGAAAGCGAATTTGATCGTTAATAATATTGATATAGTACCTTTCAAAACTACATTCAAAAATTCAAAAGGAGAAATTAAGCCATTGAATTTTACAATTAAAGCTGAAGCTCGTTTTTTGAGAACTTATTTCTACTTTGAATTAGTAAAACGTTACGGAGGAGTACCACTGGTAGGAGATTCTGTTTTTAAATTGGGAGATAACCTTGAAATTCCAAGAACCTCATTTGCCAAATGTGTAGATTATATGGTAAGTGAACTGGACTCCATAAAATATGACTTGAGAAGCGTATCGATGCCTGATGCAACAGTTTACGCACATGCAGCCACCATTGAGGCCGCCATGGCTTTGAAATCCAGAATATTGCTCTATGCAGCCAGCCCTTTATTTAATGAAAGACCAATAACAACGGATAAAAATGAACAAAAGCCGTTGATTGGTTATGAGAGCTATGACATTGAACGCTGGAAAAGAGCGGCTGATGCAGCTAAGTACGTTATTGATACTTTTGGACCAACAGGTTCTAAAACTGTTAACCTGGCAATAAATCCAATGGGAGTCTTCCTGAGTTACTACAGCTCATCGGTTAATCCTGAACTTATTTTCTTCCGTCAGGAGGGGCAAAGTAAAACTATTGAAACTCAAAACGGTCCGCTTGGATTTAGTGGAAATTCAATTGGTTTTGGTCGAACCAATCCAACTCAAAATCTGGTCGATGCATTTTTAATGAAGGATGGCAAACCAAAAGGAGAGAGCACTTTATATCCATACAATCCTCAGAAACCTTATGACAATAGAGATCCCCGATTAGCATTGACTGTACTTTACAATGGTTCAAATTGGTTGGGACATGTTTTAGAAACCTACAGAGGAGGAGGAAATAATCCTACCGGAGCTGCAGAATACACTACTACCAGCTACTATATGCGTAAGTTTATGGGTAATTTCTCATTATCCATTGAATATAGCAACAATTACCATCTTTGGGTAATTTTCCGCTATGCAGAAATCTTATTGAATTACGCTGAAGCTCAAAATGAATATCTGGCTTCTCCAACGCCTGATGTCTACAATGCTATTATTCCTTTACGTAAAAGAGCAACTATAGCAGCCGGAGCAGATAAATTATACGGACTAAAAGCAAATATGACCAAGGACGAAATGCGGATTGTAATTCAAAATGAACGTCGGATTGAAATGGCCTTTGAAGAACAACGATTCTGGGATATCAGACGTTGGCGTTTAGCCGAAGATCTATTCAAAACACCTTTAAAAGGAATGAGTATTGTTAAAAACTTTACGTCATTAACTTATACAGAGATTGATGTTTTGACTGCGAATTTTACGGAAAAAAGTTATTTATTCCCTATTCCCTATTCAGAAGTTATTAAGAATAGCAACATGGTTCAAAACCCCAAATGGTAAAATCATATGAAAAAAGCAATAATATTATATCTATTCCTTCAAACTTTCATATTCGCCTTTAGTCAGTCGACAGTGCTTAAGGGAGTTGTAGTTTCGACTGATGGCGAAACACTTATCGGTGCCAGCGTTTTTAAAGCCGGTAGTTCAAACGGTACAAGTACAAATGTTTATGGAAAATTCGAATTAAAAGTTAATGCAGGAGATAAGTTGAAAATTTCTTATATCGGTTACAAAGCTCAGGAATTTGTTATAAAACCAAATCAGACTGTTTTAAACGTTCAATTAGCCCCCGATAAGATTACAAACTTAAATGAAGTAGTTGCAATAGGGTATGCAAAGGTTAAAAAGCTAACCATGACCGGATCAGTTAGTGCGATTTCAGCAAAGGAGATACGTGAGATTCCAACAAGTAGCGTTCAAAATGCATTAACAGGTAAATTGCCGGGATTTTTTACACAACAACGCTCTGGTCAACCGGGGAAGGATGCCTCTGACTTTTTTATCCGTGGTGTTAGTTCTTTAAATGATGCCGGAAATCAACCATTGATTGTGGTTGATGATGTTCAGTATTCATACGACCAGTTGCAACAGATAAATGTAAACGAGATTGAAAGTATCTCCATCTTAAAAGATGCTTCTACTACTGCCATTTATGGTATTAAAGGTGCAAATGGTGTGTTGGTTGTAAAAACCCGCAGGGGTGAGAAGGGTGCCCCTCAGATTAATGTGAGAGTCGAAGGTGGTGTACAGTCGCCTGTTAGAACTCCAAAATTTCTTAATTCTTACGAAACTGCAAAATTGGTGAATGAGGCTTATCAGAATGATGGGTTAATTTCACAGAAACCTTTCTCTAATACCGATTTAGAAGCTTTTAAATCAGGATCAGATCCTTATGGTCATCCTAATGTTAATTGGTATGATGAAATATTTAAACAATTCGCCTTTCAAAAAAATGTAAACGTTGACATTTCAGGAGGTTCTAAAAAATTAAAATACTTTATATCTGCCGGATATTTCACTCAGGATGGGTTGGTCAAAAACTTTAACAACAATCAGGATGACGTAAATACAAATTATTTTTATCGACGGTTTAATTACAGAACCAATCTGGACTTCGAAGTTACAGATAATTTAAATATGCGTTTGGACTTTTCAACCCGTTTTATGAATATAAACGAGCCGGGAAGTATGAATGCAACCGGTGAAATATACAATTTTGAAAAAATGACTCCGTACGCATCACCGGTTTTAAATCCAAACGGATCATTCACTTATTTGGATACGAAAGGTTTTTTACCTACCCTGAACGCTCGTTTAGCCAACGAAGGCTATAAAAGAACCAAACGAAACGATATAAATATTTTGTACGGAGCAACTCATAAAATGGATTATCTTACCAACGGACTTTCGGCCAATTTCAGGTTTGCGTACTCAAGCATTGACGAAAACAACAGAAATGTTTCAAGAGGAAGTAACGGATATCCTACTTACAGATACCATTCAGATACCGATACTTACACTATCAATCCTAACGATGTATATGCCTATTCAACGTACTTTGTAACTTCTGGGGTAGGTCAGGCACTTAGTGATCTCAATATTCAGGCTTCACTAAATTATGCAAAGGTATTTGATAAAGTGCATGATGTAAATGTCATGGTGTTATACAACCGGCAAAGTCAGACAAATGAAGCAACTGCAGCCGTACCGAATAATTTTGAAGGTTATACTTCTACACTTGGTTATAAATACAAAAGTAAATATCTGGCTGATTTCAATTTAGCATATAATGGATCTGACCGTTTCGGAAAAAACAACAGGTATGGATTCTTCCCTGCCCTGGGACTGGGATATGTCCTTTCAGAGGAGGATTTTTTCAAGAAGAAAGATAGCAAGATACAACTGTTGAAGTTTAGAACTTCGTATGGATTAGTAGGTTCGGATGCTGCACCCGGAGGTCGTTACTTGTATCAACAGGTATACGAAACAGGTGGCGGATATTACTTCGGCGAGAACCCTCAGGTTCAAAACTCTTACAGAGAAGGAGCTTTAGGAAATGAAAATGTCACATGGGAAAAAGCAAAGAAGTTTGACGTTGGTTTGGATTTGGTTGTATTTAATGACTTGTCGTTTACATTTGACTATTTCCACGATAACAGATTTGACCAGTTGGTTACCAGATACGATGTGCCTTTGATTCTTGGAATAGGGGTATCTCCTTTGAATGTTGCCAAAACAGTGAATCGTGGTTTTGATGGTTCAATAGGGTATCAGACAAAAATCTCTGCGGTTAATTTTCATACGAATTTTGTATTCTCTTATGCAAAAAACAAAGTGATCTATAAGGCTGAGGCTCAACAAAGTTATCCATGGCTTTCAGCAACCGGTCAATCAATAAATCAACCTTTTGGATATAAATTTATTGGTTTTTATACTCCGGAAGATATTGTTTTGATAAACAGTAATGCAAAAGGAGCTCCCGCTATTCCAAACACTGACACTCCGATACAAGCCGGAGATTTAAAATACAAGGATTTGAATGGTGATGGTAAAATTGACGACTTTGATAAAGGAGCAATCGGTAAACCAAACTTACCAACCACAACGTTGGGTTGGACAATTGGTGCTAACTGGAAAGGATTCTCAATCAGTGTATTATTTCAGGGCTCCTTTGACTATAGCTTCAGTGTAATTGGAACCGGTATTGAATCGTTCAAGAGTCAGTTCCAACCGATACATTCCAACCGTTGGACTTTAGAAAAATATCAGAACGGTGAACAAATTGATTTTCCACGATTGACAACGATTCCATCGACAGTAAATAGTGCTGAAGGGTATATGTCAGATTTCTGGTTGATTAATGCAATGTACATCCGGTTGAAAACTATTGATCTGGCTTATCAGTTCCCTAATAAAATGTTACCTAAGTTTATCAAAACAGCAAAAATATACGCAAATGCATATAACCTATTTACGTTTACAAATTACAGTAAATATCA